>Ga0105047_10017933_pt1 | contig 11001 bp, 10 predicted proteins | sample MAT04_FD_78384 | JGI IMG/M metagenome (GOLD analysis project Ga0105047, IMG submission 78384) | Freshwater microbial communities from Lake Fryxell liftoff mats and glacier meltwater in Antarctica - MAT-04 (megahit assembly) | ecosystem: Environmental > Aquatic > Freshwater > Ice > Liftoff...
CGTTGTTCCGCTATGTTGCCATAAAAGGAAGCTCTCTTAGAAGGGACCGGCCTTATAAAAATGCGCCTGCGGTTCTTAGACAGAGGTATATGCGAATGGCATGTGCGTAGCAATACACAGCAAGGCAAACTATACGGATTTGTTGTGCTTTTCCATGCCTTGTATTGCAAGGAGATACCTATGGCTTAGAAACGCCAGCATGGTTATAAAGCCTTGATCTTTTAATACTTTTCCATCAAGGGAAAAGGATAAAGAAATAAATTCTAATTCAATTTTCAAATTAAGTTTGGAACTATTATGATGTCTTAACCTTTCCTGCACATCAAAATACAATACAGCCCAAAAAACACAATTGCATCCAAAATCTCGCGGTTATAGTAATCACCGACATGAACAGAATCCTGCTTTATTTCTCCAAAGCCATAAAATCGGCATAGGCCAACAAATCTCAAAGATGATTACACCATTGAAGTAATCAAAAGGAATTTGTATTCTTAAACCTTATTAACTATATTTGTATCAATAAAAAATCAAATAAACCTAATTCCATGTGCAATATAACACACAAATTACTGATCCTGTTAACATTATCAATTTCACTCACATTCAGTGTCTCCGCAAAATCATCTACAGAGGTTACAGTAACTTCACCTGACGGAAAAGCGATAATCCGTCTTGATTATTCAAAAATGATGATGATCTCAGTTGACTTTAATAATAAGCAGGTAATGGCTCCATCACAGGTTTCGATGAATATCAGCGAATATCCTGAGGCATTCCTGAATCCCATCCGCAGAAAAGTTATCAGGCGAAAATTAGATACAGAAATAATTCCGGCAGTGGCCGAAAAGCGCAGTACTATTCCGGACAATTACAACGAAAAAGAAATCTGGTTTAAAGGAAAGTTTGGCATCAAACTGCGTGCTTATAACGACGGTGTTGCCTGGAGGCTGATGACCCGTTTCGCCGATTCGATTACAGTTGATAATGAACTGGTAACCCTCAATATGGCTGCTGCTGATTCAGTATATTATGGCAATGAGGATAATTTCATTTCACACTCCGAGCGATTTTATACCTGCCGCCAGGCCGGGTCAATTAAAAGCAGCCAAATGGGTATTTTACCGGCTGTATTCCGAAAGGTCAACGGCTCCATTGCTGCTTTTACCGAATGCGACCTGCTCGATTACCCCGGACTTTACCTGCTTGGAAACGATAAGGCTGATGGCTCGTTTTCAGGCACATTCCCTAAAGTGGTTGACCAAATGAAACCCACCAACGACCGGGATTATGGAATCATCAGTCGCAAAAATTATATTGCACGAACAGCCGGCACGCGAGAATTTCCCTGGCGGGCTTTTGGCTTAGCCGAAAATGAAGCCCGGTTATTGGAAAATGATATTACTTACAGGCTTGGAAGTCCCTGCAAGATCGGCGAAACATCATGGATAAAACCGGGAAAAGTTGCCTGGGATTGGTGGAACGACTGGAATATTTCGGGTGTTCCATTCAAAGCGGGCATTAATACCGATACTTACAAATATTATATCGACTTTGCCTCAGCCAACAAACTTGAATATGTGATTTTCGACGAAGGATGGTCGAAGCCTGAAGACCTCGAAAAGATAAATCCGGATATGGATATGGATGCCTTGTTTGCTTACGCCAAACAAAAAAATGTGGGCATTATCCTCTGGATGACAGGCCGGGCGCTGGAAGAAAAATTTGAATCTTCATTTGCGCAATTTGCCAAATGGGGCTGCGTGGGGCTAAAAGTAGATTTCCTTTGCCGCGACGACCAGGCCATGGTTAATTTTTACGAAAAAGTTGCCAAAACCGCTGCTGGCTATCATATGCTTGTTGATTTTCATGGTGCTTACAAACCAACCGGTTTCAGCCGCACTTATCCCAATGCACTTACACGCGAAGGAGTTAAAGGCCTCGAAAATGCAAAATGGTCGAAAGATATTACCCCGGCTCACGATTGTACTATACCTTTCACAAGGATGTTTGCTGGCACCATGGATTATACCCCTGGTGCTATGCACAATGAAAATGAAAAGACATATACCGTAAACTACAGCGAACCCATGAGTATGGGAACCCGTTGCCACGAAATGGCAAAATATATCGTATTCGAAAGCCCGCTTCAAATGCTGGCCGACAATCCGACAAATTACATGAAAGAGCCCGAATGCTTATCATTTCTTTCAAAAATGCCGGTTACCTGGGACGAAACCAAGTGCATCAATGCTTCCATAAGCCATTATGTTACGGTTGCCCGAAAACATGGGAATGACTGGTTTTTAGGATCCATGACGGATTTTGCGCCCCGCAGTTTCGATATCCCGCTTAATTTCCTGGACGAAGGAAGCTATTCGGTAACAATTTTCAAAGACGGAATTAACGCAGATCGCCGCGCCGAGGATTATGCTTCGGAAACATTTACAGTTTCGAATAAAAGCATCCTGAACCTGAAAATGGCAGCAGGTGGCGGATATATTTGCAGTATAACCAAACTTTGATCTTTTTCTGAAAAAGCAATAATACCTTATAACAAAACTATGAGCATAGTAAGTGGGCATACTACCGGAAGCATTATCGGATTGAAGAAGGATTTCGAAGAACAATATATTGCGTTGCATAAGCATACTTTCCCCGGGGTATTAGATCGTATCAGCCGTTCCAATATCAGCGACTATTCCATTTTCCTGCATAATGGCATTCTGTTCAGTCATATGGTTTATTCAGGAACTGACTACAACGCTGATATAGAAGCCATTGGAACAGATGAAACAACACGTGAATGGTGGAAGCTTACCGATATCATGCAGCAACCTCTTGCGTTGAGGAAAGAAAATGAATGGTGGTCGGAAATCACGCTTTGGTTCGGACACGAATTTACTTCACCGTCAAGCGGAAATACAATCCGTTTTGCCTATACCTTGCCCGCTCCGACGGATATGACTGAAACGGCTCCTGATCAGTATTTCGGCGATATTGATTTCTGGGGTACGACTTATGATCTGAAATCTCTGAAAATTTTCAAAGGATCAAGTGATTTGTATATCTACCTTGAAACTTCATCAACTGCCGATTATTCTTTCCTTCTCGAAATCCTTGCAAGAGTTTTTAAAGCCGAAACTTTGCCTGTTGTGATGAAGGAAGTTTTTCATACCGAGCATAAAAATCCTGAAGCCGTTCGCAGAATAACTTCGGGATTTTAACATTTCTTTCCTTTGTCAGATATAACTGCAAGAAATAATTCAGAATCCTTATTTCTATTAGAATTTAATCAATTCAACATCAAAGATCAAAGTTGAACCTTCGGGGATAGGACCGGTTTTTTTATCGCCATATGCCAGTTTTGCCGGGATATAAAGCATATACTGTGCACCTGGTTTCATGATTTTTAGAGCTTCTGTCCATCCTGCAATTACTCCGTTAACAGGAAACTCAATAGGTTCGCCTCGTTCACGCGATGAATCGAAAACTGTACCGTCAATTAATGTTCCGGTATAATGAACTGTAACCATGCTGGTATCGGAAGGAGATTTGCCTGCACCTTCCTTAATAACTTTGTACTGCAAACCGCTGGGTAGTTCAACAACACCAGGTTTGGTTTGGTTGGCTGTCAGGAAATTTTCGCCTGCTTTTACATTTTTAGTCATTTCCTGTTCGGTAACCGCAGCTTTTTTGGCACTCATTTCCTGTTGCCATGCCATCATGATAGCGCTAATTTGTTCCTGTGTAAAAACAGTGTCAGTCTTAGCTTGTGCATCCGTGAATCCTTTAAAAACCAAATCCTTATTCAGTTCGAGGGAGTTTTTGGCAAAGCTGTGAGCGATGTCGGCCCCGATAATATAACTTATAGTATCGTTATTGGAAGCAAATAATGGCTTTGCAGCAACCGGTGCAACTGCTTCATTCTTATCGCCCTTCTTTTTCTTATCCTTCTTCTGGGCAAACGACGGTAAGGAAACAATAGCTACCAAAGCAATGATAACTGAAAATAAAATGAATTTTTTCATAGAGAGTTTAATTGTTTGCGCAAAAGTATTGAAATTATGGTATTGAAAAAACTAAAAGATGTTAAATTGGGCGGTGAATTTAGAGGAGAAGGCATAAAGAGTTTCCACTGATGGCAAGTATCCCGTTTAACATAAGCCGAATAATTCTAATCATGCTAGTATTTTTCAAAAAGACTATCCATCTTTAAGTTAGTTAATTTCAATAATGTAAACAAACTTTTTTACTATTTGAACCTGTTGTGTGAGTGGTTTGCCAGCAATTGAACTGACCTTCTGCATTGTTGGAGGATTATCAAGTAAATTGATCAGATTTAATAAATAGCTTGATTTAATTGCATAAGATGCATTTTCAGCTTCTGTATTTTTGGAATTTACAATACCTATTAAATTCCCATTATTATTAAAAAGTGGCCCTCCACTATTACCTGGCTGAGCAGCCGCAGTAATTTGATACGAAGTTATATCGCCCTGAAAACCAGATTTCGAACTAATAATACCATTTGTGAGCTTTATTTCATCACCCATGGAAGCTCGCAGAGGATACCCCAATACAAAAACATTTTCACCAACATTAGCTGAGGATGATTTGACTATATATGGTATAGATCCTAAACTTGAAAAACTTGGATCATCAATTTTAATAATGCTTAAATCATTGTTTTTGTCAGTAATTATAACTTTTGCTAAATATGTTTTATTAAAATTCCCATTTACGCCACGAATTTTAATAGTTTTAGCACCTTCTATTACATGATTATTTGTAACAATTAAGCCATTAGAAGTAATTGCAAAACCCGAACCCGATGACGATATACCTGATGGAGCAATAACTAAATCATTAACGGAAGGAAATAATTTAATATAATTTGTTCTATTGTTGTTGACAAAGACATTCATTAAACCCTTCTCAAATGTGATATAGCAATTACTATTATCTTCTTTATTCGCCATTACCCATTTTGCATTAAATAATAGAGGAGTGGCAGATGATTCTAGAATGGCTTTAATTTCACCCTCGTTCCAATCTGTGATATTTGTTGCGCCTGTAAGAAATATAAGGTAATATATACCTCTAATCTTTTTTAGTGCAAGGCGATATTTTTCATCAACACTTCCTGATGCTTGATAAATTCCCTCTATATTATCGACTCCTTTTAATTGAAAAAATTGTTTTATTGAGGATTCAGTCCAACATGTTTTACGGGATGCTGATTTCAGTGTATATGCACTATTATAAGAGTATCTTGTGTTATTAAATGCTGAACGAAGACAATTATAATACTGCGTTGTTAACTCTTGGTCAGATATAGACCTTGTTGTTTGAGCTGTTGAGAATACCCATTCATATCCAAATTTGGGGCTTGTAAAATAGATTTTAATGTCAGAACATTTTCTATAAATTTTGTTGTTATTACCTAATTCATATTCATGATTATTTGTTATTTCAATAAATACAACTTGAGATAGATCGTATTTACTCAAATCACCCTTAGATGTAATAATTATTAATCCCATATCAAATACATAATTAGAAAGAGCTGTAAACATAGGAACCTGACCGTTTACATCAGGGCTAGGTAACATAGCATATTTTACACCTTTTAAAAAAGATTCAATTGAAGGTTTAGTACTTACAGTGGTATAGTTAATTTTATCACACTCTTCAGAAATATTAGGATTAGTATTAATTGAAACAGCTGGTTGTATATCTAGGACACTATTACTTGATGATCCTGTTGATTTTGAAGATGAACTAGTTTTTAATTTTACGCCATAAAAATTCCACGTACCATTTGAGCCTTCTATTAAATCAAATTGAATAATACTTTTGGGGATTGCCTCAAAAGTTCCAGAAAAATACACAGGATAGTTTGGATATACTGCAGTCACACGATCAGTGTTACCTATACCTGTTGTAGATAAAAGCCTATAAATTTTATTATCAGCTTTAATAAAATAAGCACCCTGAGAATTTGGTGGATATAATAAAATATAGCTACTATTTGGATTGCTGCTTTGAAACTTAAAATATATCTTTGTAAGATTGGCTTCTCGTATAACTTGTGTGATTGTTAAATCTTTTTCTTGGCGATTAGTAAAATCCGGAAATACGTATTCTTGCCCACAAATTATATTTGTCAATAAAACCATTAACAATACTGATAATACAAGTTGTTTCATGTTAACTGTTTAATTAATGATAATTAATCTTTCATAATATCAATGTAAAGACAAGACAAATTTAAAAAATTATACATCAAATCAAACAAAATACTTTATGACTTTAATTCAAATATTGTGTCAAATATAATAACTTAAATCTAATCTACCCGCCAATGAGATAAAAATTGAATCGCAAAGGCTTTATTATTCTATAGTAACAATTTTGTACATAATATTTTCAATCTCTTCCATACTTAAGTACTTTCTAAAATCATCATTTTGTGGTGGATAATAATCCCCCTTTTTTTCAATCCAGTCCAACATATATTTTTTACTTTCTGACAAATTTACATCAAAGAATTCGATACATCCATCACATATTATCCAAGGATTTTTGTTTGAGGAAATTTGTTTGAAATATTCGATCCGATAAGCCAATCCATCTTTATCAACTCCAATGTTTTGAGAAAGGAATTCAGATTTCCAAAATGCAGTTGATTTAATTATTTCAAATGTACGCAGTAAAAATCCATCAGGTTCACTAATCAAAGTTCCACAACAATCGCAATTGTAATTAAATACAAACTTGAATCCAAATGGATTTATGTCAGCTACCAGGTCTTTTTTTATAGCCTTGCCTAAATCAGTCAAAATAAATTCAGGGAGATTGGCATGAAATTCGTTAGTGATTTTAGTCTTTTGTTTCACTGAGGTTTTGCTCTCCATATATTTAAACACTTGGGAAGCTCTATTAATAAAAAATTGATTAATTTTTTCGTTCACAATAAATTGAGAAACTACTATTATGCCAGACTCTAAATTAATCTCTGAACCTCGAAAATTGATATTAGTATTATTTAATTCCACGAAAAGATAAAACCTAGCAAATTTAGCAAAGACTATAATAGTCTCCTCGAATTTAAATACTCCTCCGTCAGAAACCCGAGAAAAATATCTATAAATATATTCATTTGGTTGACTGTTAGAACCCCAATTTTCAGGGATAAATATGAGGTGGATATTTTTGAATTTTATTGATTTTTTTTGGCCTAATAAATAATATTTCCAATCTTCAATAGCTTCAGTTATGTAAGGAATTTTAATTTCATTATTTTCAATTTCTTCGGTGAATATTAAAACTCGATATAAAATTGAAATAATAAATTGCCCCAAATCTCTTGTATATGGAAAAATAATAATATTTTCGTTCAAATAAGGTCTAAAAATATGTTCCACAAACCATTTTTCAACTTTACTAAATTTTTGTTCGCATTCTTTACAAAAAAACTTTGACTTAAACCCATCTTGTATTCTAACATTTGGATTTGTGATTGTTCTAAAATATTTACCACCTGTATCTTTCATCCAATCAAATACAAATTTGGGTATAATATGACTTTTTTGGAGTTCTTTTTTTTCTCCACAAAGCTTGCATATCTTTTTCATATATACTTTATATTATTCCTTTGTTGGCGCTTCTTCCTTTTGACAAAGTCCAAATAGGCCAAATGTAAATCAATAAATAAACATTTTTCTTACCCACAGTTAAAATCAAAAAACCGGCCAACCTCACTAAAAAGGATTACCCGGCAAACTTTATAGTTGTGGTTAGTTAAACTTTATGTTTAGGCGCTTTAGGCACTTTTACCGAATCATCAACTTCGAAGTCCCATTCAGTCAGGCGTTTTGGGTTTTTAGCTTTTACAGCATATTCTATTTCCATAAATCGGAAGTTTTAATTTTTTTTGTCCTTCCTTCTTTAATATCGCTTTCAGTCTCACTAATAAGTTTATCAAGTTCATTGTTATGTGGTTTCTCAATTTGAAATGAGATACCCAAAGCTTTAAGGACCCGTGTAAGCAACTCCATCTGTTTTTTAGTTTAGGGCTGTATCAATATAGTTTCCATGATATTAGTATTTCTATAACATAATTACATTGAAAAATACTTTTCGCTTTATTGCAATTTTCCTGTAATTAATGAATCTTGAAAATGGTTACATTGTTTTCTCCTACTTGACCACTCCGCTTCGCCCGTCACCCCATCACCCTTAAGCTACAGACACGATATATCGTGTCTCTACACCACCACAACCACCGCATCTTCCTCAATCAACGCCTCTCCCCTATACCTGCGGAAAATCTGGGCAACGGTCAACACGTCTTTGGTGCAATAATGAACTATACGCGGCAGATCATTCTGCTTGTAATATACTTCAGCCACCTGGCTGCCATCAATATCATCTTTGGGTGTTGGAATATCGAAAATGGCAGCAAGCAGGTCGAGCGAGGTAAAATTCTTGTAATCGCCAAACTTCCAAAGCTCCATGGTATCCAGGTGGTTTACTTCCCAGGGTTTTTTACCCGACAAATCAAGAATTGCCGGTATAGTGATTCCATGCACAAGCATGCGGCGGGCCATATACGGAAAATCGAATTCCTTACCGTTATGGGCACACAACAGGTGTTCCGGTCGGTTATAGCGCTTGTTCAGCAATTCGGCGAATTCCTTTAACAGCACTTTTTCATCATGCCCAGAGAATGACTTAATCCTGAGTTCACCTTTTAAAAAGGCGCCTACCGAAATACAGATTATTCTGCCGAACTCGGCATAAATCCCGGCCCGCCCATATAATTTTTCAGGCGAAACAACTTCTTCCGGAGCGGTATTATATGCCGACAGACGGTCTGATTTCTTATTCCAGAGTTTCTGCATACGCTCACTTAGCCCGCTGTATTCAGGAAAAGCCGGAACCGTTTCAATATCCAGAAACAAAACATTTTCAATATCTATTTTCTCAAGCATATAATTCAGTTTTTGAATTGATTAACAAGACAGTGACTAAAACTATTTCCAATAACCATTAACTTTTAACTACTCCACTGCGCAGAGATAAAATTACAAAGTTTTTACTTCCTGATCACTGTAATTCATGTAATTTTATTGCCCGAACAATTATCAGGTTTAATTATCATTAAGAAGTGGATTTTGCCTGATGCGCACATAAAATAATTGAGAGGTTGGAAAAAATTATTGTACAAACCACTGCCGACGGATCGCACACTCTTTATGTGCCCGCTTTGAATGAACATTACCATTCCACAAACGGAGCCATACAGGAATCGGAACTGGTTTTTATTCACAATGGCTTGCATCATTTGGCTGCATGCCTGAAAGAAATAAACATTCTGGAAGTTGGTTTCGGCACAGGACTAAATGCTTTGCTAACCGTGCTTGAAGCTAAGAAACAGAAAAGAAAAATCAATTATGTTGCCGTTGAACCTCAGCCTGTTGATGCAGAAATACTCGAAAAATTAAATTTTGCTTCTGTAATTGGTAGCACCGAAGCCGAAGGTTATTATAAAAAGCTGCATGAAGCCAACTGGACTTACCCGGTATTCCTGAGCGATTATTTCATTCTCAGCAAGATACAAGCCAAATTGGAAGAAATCACTTTGCGGGATGAGCAGTTCAACCTTATCTTTTTCGATGCTTTTGGTCCTGATGTACAGCCCGAATTATGGAATGAAGAAATCTTCGCCCGGCTGTTTAAATGCCTGAAAACCGGTGGTATCTTGGTAACCTACAGTTGCAAAGGAACGGTTAAACGAGCGCTTAAGGCGGCAGGTTTTACCATAGAAAAACTTCCGGGACCTATTGGGAAAAGAGAAGTGCTTAGGGCCGTGAAAGAAATAAGTCACAAGCACTAAATCGGAATTGAAGCTTCCGTTCTCAGAATTTAAGGTTGTTAGACAAAAAGTAAATTTTAAAACAATAAAACAGATATGATACAGCACATCAAATCACCATCGTTAATAGCGGCCGCCGGTACAGGAGGAAAATTAATTGAAGAGTTTTTCGGACGAGTAAATTCCGATACTTCAGAGGTTAGCATTGCCCGCATGACAAGTCCCCAGGGCTGGGTTGAACCCGGACAGAGGCCCGAATTCAACGAATACACGCTTGTTTTGAAAGGAACCCTGAAAATAGCAACCGAAAAAGAAGAACTGATGATCACCGCAGGCCAGGCTGTTTTAACAGGCAAAGGCGAATGGGTTCAATACAGCAGCCCGTTCGAAGGCGGAGCCGAATACGTTGCCATTTGCTTACCGGCCTTTTCGATGGATCAGGTAAAAAGAGACGAATAATAAACCTGGTCATGTTTTTATAACATTCTTCCTGTTTTTTACTTTCGCGATCATAGGCTTGTCGAAGTGCGCCCTTGTTCTTCATCCTTTATTTCAGCATGAAAACTGCATCGCATTGCCAAACAGTTTCCGGTTCAGATTGTTAGATATTGTTAATTCAAACGATTTTATTAACAATCTAAACCCTTATTCTTATGGCACTCAATGCGTATCTGAAACTTAAAGGACAGAAACAAGGTGAAATCAAAGGCTCTGTAACCCAAAAAGGCCGGGAAGGTAAAATTATGGTTATTGCGGCCAGTCACGAAGTGTTGTCACCCAGGGATGCGGCATCAGGACTTGCTACCGGCAAAAGGATGCACAAACCATTCGTTATCACAAAAGAGCTGGATAGGTCCTCTCCTCTTTTGTATAGCATGCTGGTGAATAATGAGAATATCACAGAATGGGAACTACAGTTCTGGACTTCCGGCTTAAATTCAAGAACAGGGTTCGGAACTGAAAAACAGCACTATACTGTAAAGCTCACTAATGCGAATATATCGGATATCAGTTTCCGCATGCTGAACAATAAAAACCCGGAGCTGGTAAGGTTTGCTGAGTACGAAGAGATTTCATTCACCTATCAAAAAATTACCTGGACCTGGGTTGACGGCGGA
>Ga0105047_10017934_pt1 | contig 11001 bp, 10 predicted proteins | sample MAT04_FD_78384 | JGI IMG/M metagenome (GOLD analysis project Ga0105047, IMG submission 78384) | Freshwater microbial communities from Lake Fryxell liftoff mats and glacier meltwater in Antarctica - MAT-04 (megahit assembly) | ecosystem: Environmental > Aquatic > Freshwater > Ice > Liftoff...
CTCCAACAACTCCAACAACTCCAACAACTCCAACAACTCCAACAACTCCAACAACAGGTGCGACGGGGGTTCCGTTTAGTGGAACGTTCGTCATTTTAGTGAAGGATTAGAACGTGAAGAAAAGTTTAATGCGAACCCGGCTTATCGGGCTTTTCATACTCGCCATACTGCTCATCGTTGCGTGGGTTTTCGTCCTATCCCCCCTATCTTCAAAACCGGAAGAAATTGTTCTCCGAACCGAAACAGCTTTAGCACAGAAAGAATCCCTCCAACTACAAATAAATGACGCCAAAGAGAAGGGCCGTCGTATGGCAAAAATTGAGGCAAAAGTGCGAAAGTTTAGCGAAAAATTTCCTTCCCAAATTGATCCAAACTCGGTTCAGAAAGCCGTGAGGGTTGCGGGAGCAGGAGCAGGTATCCCCGGCGCACAACTAACCGGTATAACTTTAGGAGCATTAGCGCCCTACACGGCACCAATTCCGGGAACAACTGAACCAGGCCAAGCCGCACCAGCACCAGCTCCTAGTGCCGCATTCGACCCGTCTACCGTCACCCCAGAAACAGTGTTACAACAACCTGTAACAATTGTTGTGAACGGAACATTGAACCAGATTGGTCAATTCACAACCCAACTGTCTAAAGGAAAACGCGCATTCTCCGTAAACTCTGCCGTGTTAGCTAAATCTGACGGTGCCAACGCTTACAGCGCTACCATCACCGCCATGACATTCTTCCTACCACCAGTCGGGAAAGCACCAACCCTTCCACAAGCCCAGCAGTAAGAAGCGGGAACTCTTGTGAATAACAATCTCCTACAACTTGTGGTTGCAGACGCTGAACATAAAGAACGCATTCTCCACGACCACGCTCACCTACTCCTCAAAACAGGTGACCCTCATAACCAAACATTAGCAACACACGCTGTTGTTTGGGCAGACATTTTGGCGGCACAACATTTAACCGGAGGGCTTTTCCCCACCGACCAGTTACACGCAGCTGCAATTGACGACCTTTCAAAAGAAACATACAATGGGTACACAGCAGAATCTTGGATCGAACTATGGCGATATTTTATTCACGAACTGTTGCCCATACCCGCTCAACAACCTTGGCTGTTGAGGGTTCCAGGGGTAACCAAATTCACCAACATTGTCCTCACCAACACTATCAACCCTAACCTGTTTAAAATGTCTACCCCATACGAAAAATTGTCTACACGTTTATACGATATGGCAGCAACACGTTATAAACAAGCCGTAAAATATGAGAATGGGGGAGAAACCGTACTTGCCGTGGAATCCGCTAAAATTTGTGACACCGCCGTATACCGTTATTGGTTGTTACGCCGATCTGTTGCGGCACAAGACACTAGTTATCGTCAAGCAGAACTTTTAGATATGATTGCCCAAATTGCGACCACAACCACACTTGGCACTGACGGAGACACGTTCACCCAAAGCATCGTGGCACACCGTGCCCGCCTAGTTTGGTCTGTTCCCGGCGTCGAACAAAACTCGTTGCTACATTCTTTTCCCCGCTACCGAACTGGTTGAAAGAGCGCTCCGTCCTTCAGGGCGGAAGTGAATTTCGCCCCCGGTTCGCGTGGGTCGGTTTTGTTGGTTGATGTATTGCTTGAGGATGCTCAGCGGTGCGCCGCCGACCGTGTCGGCGAAATACGATGCGGACCATAAGCGGTTCGACTATCTCGCATTCGAAGTCGGCTGCCACGTCTCGCATGATCTGTTCCATGCGCGTCAAGTGTTCAGCGGAGAAGACGTCATGCCGATATTTGGTTACGAAGACCAAATGTGCGTGGAGCAGGAAAACACAGTGTCTGCCGGTGCGAAGAATCGTTCTGGGCGGCCATAGACCAATGTGAGGATACATCTCGTGAGCAAGCGTCGGAACAATGAGCGTGTATATGCTGCACGCGACACGACGCTGGCTGCCGTTCAGGACACGGCGGTTGCAAAACTGTTCGGTTGCGTGCGAGTTGTCTACAACGACGCGTGTACAGCGCGACGAGAAGCGCACCGCCTCGGCGAGAAATATCCAAGTAATGCAGTTTTGCAGAAACGTTTGATCACGGATGTCAAAAGTAAATACAACCACAGGAAGCGTCTCCGCGCCCTCGCAACAGTTCCACCCACACAGAAGGTGGCAAGTCGAGCCAACCTTGCCCCAACCCCTTCTCCAAGCCCTCCTAGAGTAGTCTTAGTCGGAAGAAACCACAGCGATCACACGGGCACGTCGCCTAGGGTTACGCCACAACACGGTAGCAGCAACTATAAATATCCACGACACTACTAACGCAATAATCACACCCACCGTCTGCGCCACAGGGTCCTCCAAATTGGCAAGAAGGATCCCGGGAACGCATCCAAACCCAACCAACAACCCCAAATATCCTAACGCTGTCAAAGGTGGCACTAAAGCATCCCCACCCCCCGTAGTTAACGGCGCGCGCATCGGATGCAAAACTGACAACAATGCGCTCAACCCTGTTGTCAACCCTGCAACAGTTAACGCAGAAATAGTAAACACACGCAACGAAGCAAAATCAGCTTGCCCAGCCAGCCAACTCACCGTCCACAACAAGATGAGAAGCAGAAAAGACAATATGGCTTGAAACAATATAGCTGCCCGAGGAATTTCACTCAACGCTTTCGGTTGAGAACCAAGCCAATTCATTCCCCGACCCAACACACCAAACACGTTCACACCCCACGACAACGACACAGCCAAAGGAATGGTCATTGGAAGAGCGATCTCCAACGACTCCCCCATTTGTGTAAACGACACCACTGGAATCCCAACCACAAGAATCGCAATAATAGGACGCCGACATTCTCGTGTACGCCACAAGGTACGCCACAACAGTCCACGCACCGCTGTTACAGAAGATGAACCTAACCGTCTTGACGTCCGGTCACCAACACCAACTCCTCTACGAGGAGCAAGAGACAACGCTCGCCCAGTCACCCAAACGCCCAACCCAACCACACCCACCATACAAACCAACATGACTAACAACGCGACAACCGACCACCATGTAAACGAGATGACCGACAACCGCAACACCGTCGTATACTTGTCAGCCAACCCAAATAAGGTTTGTCCACGATTAGGATCCAACAACACTGCACCCAACAACACCGCTACACCAACAACTCCAAAAACGCGACGCTGCCAGCGCCCATAAGCGCGTTGAACCCATTCCAACAAAAACCCTATAGTGCTAGTAACCATTACCAGGAAAGCCCAAACCGTCCACGCAAACAACATCCCCCAAACCCGCTGCCCATCTAACGTAATCAAACTAGCTACCGCCGTTAACGCCAAAAACTGTAACACACCAATTCCAGAAATACCGTTAATAATCATCGCATCAAAATAACGATGCGCACGCGGCGGGCGAACACCAGCCAAATCTTCAGTAGGAACAAGCGCAGTAGTTGCAGACCCAGTAAACGGAGCAAACAACGCCACAACAACCGCACCGCCAACCGCTAACGCACCCAACCCCCCCATAGTGCCAGAACTCAAATTAGTAATCCACGCTTGCGCATACAATTCGCCAGTCTCACTACGGCCCGATTGGGCAGCAATCTGAACAAAATATCCCAAATTTATACAACTCAACAGACCAAAAAAAACTATAACCCCAGCCAACACGATAAAACTTTTAGCACGGCGAGAACGCACCATACGCCAACGCAATCTCAACAACAACCCTGTCGCCGCCCACGGACTATCAGCAACCGCAGCAGTGCGAGAACCCATCATAAGAAACCCGCTCACAGCTCCCGCCCTCGCTCAGTAAGCAAATGCGCATACCTATCTTTCCCATCCACACCACTAAACGCAGAAGCCAAATCATCAGCAACCAAACGCCCCCTATTCATAACACAAATACGGTCCGACACTTGCACAAGCAAACTAAGCAAATGTGTGGAAACAACCACGGTTAACCCTGCCGCAGCTGCACCCCTAATAATAGTTTCTGTAGCCGCAACACCCATAGGGTCAACACCGTCAAACGGTTCATCCAAAATAAGCACCTTCTCAGCAGTCAACGCTGCCAAAAGAACACTCAACCGTCGACTCATCCCATGTGAAAACCCGCCAGTTTCCCTATCCAACACAGCAGTCAAATCAAACTGTTCCACAAGTTGTAAAGCATACGCCCACTGTTCAACACGCCCCCGCAACGCCAACGCCACACCAATATGCTCCCTAATCGTGGCCTGTCGAATCAACCCCCCCGTATCAGGACAATACCCTACCACTTGACGAACCTGTTCAGCACCCCCAACAGTTGTCATATCAAATCCCGCAATTTGCAACACACCTTCAGTTGGAGGAACAATACCGCCAAACGTTCTTAAAGTTGAAGTTTTCCCAGCACCATTGCCACCAAGAATACCTAACACTTGCCCCCCAGAAACCTTCAAATCAATATGATCTACCGCAACAATAGTACGATCATTATAAGCCACAACCAAACTTTGCGCATCAATCAAAGATTCTCCAAACATACAAACCAGCCTTCTCCCTCAACCAAACTTCAAAACGTTACCACATTCTACCCACGCTATCGGCGCAACCAACTACTGCTTTCACCTTCAGAACGCTAGTGAGGATAACAAGATGTTTGCGTGCGGAGAACATTATACGCTTTCCCAAGTTCCGTTCCATTGACCGTTCGGAGGTCTTTTGCGCATACCCGATAATTTGATCGTAACAAAATTTCACAACAGTTTCTCAAACATTTTGCGCGCCGATATTATTTCACATGGAAGTAGAAGAAAAATGCGAAAAATGCGACAGCAAACTCGTGCCCGTAATATATGGTTATCCATTGCCGGAAACTTTTGCCGCTTCGAAAAGGGGCGAGTTGATACTTGGTGGTTGCATAATGCCGCCAAACCCTGTTAGACCACTATGCCCCCAATGCTACGCAGACTGGTAACCGGAGCGGAACAAGCGTGAGCACCCTCATACTGCGGTGCTGTCCTTATTGTGCGGCGCTACGTCGAAAACCAACGCCAACCCTTCTCACCGTCAACGCCGCCAAATGCCGATAAACACTCTACCGCCAATCTAACGCGAAAGACTTTATGCACATAGTTGAAAAATTCGTCTCAGGGAAGAAAAATGATCCAAATCTTTGCGAAGACGCGATAATCGTATCTGACCACTTTATTGCTGTTATCGATGGCGCGACTGACAAAACAGGGAAACAATACAACGGTGTCACCGGCGGAAAGTTCGCAACCCAAACTATCGCTAACAAAATAGAAAAGATTTCTCCCAAAATCTGCGCTTTTGAAGCGTTCGAACTTTTGACAAATGCTTTTACCCAAAGTATTTCACGTGACGCACTGGGATGCGGGAACGGCCCATCGGCATCAGTTACAATATATTCTAGATCACGTAGAGAAATATGGCAAGTCGGCGACGTTTCGTACACGCCGGTGGGAGTTTCTCTACGTGCTCCTACCAGTTTCCCGATAGACGAGATCGCATCGAGAGTTAGATCTTTCTATACTAAAAAATATTTAGCCGACAATGTTTCGGCAGAAGTCCTTCGGATTACAGATCCAGGTCGCGCGAAAATACTTCCACTGTTGCGGGAACAATGGAGGTTCTCTAACACGATTGGGCGATGGGGATTCGGAACGGTAAACGGAAACAGCATTCCATCACAACTCATATCGGTGAACGCTATCGAATCTGACGTTAAAGAAATGATAATTTACACGGACGGGTTTCCGCTTCCCTGTCGAACATTGGAAACCGCTGAACAAAACTTGCAACATCTCTTAGTGGAAGATCCTTTATGCATTAGCGCACTACGAAGCACAAAAAGTTGGAATCCACTGCATTGTTCTTACGATGATCGCGCATACGTGCGTTTCCAACTTTAAAAGTTTCTAAACCCCAACGCCCACCCCTTGTCCCTTATTAGGCGAATGATGGAGGTCTAATATCGTGACTATTTTTAGAATGCTAGAAAACGGGAGTTAGTCTCATATCCTACTTCTCCACAAGTCCAGATCACAACAACTCGTCAAAACTTTGGACGACCTCAAAAATGTTGGTTGTGCCCGTGTTGGGGACGCTAGTTTTGTGCCGCTTTAGAATATTTGTTTAACGGTGACGAAATAATATGGTCCGCCGTCGCCCTGTTCGTAGCTGTCGGAATATTTTCCAAAACCGCTATACGTAACAATGCTTTAACGTCTACGTCATGAGGTTGCGCGCTAAGAGGATCCCAGAAAAATATGAGAATATCGACATCACCTTCAACTGCTCTACTCCCAATTTGCAAATCTCCCCCCTTAGGTCCGCTGTTCATCAACGTTACCGGAGTGTGCAACTCTTTTTCGATAAGAGTTCCAGTGGTTCCTGTTGCTATGAGATGAAAATTTTTGAGAGTGTTTTTGTTGAACGATGCCCACGCTAACAGCTCATCTTTCTTGCCGTCATGCGCTATTAACGCTACCGTCGGTTTAACTGTCATAATATTGTTCATACTTTTATAGTACCCATATTGATGGGAAGGTAACTTGAGTTCCGCGTGTTATATGACACACATCTTTGGTTGTTGACAAACTAGAGAAACTGTTACGAGACGTTCCACCCGTGGGATGTCGTACTCTACCTTCGGAAAAACCCACCCTTCTTCTTCCCCTCATCCCCAGCCGGAAGCTCCGCAGCCACCCCAACAGTAGCTTCAACAATCAACGGAGCTAAATTCCACTCGGGCAAACAAGTAGTTGCCAAACGATAATATGCCGGACCCAACCGAGGATGGTTCAACAGCTCAGCCATCCTATTGCTGTTCGTCGCAATCAACACAGCGTCCTGTTCAGCCGGAATCTGTCCGACAAGGGGGGCGCCCAAAGCGGCACGCAAAATCTTGTCCTTTCCCATCCCCACGTTGTTAATAACCTGATTCGCCACAATACCAACTTTATCCCGATTGATACCTAACCCTCCATCAGCAGGATCAGCAAACAATTCCGTCAACGCTCGAGCCATTCCCTGTACACTGGTCGTCGCCAACGTCGTAACAAACAAAATCTCATCACTTAGACCAAACGCCATCCCCAAAAGAGGATCCAAATAGTTAACAGAACAATCCAAAATAACAACATCATGAGTTGTTTGTAACACTTGAATAATTTGGGAATAAAATTCTGGACCAACATCGTCAGCGTTACGTGGACGCACGGGAGCTAGTAGCGCATCAATACCAAGGCGCCTGTCATGCACCAGGTTAGCGCGCACCGTAGTAGCGTCCCACGTCGGCATCACACGAATATTCACAGCGGTAGGCATGTACTGTCCAATTAGAGACCCAACCTGCCCATCACGAGTATCCAAATCAACTAAAACTACTCGTTTCGGATCGCCCGCAGCAGCGCTAGCACGAGCGATAGTTCCAGCCAAACTTAGCGCGGCTGTCGACTTGCCTGCTCCGCCTTTGGAGCTCATTACCGCGATGGTTATTTGTCCGGGGATGGCGGTTGGGGGTTTGTCGTAAGGTTGGGTTGCCTGTTGGATGACTTGAGTTGAGTAGATGGAGGTTTGTTCGTAGTTGGGTTCGGGTTGGGTTATGGCGGGGGGAGCCACAGGAGCCACAGGAGCCACAGGAGCCACAGGCGCTACCGACGGCGCTACAGGGGCCACCACGGGGGCTACAGGGGGGTTGGTGTTGGGCCATGTGACTAAGTGTTCTGTCCCTGTTTGCAACACTTTCATAGCTTCTCGCAGTTTGGTGGAGGGCATGATTTGGATAGAGTTGGGGGCGAGTGGTGTACCGTTGCCGCTGGCTAGTGTTTTGACTCGGTCAACGATGTTTTGTGCGCGGCTAGGGTCGGCCACTAGGAATGTTTGTGAGTATTGTGCGAATTCGGCAATGGATGCTTCGAGTTCGTCTGATTCTGTTCCGGTACCTTCGGTGAAAATGATGATGGCTGCGTCGGAAGGTAGGGTGCCGTTTTCTAACCCGTCCCAAAGGTCATTTATGCTAGTTGCAGCGGGCGAGACGTCCCACAAGGCGCCACAGTTGGTTAGGTGGTCGGCTAACCCTTGTGCGCCGACGACTATTACTTTTGGTGTGGTGTTCACCGGGGGCCTCCCTAAATGGTTTCGTAAGTGTTATCGGGCCGGTTTGTGGTTCATATATGTGTACACGGCTGGGAGTTGTTGTGGGAATGCTCTGTTGGCAACAGGGCAGCCCGAGGTTGTGGTTTGTACGCCAAGTTGTGGGAGGGTACGGGGACGGTTATGGCACGACTGGAGGTTCGGCGCCCTCGCTAACAGTTGGGGGAACGTCGACTGATTGATCTCCCTCAGTTGGGGGTGGTGGAACGTTTTCGCTTGGCTGGGGGTTGGAAGGTTCTGTGGGGGGTGCGACGGAGGGTTCTGCTGAGGGTGCGACGGCTGGCAGGTCGCCAGGCCCAAACACGCTACCCGTACCAACGCCACCGTTCTTTACGGGACCTTCTTTAAACATGTCTTTCAAGTTTGCTGAAGCGTCAAACTCTGAAACGGTCGGGTTGGCAGATAACGCCAGAAAAGCTTTACCGTCGGCGATGAGGGCAACTCGTACAAAGTTTTTGGGTGAGACGGCTAGCGTATAGATTTGGGGGATGCCACCGCGGACTTGCATCGATTCTGGCCCTGGTGCTGCGGCAGGATCTTCTGTCTCTACAGCTGCGTCCGAAATTGAGGACGGGTCGACGGTTACGTCGAGAACTAGGATGTGTTGTAAAACAACTTTCGCTTCGGGTCCGTTCTCCCCGTCTTCTACGGCGGCGATATCAATATAGTTACCGGCCCTGATTTTACCACCAACTGCGCGTTGTGGTTCAACTTCTAGAGAAGTTGTTACGTATCCGGCGGGAAGCTTATAGTTGATGGGGGTTAGGGTTCCTGTTACCGCTGTTGTGAGAATGTCTCCGCTGGTGAGGGGCACGGTGGTGAACATTTCTCCGGAAACGACTTGTTCGTATGCTAACGCTGTTGGTGGTAGAGCGTCAGCGTTTACGTCTACTTGTGTGACGATTTCGGCTGACACTTGAGTGCGTGCGGGAGCGTCAACGTTTAACACGTAGTAGGGTACTCGGTCGGCGGCTTTACCTACGATCATGAGCACCCCTAACCCTGCCAGTACGCTGAAAAATAGGGATAACCCCCAAATAACCCAGCGTCCTTTTAAAAGTCCAGTAACGTTGGAAGCCATTGTTAACCCTCATTCTGTGCAATTATACAGTTTGGCTAACTGTACCAACATCCCCTTATCGGGAACGTTGGTACAGTTATCGGCGGGGTTGGTGTTTCAACTTCGGTTGATGCTTAAACGTTATCTAACCAGACACTAGGGCCGTTGAAGGTTGGTCCATTCGCGAACTTCTGTTTGGTATGCTAACGCGCGGTCTGTCCAAACGGTTTCACCTAGTTTTGCTGAAACATATTCACTGACTGTTTGTTCTAGTTCAGAAGCTTCTCGAGTGTAAAACATTTTTTCGTATTCCGCATGGTAAGACGATAAAACGTGCTCTAAACGTTGTTGAGCTATTTCTGCTCTGGCAGTATCCAAGTTTTCTCCGAATCGTTGAACGTCGCCTCGTAGACGGGTGGCTAACGCTGGTTCGTTAAATTCGAGGTTACGGGGGGACACTTCTACCTGCCCAATTTTTGTGTTCACAATGCTGTCTTTCGTTTGGGGTCTTTAAATAGGGAACATTTCTTAAAATACACGTTGGTTCGTATATCTTAACATACTATCGGCAGGTTTGACAGACCATTCTTCCCCGCAAAACTTTGTTGCCGATAACATGTTTACTATGTGAACCAGAAACAACACACACCTTTATCGAAACGGTACGCGGCCTGCCCTGAATGCCACCACACGGTAATGAACAACCTTGGAAGAAAGCCAAGCGGCTTCATTGTGCCAAAAATGTGGTTACATGTGGCATGTTGATGTTGTTGGAGCACGAAACGTCCGTGAGAGAAGACGCTAAACTCGCCACTGTCCCCAAGCATGGGATCGTTAGCGCGTGGAATCCTAGGGCCTGGATCTGCCCATGGAACGCGTCGCAGTCTAACGTCTCCTGGAATCTCGCCTAACTCGACTAACATATTGTGTTCGTTGCGGACGGTTCGCACGTCCAAAACAAAAACAATGTGTTAGATAACTGGTGTGTGAACATATTGTTTTCATAGAAGGAGACCGAATGTCTTGTCGAGAGACCGCTGCAGGGTCAGCATTTACCACCCTAGCAAGGTTAACAAATAACCAGCATGGTATGATTTCTGATCCTGCTTGTTTATCAATTTTTCACCATCTTCGAAACGAAGGCACCGAAAATTCTAGGAATCGTCCTGAACATAGACACTACACTGTAGAAGATTATGGACGTATTGTTAATCTTGCACGGGACCGTGCGCTGACAATGTTTGGTAGAGGTCTGTTGACCGCAGCAAGGCTCCGCTCTATTGAGGAAAGGCTTGACCAGGCAGCACTAAACCCTCCCCTGAACAGTGAAGGCGAACTTGACCAAGGTATGGTTTACGCTCTTCAAAACGTTGTTACCCGTGTAACAACTGTCAGAAGTAATGTTGAAAGGCTTGTGAGTTCGCGTGCCAGCGAACTGGGGGTTAGTGAAGATGTTGTTCGCACCCGTTTTCGGGAATACGCTGCCGCGACGCCGAGGCGTAACCGAAACATTTTGGACGGGTTTACCCCCGCTGTGCAAAGTTTAGCTCGGGACAGTGCGCTGGGCAGGGAGGCAGGAACGTTATACGCTGCGGCACGACTTTTTGAAGAAGTTCGTGTTGTACAAAGAGAACGCGCGCGCGCGTTACCGCCGCGTATCCCCGTTCTAACTGAACTGGTAAACGCAGATTCAAAAACCACTGGAGTGGGATCTTTAACGTTAGAAGCTTACGGGTATGATCCTCGGAACGGACGGTTAGAGTTAA
>Ga0105047_10017935_pt1 | contig 11001 bp, 5 predicted proteins | sample MAT04_FD_78384 | JGI IMG/M metagenome (GOLD analysis project Ga0105047, IMG submission 78384) | Freshwater microbial communities from Lake Fryxell liftoff mats and glacier meltwater in Antarctica - MAT-04 (megahit assembly) | ecosystem: Environmental > Aquatic > Freshwater > Ice > Liftoff...
GCCAGGCCCATGACCTTGTATTCGCCGTCGTTGGGCTCGAAGCCACACCACGCGGTGGCCAATGAGTAGAGAAGGCCGAGCGAGTGGGGGTACCGCTGTTCCTCGAGCAGGTCGATTCGATGGTGGAGGCCTTGGCCGATCGTTGCGGATGTCCACTCTCCGATCCCATCCACGGTGAGGATCGCCGCAGTGTCGAACGGCGACGGATAGAAGGCCGCAGCAGCATGGCTGACGTGGTGCTCGCAGTATTGAAGCCGCGGTGGGCGCTTCGCTCCGAGCGACGTGAGGAGCCGTTCGACGCGGTACCCGATGAGGAGGTTGCGTCGGAGTAGCACCGGCATCTCGCGAGCGAAGCCGGGCAGGGACGCCGGTCCGCGTCGTTGTCGGGCAGCAATCACGCGACTCATCACCATCAGCGGCTTCTCGTGGAAAACGACGGCGCTGATGGCCGAGGCATCGACTCCGGCTCGCTCGAGGCAGGAGCCGACCGCCCGTTCGGGCAACCGGCTGTCGTGCTTCTCGCGGCTGAAGCGTTCTTCCTCAGCGGCCGCGATTATCTCACCGTCGACGATGATGGCCGCGGCGGCGTCGTGGTAGTCACAGCTGATGCCGAGAATGGTCACCGGCGACGTCATGAGTCGCTACTGGAGGGTCCGATGGCGAACAGCAGGGCGGCACGCTCCGCCCAACCGTCGCTGTTTCGCAGCGGCACCATGATGGTCCGAATGGTCGAGGGGCCGCAGGATGTCCAGACCTCGAGGCGATCATCGGTCTGCGATCGAATCTCCTGAGCGCCGACAGGGCCGAACACCGCCGCCAGAGCTGCAGGCAGATGTTCGACATGGAGTCCGACGAGCGGGCCAGGGTCGAATCGCGCCACCGCATCCATGGTGCTGCCGACCGACTCCACATGGTTGTCAGAACCGATGATGAGGCGATGGACGATGCCGTCGGTGGCGAAGTGCTCGAGTTGGCGTAGTGCCTCGGAATCATCTCCAGGCCCAGCCCCATCCGATGGAAACTCCAGGATCCGGTCCCGTCTCGGTTGTATCCACACCCGTTGCGAGGACTCCATCGTCGCGTCCGCCCAGAGCGCGATTCTGGCAACCTCGGCGTCCCACACTGCCAGGTTCAGATCGAGGCGCGGCCGCACTCGATCGGCTTGATCGTCCAAAAACGTACAGACCTGCTCAAGTTGCTCATGACCCAGATGGGCAATGCTCGAGTGAGCTGGAGTTCGAACCACGCTGACGTCTACGGGCATTGCTCGTTCCTCGGCCCAGATCAAGAGCTCACCGAACTCGTGGTAGTTCTGGCGCATGAGGCAATGGTTGATCGAGGTGGGCATGTCATTGCGGGCTGCGACCTCGCGAAATCGGTCGATGTTAGCGAGCACCTGAGAGTGGGCAGCGCCGACGCGGATCGACTCGAAGGTCGTCTCGCTGGCCGCATCGACGGAGAATGCGAAGCTCATCCGCAAGGATGCGGCAGTGTGTTCGATACGCTCAGACCATTGGGTGGCATTCGTGATGACGTGACACCTGAGGTCGGGATTGAGTCGCTCGATGAGGTCCCACACCCGGTAGTTCTCGCGAGCAAGGAACGGCTCACCCCCGGCGAACTGCGTCCACTCCACGTGGGGGATGAACTCGGCCAACTGATCGAAGAAGGCATCGCCGTACGGGCGGATCATCGGGGAGCGGTGTTCCCGATGGGTCCTGATGGCCGACGAGAGTTCGCCATCGCACTGAACGCATTGGAGGTTGCAGGCGTTGGACAGATTGAACTCCATTCGGCGGGGCCAGGAATCGCCTTGCAGGGCCTTCGATCGCGGTGCCCAACTATCGAACAGCGCCGGGTAGGAGTTTGCCCGGCCTTCGATCTCGATGGCTGCGCCGCACCCCGAGCAACCCGCGGTGAAGTCGTGCGCCTGTAGGCGGCGCCGGAGTTCGGAACGCCGGACACCGGTCCACAGCCCGGCCAGGTCGCTCCGGGCGACGTTGCCCAAAGGTCGCGAGTTCAGGCAACAGACGCGAACGTCTCCGTTCGGTGAGAAGTGCAACTGCGCGGTTGCGGCGTGGCATGCCGTCGCTGCAGGTGCGTCGCGTCGGTCAGCCATTGTTCACCGCATCGAGGTCGTTGCGGATGCGGTCGAACATCGCCTGCGCAACCAGATGAGCGCCGAGCTCATTGGTGTGAACGTCGTCGTAGTAGATGACTCGATCGTCTTGATTGAAGAGACTGGACAGATCGACGATCTCGGAAGGGAGCCCGAGGGAAGCGGCGGCGAATGCGCTTCGCTGGTAGCGGTCGAAGTTCGGCTCGCTCTGTGGCTCGTTCGTGACAGCAGGCCGGGTGTAAAGCGTTGGCTGCCAGAACCAGGTGGCCGCCACGCCGTGTCGCTTTGCGGCATCGACTCCGACCAGCCGACTCTTGAGGTACTGATTCGCGACGTAGGTCCCGAGCGCTGCCGGTTCCATTCGGTCGACCTCGGGCAGCGGTGGGACCGTCCAGTCGTCCGGAATGCCGGACAGCCACCTCTTTGCGACTCCGAACGGATCGAAAGCGCCCCGCTCGAAGGAATTCTCGGCCGTCCAGTCGACGGGCGTGCCGTCCAGGCCGTGGCCGAGGTTGTCTCGGTACTCGGTGCCCACGATGTCGTTGTAGCCGCTGTAGAAGACAACGACGTCGGGCACCTCGCCGGACTCGACATCCCAGGCGAATCGCTGGGACTCCTCCCAGTGGAGATCGCCGAGCACTCCCCGGTTGTGCACCTCCAGGGTGATGCCGTGGCGTTCAGCGATCTTGGCCAACTTCGAGGGAATTGTGTTGTCGTCACGCTGGCCCATGCCGAACATGGTCGATGCCCCGTAGAGCCACACCACCACCGGGTCACACGCGCACGGGGGCGGAGACCAGCTGCGGCGCTCGCCCCTGTCGATGTTGATGTAGGGCGTGTGAACCTCGCGCATGGCCGGGTACCGCAGCGGGTTGAAGGCCGGGCCGGGCTTGAACAGCGCCCAGGTCATCTGGTCGAGATAGTCCGGCCACCACGCAGCGTCGGCATAGGCGGCGGGCCTCTGCGGGGGTTCGTCGAGGATTATCGGCGGATCTGAACCTGCGAACACTCCGAGGGCGATCGCGGCGGCGACCAACGCAGAGACGACAGCGAGCCGCAGCCGCTGCAACGGCCGCCGGACTTTCAGCCCCTTGGTGGCGGACCACGGGCTGGTCGGTCGAACTTCGTTGCGGGATCGGGCGACCCAGCCGCTGCGCTGGCGTGATCCGGTTGCCAGGGGGTCGACGACGGCAAGGCGCTGCACGGCCCAGGGCACGACGACCACGAAGAGTCCGAGGGTGAGAAACGACAGGTTCGTCACCACGGATGCCGCCGAGCGGCCGATTCGAGAGGTGAAACGTTCGAGGTGGTGGGCGTAGTGGGTTCCGACGAGCGCCACGCCGTAGGCCGCCACCGTGATCGCTACGGGCAGTGGTCCTCGGGGCCCGTCCCGACCGACGTGCGCGGCGAGGGCGGACAGTGCGGCGACGGGCATGATGACGGCATCGCTCGCCGCCGGGAGCGAGGGGTGCGGGGGGTGGCGCAGCATGACCCACGCCGCCAGCGGCACGGCACAGGTGATCCAAGCTCCGACCCAGATGCCGCCGAACGGTGCCGCCATGATCCCGGCGATTGCCGCTGGGAGTAGTTGTATCCACCACCGCTTCGACCTTGCCCCGAGGATCCCTGCGGCCACCAGTCCGCCCGCAGCGCACAGCGCCACCATCGCCGGGCGTGGCGGCGTGGTGATGGACCAGGTACGAAGGGTGGGCCCGGTTGCGACGAGGAGCACCGCCCCGAGCGGACGGAAGCGCTCGAGGCGGCTAGTGCCCGCCTCCGGCCGGGGGAGCCTCGAGTCGTGGACCCAGGATGGAACTGGCGGTGCGCTGGTCACTGTTGACCGCTTGCCAGAGCGGCCAGGTCGGACTGCAGCGAGTCGTAGATGGCGTCGGCGACGATGGCGGCGGCCGTCTCGTTGGTGTGCACGCCGTCCCAGAACATCGGATCGCTGTAATCGTCGAGTACGTCGGCCAGGTCGGTCACCTTCGGCGACAGCAGTGACCGGGCGTGTTCGTGGAGTTCGCGTGTTTCGCGGTCGGCGTCCGGCGAATTGTGCGGCTCGTTCGAGATCGGGCGGGTGAACTGCGTCGGCTGCCAGAACCATCGCACCGGGACCTCGGCACCGCGCGCGATGGTTTCACTCGCCTGGCGGGAGCGCTCGTATCTGCTCATCGAGTGGGTGGCGCCGTCGATCGGGTCGAGCGTCACCAGTTGGCGGCGGGGGAGGAGTCGGGCCCCATCCGGCACATCAAGAATCGCGAACGATGGTCGTGAATCATCCTGGTAGGCGCTGGCGAGCTCCTCGATCCCGGGGCTCAACGGCGTCTCGTCGACCTGATCGGCGGCGACTGACTCCGGGAATGCTCGCCCCACGTCATTGGCGCCGTCGTAGAAGATGACGAGGTCTGGTCGGTCTCCGAACGCGTCCCATCCGAACCGCTGAGTCTCCTGCCAGAGGAGCTCCCCGGGCACACCTCGATTGACGATGTCGAGGGCGATGCCGTCCTCCCATGCCCGCTTGGCGAGCTCTGAGGGCACCGTGTGATCGTCGCGTTGGCCGACTCCGAAGGTCGTGGAGCCGCCGTACATCCACACGGCCAGCCGGCTGCAGCCGCAGGGAGGAGGATGCCAGGATCGCCGAATCCCGTTCGTCACGTTGATTGTGTTCGTCGCCACGTCTTGGACAGGCTGGCGCCGATAGGGATTCCATACGGGCGGTGCGAGCGTGAACTCCAGATCGTGCCAATACCCCGGCCACCACTTGTCGCCAGCGAAGGCTGCAGGTACTGGATCGGGTTCTGCGAAGACCGCCGGAGCGATGAGTTCGACAACGCCTCCCACGACGAGCACGTTCACCACGAGAAATGCCGGGAGCACGAGTCGGCGGCGAATCCGGTGACCGACCGGATGGCGGGTCACAGCTGGATCGCGTCCCCAGGCCTGCTTGGGATCGGGCCGCAACTGGTGGCGAGGTACCCATTGGGTCCCGTCGACGGTCGGCGTACGCAGGTTGTCGTACCCGACGAGTCGGGACCCGATCCAGGGCACAACGATGGCCGGCACGGCGAGAATGGTGAAGAGCACGCGGCTGACGGCGTTGCCGGCGAACAAGCCGACCGACTTCAGCATGGCGCCCACCTGAGGCCCGAATCGCGAACCGACGGCGGCCACGAGCAATGCCGCGGCGGTCAGGATTGCCGGCCGGAAGGTGCCCACCTCCCGGGCTCCGACGACAGCGGCCATGGCCGTCAGGATGGCGAACCCGGGTAGGGTCTGGCGTCCCGCCGGTCGCAGGCCTGGAAGCGGCGGACGGTCGAGTAGCGCCCACGACGACGCAAGCAGCCCGAGTCCCACCCATACGCCAACACCTCGGCCGACGAATGACACCAGTTCGTGGCCGCGCCCGGCGCTCATCGACGTGACCAGCACCGCGGTAACGACGATGGCGAGCCGGCTGATGTAGGCCGTTCGCATCAGTCGTGAGAGGAGCACGACGGCGACGACGGCGATGGCAGCGGTGGCGAGACCCGCAAGGGGGTCGAGGACGACTGCGACGTGGAGGGCGGGGCCCAGTGAGGCTGCTACCGCGGTGAGGGCGGTGGCCAACGGCAGCGGAAGCGGTCGTGAACCCGCTGGCTCATCTGCCGACGGAACGGTCGACCACACGAATTCTGTTTCACCGCCGGGATGGGGCGATGGGGCGGGATTGGTGTCGAGTGTGCGCATCGAGGTCACGATTCGTTGGGCTCGCGACGAAGTTCGATGATCGCGTCGCCGATCACCAGCAGATCGAGCCCCGCTCGCCGTGCGGTACGCAGCGCATCCGAGGGCGTGCATACGATCGGCTCGCCGGCCACGTTGAACGACGTGTTGAGCAGGACCGGGCAACCTGTCGAGCGCTCGAACGACGAGATGAGAGCGTGGAAGAGCGGGCTCACCGAAGCGTGGACGGTCTGAACCCGCGCCGATCCGTCGATGTGGGTGCAGGCGGGAATGTCCGAGCGGACGACCCGGGCCCGCTCCCCGATGTCAATGGGCTCGACCGCGACCTCGGCGAGATGAGCAGCGGTCACCGGGAATGTGAAGAGCATGTACGGCGAAGGGGCATCGATCTCGAACCACTCCGACGCCGCTTCCCACAGAACGGCCGGGGCGAAGGGGCGAAACGACTCGCGACCCTTGACTCGGAGGTTGATGTCCTCGCGCACGGTCGATGATCGCGGATCCGCAAGGATCGAACGCTGTCCCAGCGAACGTGGCCCGAACTCCATTCGGCCCTGGAACCAGCCCACGACGGCTCCGCCGGCCAGCCGGCCAGCGACCTGGTCGCACAGGTCGCCCTGGTCGACCACCCAACGGTGCTCGATCCCGGTTTGTAGGAGCCATGCCGACACCTCGTCGGCACCGAAGTCTGGTCCGAGCTGGGCCCCAGACATCGCGTCGGGGAGTCTCTCCGGGGACGGGCGTCGGAGCGCCTTGCTCGTGCCCGGCTGCTCATGGTGGCTATACCACAGTGCAGCGCCGATAGCGCTGCCCGCATCGCCGGCTGCGGGCTGTACCCAGATGTCGTCGAACCTGCCTTCACGGAGCAGGCGACCGTTGGCCACGCAGTTCAACGCAACGCCGCCAGCCATGCACAACCGCTGCTCGCCGGTGATCTCAGCGGCGTGGTCGGCCATACGGAGGACCACGTCCTCGAGCAGGGCCTGCACCGAACAGGCCAGGTTCAGGTCCCTACTGGTGATGGGCTGATCTGGTCGGCGTGGCGGGCCTTCGAAGGCCCGCACGAGTTGCTTCATCCGGTGAGGACTTCGCGCCCACCAGCCGACGCGACGGGCGTCGATGGTCGTCGAGCCGTCATCGTTCATGAGCACGATCTCTCGGAGGGCATCGGTGTAGATGGGATCGCCATAGGGGGCAAGTCCCATCAGCTTGTACTCGCCGTCGTTCGCTTCGAAGCCGCACCAGATCGTGGCCAGCGAATACAACAGACCGATGGAATGAGGAAATCGCTGTTCGACCAGGAGCTCGATGCGGTTGCGGAGGCCGTGGCCGATCGTGGCGGTTGCGAGCTCGCCGATCCCGTCGATCGTCAGGATGGCAGCGGTGTCGAAGGGGGAGGGATGAAACGCTGCGGCCGCGTGGCTGAGGTGATGCTCGCTGTACCGCACGGGTACGGCGCGGGTTGCGCCGAGCCGACGCAGCGCTCGTTCGAGGCGGTAGCCAATCAGAAGGTTGCGCCGCAACAGAACCGGGAAGTCTCGAGCGAACGACCCGATCGCAGCCGGGCCGCGTCGCTGCCTCGCAGCGAGGACTCTGCCGATGACCGCCAGGGGTTGTTCGTAGAACACCACGGCGTCCAGCGACGAGGCATCGGCGCCCACGTTGGCCAAGCACGACGCAATGGCTCGGACTGGAAGCGACGAATCGTGTTTGACGCGACTAAAACGTTCTTCCTCGGCGGCCGCGACGACCACACCGTCGTCGACCACGGCGGCAGCGGCATCGTGATAGTCGCAACTGACCCCGAGAACCCGCAACCTTCTCACTCCCCAGATGGCACGCCGACCCGACCGGCCGTGACGCATGGTATCGGCGATGCGGCACCTGTCGAGGTCCGCGGGCACGACCCCGACGCGAGCGGGACGCCGGTGCAGTGAGATCGGCAGGGACTCTTCGAGAGTTGACCTGACTCAACTGGGTTTGCTGGAGACTCTGATGTGCCACTGATGTCTCTGACCGGCTCAGTTAGCTCGCTTTCTTGAGCACCGGCGCGATCTCGGCGTAGATCGCTTCTGCGACCCGTCGAGAACCCTTCTCGTTGGTGTGGACGGTGTCGTAGAACACCGGCTTCGTCGCGTCGTCGAAGAGGTGGCGAAGGTTGGTCACGTCGGGGGCCAACGCCGACGCCGTTCCCTCCAACACTGCATTCATCCCTTGGAGCCCGGCGAGTCGGGGTACACGGGCGTACAGGCGGTCGGTGTCGCTTCTCTGGACCGCAGAAGTGAGGGCGTCCGCTTGAAAGAAGAACTCTGTGGAGATCGAGCGGGTTATGGCGAGGTCGATGAGCTGCCGGCGAGTTCGTTCGTAGCGCTCAGCTGTCAGCTCCGCGAGGGGGCCAGCACCGCCGTAGACGGCATCAATCGCTACGCCTGACGCCAGAAATTCCAGTACGTCGTCGCTGTTGAGCAATGTTGGGAGACGAGGCGTCGGGCCATGAACGGCCGTTTCGACGACGTTCGCCACCGTATCGTTGTAGCCGTCGTAGACCACGATGAGATCCGGCCGCTCAGCGGATTCTTCCAGCCGAGCTGACACATCTTGGAACTCCTGCCACAGCGTCCAACCAGGGACGCCAAGGTTGTGTACATCGATGCCGATGCCATCGGCATCGGCGAGGCGCACGAGTTCGGAGGCGATCGTGTGTTCGTCTCGCTGGCCGAGCCCGAACACCGCTGAGCCACCGACCAACCAGACATCGAGTCGGGGACAGGAGCACTGGCTGGCAAGCGAGACTCTTTGGCCGTTACGCACGTTGACGTAGGTCCCGACGAAGTCTTTTACCGAGTAGCCCGCCGGACCGCCGTCGACCAGCTCGATGCCTGCAATCTCGTCCTGCAGGGCATCGGCGAAGGCCACCCCGTCGAAAGCGGCGCGGTTGCTGAACGGGGCGGTCTCGATGGAAGCAAGCGCGGCCGCCATGTCGGCGACGTCGGTTTCTGCCGTCGGATCACTCGACTGGAGTTCAATGCCTTGCGACGCGGGGAGGAGTGTTAGGGCGAGCAACAAAGCCGCCGACGCAAGAGCGAAGAATCCGAGAGTATTCCTGCGTCGTCGGGTTCGCAGAGCTGTGGTTGCGAATGGTCGTTGCCCGTCGCGAATGTCGATGTCGGGGGTGGCCGGTCGGACGATCCAGGATGAGCGAACGCCCTCGGAAGCGCCATGTCTACGGCCGAGGCGCCGGCTCGCTGAAACCACCGCACCGGGCAGGAACAGCAATGGCATCGAGACGATCAGGACCACCAACAAGCCGAAGCCGACCGCCACCTGGCTGACAACCCGACTGAAAGTACGGCTGATTGCTCTGAGTGTGGCCGTGCCACGCGCCTCGAGCACAACCAGAACAGCCGAGATCGTCAGGAACGCCACGACACCACTGCGGTTGTCGCTCACCCACAGCACCTGGGCGTACGTCAGCGCAACGAGGCCAGCGGCGAAGGGTGGCACCCGATCCGGCGTGCCGCCCACCCGGGCCCATCCCCCGAGCCCGATGGTAGCGATGACGACCCCAGCTGTGGTGATGATCCACGGGGCCCGGCCGACGAACCAGGTGGCTGGGATCCAAACGGCCCCGATGACACCCGCTGCGATGATGATTCGTGATGCTGAGGGAAACCGCGCGATGTTCTGAAGTGAGATGGCGAGCGCAACGGCGCCGAACAGCACAACGCCTGCGCCGACTTGTCCGCCGGTCCCGTTGTTCACGACATGCAGCGCCGGGCCGAGTGCTCCGGCGATGCCAGCGGCGGCGGGGAAGAAGAAGCCTTCGAGTCCTGATGGTCTAACTGTCGGCGATCCAAGCTCGGCAGCCCAAGGATCTGTCAGAGAGTCAGGCAGCGTCATCGGTCGATGTCTCCACTCGCGGCCGAGTCCGGACCCAGTCTTCCTTCATTCCAAGAACGTCGGACGATGCACCGCTCCAAGACCAGTACATCCAACTGATTCGTCGTGAAACACCGGAAGGCATCAGCGGGTGTTCTGACGATCGGTTCGTCGGCACCGTTGAAAGAAGTGTTGAGCAGCACCGGGCAGCCGGTCCTTTGGTGGAAGGCGGCGAGAAGAGCGTGGAACTCAGGATTCCGGTCGGCGTCAACCGTCTGTATTCGGGCGCTGCCGTCGACGTGGGTGCATGCGCCGATGTCGGATCGTTCGATCTCGAGGCGATCGGCGAACGAGCCGGATCGCGAATCCCGGAGGCCGTTGGCGGGTGTCAGGTGAGCAGGAGCCACCATCGCGGTCGTCACCATGTACGGTGCCGCCCCGTTGATATCAAACCACTCATGAGCGAACTCTTGGAGCACGGCAGGAGCAAAAGGTCGGAAGCCTTCGCGCTGCTTGATCCTCTGGTTGATACGTCTCACCACTGTGGGGTCACGCGGATCGGCGAGAATCGAGCGGTGTCCCAAGGCCCGAGGTCCGAACTCCATCCGACCTTGAAACCACCCAACAACGGATCCGTCGGCCAACTCTCCCGCGATCTGCTCCGCAAGATCGGCATGGGAGTCGACAGCGTCGAAGCGGATCCCGTTCTCGCGGAGCCACGCCACGATCGAGCCGTGGTCGAAGCGGGGGCCGAGAAACGCACCTTTCATCGAATCTCGGTGTGACGGAGAGCTGCGGGGTCCGCCTTCGACCATATGCTCGGCCCATAGGGCAGCGCCGAGCGCTCCGCCGTCGTCGCCCGCTGCGGGCTGTACCCAGACGTCGGTGAAGGGTCCCTCGTCGAGAAGGCGGGAGTTGGCAACACAGTTGAGTGCGACGCCGCCTGCGAGGCACACGTTCAGCTCGGCTGTCAGTTGCTGAGCATGGGCGGCGATTCTTAACAGGATCGTTTCGAGAATCACTTGAATAGAACGAGCGAGGTCGGCCTCACGTTGTCCCAGCACTTGTTGTGAATTCCGCGGCGGCCCGAGGAGGGCCGTCAGGTGTCGGCTCCCCATCTTTCGACCAGATCGATAGTCGAAGTACCGCTGGTTGAGCCGAATCGAGCCATCGGCGGAGATGTTCACCACGTGATCAGTGAGCGTCTTCACGAACCGAGGCTCACCGAATGGAGCCAACCCCATTACTTTGTACTCGCCGTCGTTTACCGCGAAACCGCA
>Ga0105047_10017936_pt1 | contig 11000 bp, 6 predicted proteins | sample MAT04_FD_78384 | JGI IMG/M metagenome (GOLD analysis project Ga0105047, IMG submission 78384) | Freshwater microbial communities from Lake Fryxell liftoff mats and glacier meltwater in Antarctica - MAT-04 (megahit assembly) | ecosystem: Environmental > Aquatic > Freshwater > Ice > Liftoff...
ACCAATATCACCGTGGCAAACGGTGCGACGCTGACAATTGGCAATCCGATGACGATCAAGGCGAACAAGATCGTCACCAAGACCGGAGCGGTGAATATTCAGGCCCCGCTGATCATTGAAACCGGCGGCGTGTTCAATCTTGGCGCGGGTCCGGCGGCGGTTCTGAAGGGGGCACCTTCGCTTGCCAGTGGCGCGAGCATCGATGTCCAGAACAACGCGCTGGTGATTGACTATCACCAGCAGGCAAATCCTTCATCGACCATCAAAACGCAACTTGCCAGCGGATACAACGACGGTGCGTGGGATGGCGATGGCATCAACTCCTCCTTCGCGACAACAAGCACCGGGCTCGGCTGGAGCGATGATTCAGCGGGCGAGTCGATTCTGATCAAGTACACGTATTATGGCGACGCGGATCTGAGTGGTTCCGTCACCTCGACCGACTTCAACGCCTTCATCGCCGGCTATGGCAATGCCAATGCTGTGTGGGCACAAGGCGATTTTGACTACGATGGAAAGGTGACGACGAGGGACTTCAATTACCTCGCGGGGAATTTTGGAGCCACAGCGCTGCAGTCGTCAGCACTGGGCAGCGTGGTGCCAGAACCTTCCGCACTTGCACTGCTGGCACTCGCAGCACTACCCTTGCGACGTCGAAGGTGACATCGCCACTGGATTTGAGATCATTCCATGCTACTTCTGGCTCAACAAATGTCGCATATGGCCGTTCTTGACTACACGATTCTGTCGGTCTATCTGCTCGCGATGATCGGCATCGGCGTGTGGTTCGCACGCGATCAGGCGAATGAAGAAGAATACCTGATGGGCGGTCGCCAGATGCATTGGATTCTGGTGACGATGGCGGCCGTCGCCACAGCGTTCAGCGGCGTGTCGTTGATCGGCGCGCCGGGATATGCGTTCTCGCACGACATCCGAATGCTGATGACCGTGCCCGCGAGTCTCATCACATTACCCATCATCCTGCTCGTGCTGCCGTTCCTGGTGCGGATGCGCATCACCACCGTTTTCGAATACCTCGAACAACGTTTCTCACTTACGCTTCGACTGCTGGCGAGCGCGCTGTTCCTGGCAACGAAGTTCATCTTTGTCGGCGTGGTGATTTACACACCTTCGTTGCTTTTGAGCACTTCCGTTGGAATTCCTCTCCTGCCATCGGTCATTCTGATGGGCCTGATCGCCACGATGCTCACCATGCTTGGCGGGATGAAGGCGGTCATCTGGTCGGATGCAGTTCAGTTTGTGATCATGATGCTTGGCATCGGAGTGATCATCTTCACGCTATCCCGGCCCGACTCCAACGGATCCGGCGGGGCGATGGAGTATCTGGAGATTGCACGCGACGCGGGACGAACCCGCTTCGTCGATTTCTCGCTCAGCTGGAGCGAACTGACCACCTGGGCGATTGTCGCCTTCATGGCGACGGCAGGCATTGGCAGCACGTTTTCCGACCAGGTCGGCATGCAGCGCCTGCTTGCCGCCGGCGGGGTGCGGCCCGTCATCAAGAGCTACCTTGCTTCCACCGTCATCGCGTTGCCTACGGTTGTCGTGCTTTATGCTCTCGGGCTGCTTCTTTATGGGTTCTACAATACTGGAAGACACCCAATGCCGGACGATATCCGCAGCAATGGCGACAAGGTGCTGCCATTTTTTATCAGCACACAGCTTCCCACTGGGCTGCGTGGCCTGGTTATTTCCGCGATCGTTGCCGCGACGCTGAGCGCGGTGACTTCCGTCTTAAATTCACTCTGCACCGCCACCATGAGCGACTTCTGGATGCGGCTGCGAAGCACCTCTGCATCGGAGCGGTCCGATGTTACACTCTCGCGGTGGATCACCATCCTATGGGGCGTGATGGGGACGATCCTCGCGTGCTATGTCAATCGATTGGGCATGATCATTGAACAGACCAACAAGATGTTTGGTTTGATCGGCGGTGGATTAGGCGGAATTTTCTTCCTGGGTCTGTTCACCAAACGCGCGAATGCAACCGGCACGCTGATTGGCGCCATCGCAGGCACCATCGCGTCGGCAGTCGCCATGTTCGGCACGAAGATTAATTTCATGTGGTACTACGTTGTCGGGATGGTGGTTACGGTGGTTGTCGGTTATTTGATCAGCTTGTTCACTGTCGACACGAAAGCGCGCGAGGAATCTGCCATCCCCGTTCCCGATGATCGGAAAACCGGTGTGCAGCCACTTGTGTGACCACTCATGCCATGAACCGATCCGAAGCGAAAGATATCTTCTCCGGGCCAATCCCATCCATCCGCACGCCATTCAAGCGTGACGGCGACATCGATTTCGCAGGACTTGCTAAGATCGTTGATCTTTGCCTCGCCCACGCGTATCGCGCCATCATGCTTACCGCTGGCGACAGTCACTGGGCGTGCATGTCCGAATCAGAGATCGCCACTGTCACTCAGGCTGTGTGTCAGCAGGTAAAAGGGCGGGCGAGCGTCATCGCCGCCGACAGATATCTCGACACCACCCGCGCGGTTGAATTTGCGGGTATGGTGCGGGAACTCGGCGCATCCACGCTGATGGTGATGCCGCCTGATTGGGCGGCTTCCTGCACGCCAGCCACGCTAGCGGAGCATTATGCGGCGGTGGCGAAGGTGTTGCCGGTGACGGTGGTTACCAATGTCTTCATTCCCCGCGGGATTGCTTTTGGGCTCGAAACGGTGGACCGCTCGCTCGCCGCTTCAGAACGCATTATCGCGATTAAGGACGACATGGGCGGTGTGTTCGCGCAACGCCTGTGCATGGCGCACGCGGGAACGCTCGCAATCTACGCCGGCGGGCAGAAGATCAACCATTTTAGTCTGTCACCGTTCGGGGCGCAGGGGTATCTGTCAACCTTTGCAACACTGAATCCGGCCATAACGGTCAGATATTGGTCGGCCGTGAAGCGGGACGATCGAGAGGGTGCGCTTGCGATAGTACGCAACATTGACGCACCGTTTTTCGATCACGTGATGACCTATACCGGCGGATTCGATGCGGCGATGCACGGAATGATGGAACTCGCGGGGTTGTGTCAGCGCTGGCGGCGAAAGCCATATTACAGCCTGTCCGATGCCGAAATGGAGCGGCTTGCGGCGTTTCGAACGGACCTTGCCGGGAGATAGCAGGAGCAATCTACGGCGGTGTCGCCGGTGTTGTCAGGAAACGTTTCAGAGTGACTGTCATGCATGAATCTACCGAGTCTTTACCTGTCGGCTTTGCACCCACGCCCGTTGCGGTGCCTCATTTTCCGGATGCACTGCATGCGGTGATCTGGCGCAACTGGGACGTGGTGGATGTAAATCGTCTCGCGGAGACCCTTCAGGGCACAGTCGGCCAACTCACCGAGATCGCCCTCGCCATGGGCCTGCCGTTGCAGCGAAGAATTCTTCCGGAAGAGCAGCGGCGAAACTACATGACCATCATCCGCAGAAACTGGCATCTGCTGCCATACGAGCAAATCTGCGAACTGCTGGGATGGTCCATCGCCGACATGCAGTTCGCCTTGAACGAAGATGATTTCATGTGGGTAAAGCTCGGAGGCTATAAACCTCGGTGCCTGCCTGTGTATTACGCACCGTCAGATCCGGCGACGCGGGCAAAGGTCGAGATGCTGTCGCAGGTGGTGCGAGATGAAATGCATGGCGCGCTGCACAAGCCTTCCGAGCCGCTGTTCGGATTTATCGACCGTTTCAACCGCTTTGACGCCAAGCCCATCGCAGCGGAGGACAGCGCGTTCAAAATCCGGATGGTCTATCCCTACTTCCTTCGTTATGGCGACCCTTTGCGCGGCGAAGGCATCAGCGATATTCCCGATGGTTATCTCGCGGAACTTGCAGCCAGCGGCGTGAATGCGATCTGGCTGCAGGCGGTGCTGAACACGCTGGCACCCTGGGATCTCGCGCCGCATCTTTCCGAGGGTTGGCAGGAACGCATCGCCAATCTTCGCCAGCTGGTCGAGCGCAGCCGCAAATTTGGCATCGACGTGATGCTGTACCTCAACGAACCCCGCGCCATGCCGCCCGCTTTCTTCAGAAAGCATCCGGAGTTGAAGGGTGTGGATGAGACGCCTGAGCGCGCCCCCTATTCGCCGGAGATTCAGGCGCTCTGCACCAGCACCAAGCCGGTGCAGGATTTCCTCGTCAACTCTGTCCGCCATGTCTTCGAGCAGGTGCCCGATCTTGGCGGAGTGCTGGTGATCACTTACAGCGAAAATCTGACCAACTGTTACTCGCGGGAGTACAATCAAAAGGGTCCGGAAGACTTCGTGCTTCGGAGCGACGACAGCAAATCCACGTCGCGTTCCAGCGAGAAGAATGCCTGTCCGCGCTGCAAGGCGCGCGGGCCTGAAGTGGTGAATGCGGAAGTCTGCACGTTGATTGAGCGGGGGATGCGACAAGCGGGATCGAAGGGGAAGTTCATGCTTTATGCGTGGAGCACACCCGAGGCGTGGTTCAACGGGATTATCGAACGCCTGCCTGAAAGCACCTGGCTTTTGTGCATCAGTGAGTGGGGCATGCCCTTCACGCGCGGCGACTACACGGGCAAGGTGAACGAATATTCCATTTCCATCATCGGCCCGAGCGAACAAAGCAAGCGTCAATGGAAGGTCGCCCGGAAGCGCGGCTTGAAGACGATGGCGAAGATGCAGGCGGCGAATACGTTTGAAATTTCGTCGATTCCATACATCCCGGCACTGCATCGTGTGGCGCAACATCTGTCGAACGTCGCGGAAGAAGGCGTCGATGGGTTGATGTTGGGGTGGACTGCGGGTGGGTCGCCATCACCTAACCTGGAGTTGGCGGGCGAATTCGCGAAATCGCCGCGACCTACAGTGCAGCAGGCAATGCTTGTGGTCGCCACGAATCGTTTCGGAAGCGCAGCCGCGACGGAAGTGGTGAAGGCTTGGGATCTGCTAAGCGAGGCGTACGGCGAGTTCCCATTCGATCTGTCGGTTTGTTACAACGGGCCGCAATCGATGGGCCCGGCGAACCTGCTGTATGCAGAGCCTTCCGGCTTTGTTGCGACGATGTGCGCGTTTCCTTTCGACGACCTTGACGGCTGGCGCGGACCTTATTCACCCGCCACACTGCAAAGCCAGTTTGAGAAGCTCACCGCGCTCTGGCAGCGCGGCGTGACGGTGCTGGATGGGTTGCGCAAAACGCATCCGTCGCCGGCAATGGAGGATGAATGGCGGATTGCGGAAGCCACCCGAATTCACTTCCAGAGCACCGCCAACCAGATCCGCTTTATCCGAATTCGCCAGAAGGATCGCGCGGCGGCGTGTGCGATCCTTTATGATGAAATCGACCTGTCGCGAAAGCTGATTGATCTGGTTGCCGCCGACTCGCGAATCGGTTTCGAAGCGACCAACCAATATGGGTACACGCGCTTCGATCTTGCGGAGAAGATCCTGAACTGCCGGCAATTGCTGACGCAGTTATCTTGAGTGGGAGATCGGTATGTCTGTCGGAATGTATAAAAAGATCAATGCGGCGGTGGTGGGTGGCGGTGCCTTCGGTGAATGTCACCTGAAGACCTACAGCAGCATGCCGCATGTTGACGTCGCAGGCGTGTATACGCGGAGAAGCGATCGCGCCGCCGCACTGTGCGCGAAGTATGGCGGGAAACCTTACACCAGCCTGCAGCAGTTGGCGGATGATCCAGCGGTCGATCTCGTCTCCATCGCCACAGCCGAGGATGTGCACGTCGAACCGTTCCGTGCCATCGCGGCAAGGGGCAAGGCAATTTACGTCGAAAAGCCACTCGCGACGGATCTGGAGGATGCAAAGGCGATCGTCGAAATGTCGCAGGCGATCATCGCGATGTCTGGACATTGCCTGCGGTTCGAGTCGCGGCTGGCACATGTGTTTCAGAATCGTGAAGGTCTCGGGCGTTTGCGCCACATGAGTTTCAAGGATCGCCGCACCCGTCAGCCCAAGCAGTTATACGGCCGGGTGCATCCTGCGTATGTGCTGCTGTGTCATGAGATTGAACTCGCGAACGCGTTTGCCGGTGTTCCCTTCAAACGGGTTTGCGCTTTACAGGCAAAATTCGACGAAGGGCAATTCGACGATTTCAGCATGCTGGTGGAATACGAAAACGGCGCCACCTGCGTCATCGAAGGCGGTTGGTTGATGCCCGATCAGAAGTCGCTTGATGAGAACGACATGGCAGTGCTTGATTTTGATGGCGGGTCGTACAGCATTGAAATGCCTCATTCAGGTATCACCTTCCTGAATGAAGAGAGCAATCGCTTCATCAATCAGCATTACGAGCACAGTGTTTACGGCATGGAGTTCGGCGCGCTGCGAAATGCGCTTGAGTACATGGTCCAGTGCATTACAACCAACACGAAGCCGCGCATCAGCACGGTCGAAGACGGTTACAACGCGGTGCTGCTGGTGGATGCGGCAATCCGCTCAGCGCAATCCGGGCAGTGGGTTCAGCGGGAGTGCCCATGAGCATGCTCGTTCAGCCCGAATTCGGCATGTTCTCACTCGCCGGGATGGAACGTCGCCACCAGAAAGCCCGCGAGTTGATGGCAGCGGCGGAGTTGGATGCTTTGTTTCTGTCGCAGGATGAGAACGTTCAATACTTCGCCGGCACGACCATGTCGATGGCGCTGAATTTCTCGTTCACGCGCCCTTATATGCTGATCATCCCCGCGAAAGCGCCGCCGGTGGCGATCACCATGGCACGATCTAATCTGCTGGCGCAGGGATTCATCGGTGATGTTCGGGGTTACAGCGAGTTGCTCTCCTTTCCGATGGAAACGGTGACGTCTGCCTTGCACGAACTGGGTCTCACTAAAGCCCGCATCGGATTTGAACTGGGTCATGAACAGCGGATGGGAATCCCGGTGGGATCGTTCCTACAGCTGCGCGAAAGATTGAATGAGATGGTTGCCGTGGACGCAGGCAACCTGCTGACGCGGATGCGAATGATGAAATCACCAGAAGAGATTGCGCTCATGCGACGGGCCGCGGAGATTACCGGGCGGGCAAGGCAGCGTCTTTTCAAGCATGAGAGCCTTCGCCACGGCATCACTGAACGCGAGGTCGATCGCCTGATGCGGCAGTTGATTCTGGAGGAAGGCGGCGATCGAACGTCCTTCGTCATCCTGCAAAGCACCAAACCTGCGGCAGGTAGTCCATTCAAGACGGATCGACTGCTTTCGCGAGGCGACGTGCTTGCCATCGATACCGGTGCCTGCTGCGGCATGTATACCATCGATTACCCGCGAATGACTGTGCTGGGCAAGGCCAATGAGCACCATCGACGCGCCTATCGTGCTGTTCTGCAAGTGAACCAGGCGATGACGGATGCGCTCAAGCCGGGCGTCACCTGCTCCGCGCTATTCGACGTCTGCATGAAAGCGATCGACGACGCGGGCGTGAGTATTGATGATGCCTCGCGCCTGACCAGCGGCAGGATGGGGCACGGAATGGGAATGACGATTACTGAGCCCCCGAGCATCATGCCCGGCGATCATACCGCTCTCGAGCCAGGAATGATCATCAGCACCGAGCCGGGCATCCGCATCGGCGATGTCCAATTTCTCTATGAAGATGTGCATGTGGTCACGCCGAATGGATCGGAATTGTTGACCACCGAAAGCAGCGAGTTGCACGAACGAATTGAGTTTTGAGCATTCGATGCCATTGGCATGGATGCGTTTAAAAGGAGCATGGACGTGAAGAAAGTTCAGATATCGCCTGTTAATCATCGCGGTGGGGCCTCGGGCACCACCACGCAGGCGGTGCGCGCGGGAGACATTATCTTTGTCGGCGGGCAGATGTCGGTCGACGAGAAGGGGCAAGTCATCGGTTCGGATATCGCCACGCAGGCGCGCAATGCGTTTGAAGCATTGAAGCGGGTGCTCGCGGAAGCAGGCGCGAGCCTGAAAGACGTCGTCAAGCATAATGTCTATTTCAGTTGCAAGGGTGACGATCAGGAGGTGGCGAAATTTATTGACGAACTTGACAAGGTTCGCGTCGAGTATTTCTCCAGTCCTGGCCCGACGACAACGGAGGTCCGCTGCGGACTGGACCGGGAAGGGGCGCTCATTCTCATCGACGCGTGGGCGGTCGTTGGCGGCGATAAGCAGATTCTTACGCCCCCTGGACATTGGAACTGGAAGAAAAAGCTTCCCTTCTCGCACGGCTGGAAAGTGGGGGACATGATCTTTGTCGGTGGGCAGCGATCGCTCGATCAGACCGGCAACATTCTCGGCATCGACGACATCGAAATACAGACCGACCATGCCTTTCGAAATCTCGACACCATGCTGCGGCTGGCGGGTGGGGATCGACATAGCTTGATGCGGCAAAACACCTACTTCCGCTTTTTCGGTGAAGGTCGGGATGTGACGAGTTACTGGGAAAAGATGACCAACGTCCGACGACGCTACATGGCGGTGCCATCGGCGGCGGGGGCGGGGCTGCGGATCACCGGGTTCCCTAATTCCCAAGAACTCATCCAGGTTGAAGGAATCGGCGTGCTGGGCGAAGACCGCCAGAGGCTTCAGCCGGACAATCACTGGGACTGGAGCATTCCCAACACGCAGTTCACGCAAGGCTGGCGAATTGGCAAACTGGTGTTTGTCGGCGGTCAGATTTCCGCGGATAACCAAGCCAAAGCCGTCGGAAAGAATATCGCCGAACAGACGCGAAACGTGTTTGAGTTCATCCGTAAGGTGCTGCACGAGGCAGGCCTCGACGAAAGCGATGTGGCGAAGCTTTATATTTACTATCACGCGCCTGGAAGCTGGGAGCAGGTTGCCAAAGCCAAGGCCACGATCGAGGAAATCCAGCGTGAGTTCTATCCCGAACCCGGACCGGCAGCCACCGCGGTTCGCGTGTCGGGCTTTGCATTTGAAGATCTGCTGATCGAAATTGAAGCGATGGCGGTCACCCGCGATTGAAGTACCCGCGGCGAAGTGTTGTAACGCCGCTTTTCACGGAGACAGTTGTGCACAATCCTCAGACGTTGAACAAAACCCCGTTCGTTATTGCCGCCGGTCAGACGCGGTTGCGACTTGAGCACGGAGACATGGGAACGGTGCTCACGCATCTTACCGACGCGGAAGGGCGCGAGTATTTGCGTCGTCCGAATGTGCTCTGGAAGATCGAAATGATTGACCGCGAGCACAAGGTCGCCGAACTCGACATGTGCCTCACGCCGCCGGAGATCCGCAACAGCAACGAAAAGGTCCGCCTGACGTGGCGCGGCGTTCGCGTGGGCAAAACCGAACACCATGTGACGGTGAAAGCGACGATCGAGCTTCAGGATGAAACCGGTGAAATTGCCTGGCATCTTGCGGTTGAGGATGTCGCTGACGACTGGTCCGTGCTCCGCATCCACTTTCCCCGGATGGATCTTGCAGTCGACCGTGTGGAGACTGATGGGCTCATCGTCCCCAGCGATCGCGGGGTTATCTATTCCAATCCGCTGGAGAGCATGCCGGTTGGAGGCATCCACGAAAAGATTCGCCGTCGTCCTTACCCGCATGGCGGCTGGACCATGCAGTTCCTGGCGATGCAGCGGGGTGACCACATCCTCTACATCGGCGCTCATGACGGCGCTGGACACCTCAAGAACTTCTTCATTGGCCCGGACAAGGAAAATGAAATGGTGTATGTCCATCCGTGGCTGGACACCGAGATTCATTACGGGCAGGACTGGTCGCAACCGTTCCAGTGGATCACCCGGCTGCAGAAAGGCGACTGGTACGACGCGGCACAAATCTACCGCAAGTTCGCCCTCACTGCATCGTGGAGCGCCCGCGGGCCTTTGGTGAAGGGAAGAAAAACCCCGCTGTGGTATCAGCAGATAGGGCTGGTCACGCTTCGACTTATGCGCGGTCCAGGCTTTGAGGATGAAGACGTTCTTGCCGAGCATGCCTTCATGGGCACACCGATGGTGTGTCACTACTACATGTGGCACCAGACCGCGTTTGACGCAAATTATCCCTTCTTCTTCCCGGCTAATCCTGGATTTCGCAAAACCGTTGAGAAGCTCGAAGCGAATGACATTCATGTCATGCCCTACATCAACATGTTCTCACTCGACATGCACATGGATGAGTGGGAACAGGGTTTGAAGGGCAGTGCCGCGCGGATCAATCCTGCGGGCGATCTGGACCTGCATGTGTGGAGTCAGAACCGCACCTTTGCCACTGCCTGCCCTGCGACGGCGATGTCGCGGCAGTTGTCCACGATGACTGCGATGCGGCTGTTCGATCAGGGCGTGAGCGCGGTGTACTTTGATGAGATTGCCATGAGCGCCACATGGCCTTGCCATGACGCTGCGCACAAGCATCCGCTGGGCGGGGGCGATACGTTCGTCAAGAGCGCAAACGAGACGCTTCGCATCATCCGCGAAGAAGCGACCGAGACCAACGGCCAACCCGTTCTGACCACTGAAGGATGCGCGGAACCTTACATTGCGCAGCTGGATTCCATGCTCACCGGCAATGGAAACCGCCCGAATGCGCTTCCGCTCTTCGAAACTGTTTACCACGATCACGTGATGGCATTTGGAAGATACACCTGGACGCCGGAACTGATGGACCCGAAGTTTGCAGGAGCCATTGAGTCCAAACACGCCCAGCAATTCGTCTGGGGCACGCAGTTTGGCTGGCTGGATGTTCCGCTGTCGCGCGTCATTCAGAAGTCGCCGAAGACAGCAACGTTCATTCGTCATCTTGCTCATACGTGGAAGCACAACTATGACTTCCTCGCGCAGGGGCGGATGTTGCGCCCGCTCGATCTGTCCAGTCAGTTAAAGCCCGTCAGTCGCCGCTGGGCGATGGCATGGACAGACGAAACCGGAACCGAAGTGTCACTGATGCCCGTGATGAATTCCGTCTGGCAGCGAATCGACGGGTCCATCGGCGTGGTGCTGGTGAACATCACTGATGAGCCCATTTCACTGACTATCCAGTTGCCCAGCGTCCAGGCAAAGTACGCCGA
>Ga0105047_10017938_pt1 | contig 10998 bp, 7 predicted proteins | sample MAT04_FD_78384 | JGI IMG/M metagenome (GOLD analysis project Ga0105047, IMG submission 78384) | Freshwater microbial communities from Lake Fryxell liftoff mats and glacier meltwater in Antarctica - MAT-04 (megahit assembly) | ecosystem: Environmental > Aquatic > Freshwater > Ice > Liftoff...
GAACAGGTACCCGAGGACGGCGTGGGTCGGGTAGACCCGGAGCCAGACGACGGCGAGGAGTACCCGGTTGGTCGGGTCGAGCGTGGTCGGGTGCCCGGCCCCGACGGCGCGCGGCCGACCGGGTCGGTGGTGACGGGCGAAGTCGGCGTCGGCCAGGGCCGGGAGGACGTCTGCGGTCAGGGCGTCGAAGACCGCGGGGGTCAGCCCGGTGAGGGACCGGAACACCGCGGGGTGTCGCCGCAGGCGGTCGAGTCGTGCGATCATGGCCGTTCCCGAGCCGGGTGTGACGTTCAGCTCCGGTCACGGTACAACGACCAGCTCATCGCGGCTATTGCGGCGGGACTCTAATGGGTTGGGATGGTATCTCTCGCGCACAACCCCTATTTTCGATACCACCGGCACCCGCCGGCCCCGACTGCGACCGGCGGACACGTACATGCCCACCGACTCCACGTTCCTGACCACCGCCCGCGACCGAGTCGTCATCCTCGACGGCGGGATGGGCACCAGCCTCCATCGCTACCACCCGACCGACAAGGATTGGGGCTACGGGCCGGACGGCAAGTCGCTGATGAACCTGTCCGACGCCCTCGTCTACACCCACCCGGAATGGATCGCGGAGATCCACCGCGGGTTCTTCGCCGCCGGGTGCGACGCGGTCGAGACGAACACGTTCAACGCGAACGTCATCGGCCTCAACGAGTTCGGGCTGACTGGGAAGCTCGACGAGATCAACCGGGCGAACATCCGCATCGCCAAGACGGTCGCGGCCGAGTTTGCCACCCCGCAGCGGCCGCGGTTCGTCGTCGGCTCGGTCGGCCCCGGGACCAAGATGCCGTCGCTGACCGACCCGGCCATCTGGGTCGATTTCGACACCCTCGCCGACGCCTACCGGCCGCAACTCCGCGCGATGATCGAGGAGCGCGTCGACGCCATTCTGGTCGAGACGTGCTTCGACATCCTCCAGGCCAAGTGCGTCGCCATCACCGCCATCGAAGAGATGGAACGGGCCGGCGTTCGCATCCCGCTCATGGTGCAGCTGACGATCATCAACGAGCAGCAGAAGATGCTGCCCGGCACCGACATCCCGACCGCCCTGGTCGCCCTCACCGACCTCGCCGGGATCGACGTGATCGGCATGAACTGCGGGGTCGGCCCGGACCTGATGGCGTCGAGCGTCAAGCACCTGAGCCGGCACTGCCGGGGCAAGCTGCTGAGCGTCCTGCCGAACGCCGGGCTGCCGGAAACCCGCGACAACGAGGCCTACTTCCCGCTCGCCCCGGAGCCGCTCGCCGACTGGCTGGAGCGGTTCGTGACCGAGTTCGGGGTGAACGTCATCGGCGGGTGCTGCGGGACGACGCACGCCCACCTCAAGGCCGTGTGCAACCGCCTCCACGGCCGCAAGGTGGCGGCCCGGTCGCCGGTCTACATCCCGGCCGTGTCGAGCCTGCAGGGGTGGCAAGACCTGGTCGTGGACCAGAAGCCGCTGCTGGTCGGCGAGCGGACGAACACGAACGGGTCGCGGAAGTTCAAGCAGTTGCTCGAAAAGGAGGACTGGCACGGGCTGGTCCATATCGCCCAGGAGCAGGAGCGCGAGGGGGTTCACATCCTCGACGTGTGCGTCGATTACGTCGGCCGCGACGGGGTCCGCGACATGCGCGAGACGGTCAAGCGGTACAACGCCGTGCTGACCAAGCCGCTCATGTTCGACAGCACCGAGGTGCCGGTCATTGAGGCCGCCCTGAAATTGTGCAGCGGCAAGTCGATCATCAACTCGATCAACCTGGAGGACGGCCGCAAGACGCTCGACCCGAAGACGATCCTGGCGAAGAAGTACGGGGCCGCCCTCGTCGCCTTGACCATCGACGAGGTCGGCCAGGCCGACACCGCCGACTGGAAGTTCCAGGTTGCCAAGCGCATCTACGACATCGTCGTGGACGAGTACGGCATCCCGCCGACCGACCTGCTGTTCGACCCGCTCGTGTTCCCGCTCTCCACGGGGCAGGAACAGACGCGCAAGAGCGCCATCGCCACCTTCGAGGCGATCCGCCGGATCAAGGCCGAACTTCCGGGGGCGCTCACCCACATCGGGCTGTCGAACTGCTCGTTCGGCCTCGCCCCGTACACCCGGCAGGTACTCAACAGCGTCTACCTGCACTACGCGCTGGAGTACGGCCTCGACTCGGCCATCCTGCACGCGGCCAAGATCATGCCGCTGGCGAGTGTCGACCCGGAGGGGAAGGAACTCTGCCGCCGCCTCCTGTTCGACGAGCGGGCGTTCGACGCCGCCGGGAACTGCGTCGAAGACCCGCTCCAACTGCTGATCGAGCACTACGCCGACAAGAAGACGGTGTCGAAGAAGGGGCAGTCGCTCGGGGAGACGGTCGAAGACCGGCTCAAGCAGGCGATCATCCAGGGCCGCCGCGAGTCGCTCGTCGCCGACCTCGACGCCGCCCGCGAGACGTACACCCCCATCGACATCATCAACCGCATCCTACTCGACGGGATGAAGGTCGTCGGCGAGCTGTTCGGCAGCGGGCAGATGCAGCTGCCGTTCGTACTGCAGTCGGCCGAGGTGATGAAGGCGTCCGTCGCCCACCTCGAACAGTTTATGGTGAAGGTCGAGGGCGACGAGAAGGGGAAGATCGTCCTGGCGACGGTCAAGGGGGATGTCCACGACATCGGCAAGAATCTCGTGGACATCATCCTCACCAACAACGGCTACAAGGTGTTCAACATCGGCATCAAGCAGCCGGTCGAGAACATGATCGCCGAGTTGCAGAAGCAGGACGCCGACGCCATCGGCATGAGCGGGCTGCTGGTCAAGTCCACGGTCGTAATGAAGGAAGACCTGCTGACGCTCAACGACCGCGGCCTCGCCCCGCCGGTCATCCTCGGCGGGGCGGCCCTGAACCGCCGGTACGTCGAGCAGGACTTGCGCGCGATCTACAAGGGGCAACTGTTCTACGGCGAGGACGCCTTCGCCGGCCTGCGCATCATGGACGAATTGGTCGCCCGCAAGAAGCTGGAGAGCGTCGGCAGCGTCGCACTCAAGGGTGTGATCGAAGCCGGGCGGCGCAACGTCACCGAACGCGGGATCATCGTAGGCCCGAGCAATCCGAATTTGGTAACAGTCGTCCGCGCCGGTAGTGGGAAGAACGGGAAGAACGGCCACCACCTGCCGGCCCGGTCGCCGAACCTGACGGCGGCCCCGGACGTGCCGGTGCCGCCGTTCCTCGGGTCGCGGGTCCGCACCGACTTCGACATGACCGAAGTCTTCGGCTACATCAACGAGCTGACGCTGTTCAGCACGCAGTGGCAGTTCCGCAAGGGCGGGGTGAAGGTCGCCGAGTACCAGAAGCAGATCCGCGAGACGGCCCGCCCCGCGCTCGAACGGCTCAAGAAATTGTGCCTCGCCGAGAACGTCCTGCGGCCGGCCGCGGCCTACGGGTTCTTCCCCGCCGCGAGCGACGGCGACACGCTGACGATCTTCCACGACGACCTGCGGACCCCGCGGACGAGCTTCCTCTTCCCGCGGCAGGACTTCGGCGACTACCTCTGCCTGAGCGACTACGTCGAGCCGCTCCGCGACGGGGTGGCCGTGGACTACGTCGGGTTCATGGCCGTGACGATGGGCGACGAGGTGACGAAGATCGCCCACGAGTGGTACACCGCCGGCAAGTACCAGGACTACCTCTACCTGCACGGCCTGGGGGTTGAGTCGGCCGAGGCGCTGGCCGAGTTCTTCCACCGCCAGTTGCGGCTCGAATGGGGCATCGGCGGGGACGACTCGCACCGCGTCGAGAAGCTGTTCAAGGGCCACTACCGCGGCGGCCGCTACGCCTTCGGCTACCCGGCCTGCCCGAACCTCGAAGACCAGGTGCAGCTGTTCCAGTTGATCGAGCCGGGCCGGATCGGGCTGACGCTGAGCGAGCAGTTCCAGTTGGAGCCGGAGCAGTCCACGACGGCGATCGTGTTCCACCACCCGAAGGCGAAGTATTTCACGGTCGCGCGCAACACCGACTGCGCCGTGCCCGAGTAAAAGCGACCTCACGCCGAGTCGCAAAGCCGCAAAGAAAGACAAAGGGTGGGGTTCCGTTCTACTCTAACGCTGACCGTTCTTCTTCGCGGCTTTGCGTCTTGGCGTGAGCTTCTTCTTTGATGCCCCACAACCCCATGATTCGCCTTGCCGGGCTGCGGGTGCTGTACGGGTCGTTCGCGGCCGTGGACGGGCTGGACCTCGACATCCGCGGGGGCGAGCTGTTCGGCCTTCTCGGGCCGAACGGGGCCGGCAAGAGCACCACCATCCGCGTCCTCATCGGCCAGCGCCGGCCGACCGCCGGCACCGCCACCGTCGCCGGGTTCGACGTGGTCCGCGACTGGGCGAAGGTGAAGCCACAGTTCGGGTACGTCCCGGACCGCGAGAACCACTTCGAGGAGTTCACCGGCCGCCGCAACCTCGAATTCTTCGGCCGGCTCTACGGCGTCCCGAAGCGGCGGGCGCAGGACGTGCTCGAAATGGTCGAACTCGACGAGGCGGCCGACCTGCCGGTCCGCGGGTACTCGCTCGGGATGCGCAAGAAACTCCTCCTCGCCCGCGCCCTGCTGCACGAGCCGCGCATCCTCTACCTCGACGAGCCGACGGCGAACCTCGACATCCACTCGGCCGAGGTCGTCCACCGCATCCTCCGCGACCGGGTAAAGCACGGGGCGACGATCGTCCTGACGACGCACGACATGGACGAGGTGGAGACGATCTGCGACCGGGTCGGCATCGTCTGCCGCGGCAAGCTCGTCGCCCTCGACTCCCCCCTCGCGCTCAAGCAGGAACACACCGAGCGCAAGGTGGACGTGATCCGCAGCGACGGCGAGCGCCTCGTCTTCGACCTGGACAGCGACCCGAGCCGCCGGCAACTCGCGGAACTGATCGCGGCCGACCGGGCGGCGAGCATCCGCACCCGCGAGTTCGACTTCCACGCCACGTTCCTGAAACTCACCGGGCTGGCATTCGAGTAAGAGGAGTGGCCGCAAAGAAGCACAAGAGGCACAAAAAAGAGCCATCGATCGAGATTCATTTTTGTGCCTCTTGTGCTTCTTTGCGGCCGTTCTCCGGGGTTCTTGATGCGCTGGTACATCTTGCGTGCCCTGCTCTCGAAGGAGTTCTCCCGCCATGTGGCGAACCGCGGCGGCATCGCGCTCGCCCTTTTGCTCGTCGCGGCCGCCGTGCTGCTGTCGGTCTTCTCGCCCGAGGAGGCCGCCGGGGGGACCGGGATGGTCGGCGGGGTCCACCACTGCTTCGTCGAGTTCGACCGCCCGACCCCGCTCATCGACCACCTCCAGAAGACCAAGCCGAAGGAACTCGCCGAGCGGATCCGCTTCCGCCAACTCGCCGACGCCGACACCCTCGACGGCATGATCGTCTACCCGACCGGTACCGGGGCGATCCAGGTGCGGCAGAAGATCGAGCCGGGGAAGCGGCCGACGCTCCACGTCTACGTCTGGCACCCGGACGGCGACCCGGCGGCCCTCGCCGCGTATGAAGCGTGGTTCTGGCGCGAGACCCGGCGGGCGCTCGCCGACCGGGCGCGGCAGAAACTCCCCGCCGCCGAAGTGCCCCCCGACCCGGCCTTCGACGCGGACAACAAGTGGCTGGTGGTGGAGGCCCACAAGCGCTTCCAGGATCAGATCGAAGCGGCGCGGGGTTCCGGGCCGGACGCCGTGCCGCTCGTGCCCGATTTGGTGGTCGAGCGCAAGGGTCTGGGCGGGAAGGTACTCGACTTCCGGGCGGCGATCGCGACGGGAATGGTCGTGTTCGCGCTGTACTTCGCATGCGTCTACCTGCTCCCAACGCTGAACTGCGAGGAGCGTGAGCGCGGGGTGCTGCTCGCCCAGGCGCTGTCCCCGGCGTCGCCCGCTGAGATTCTCGCGGCGAAGTTCCTGTTCTACCCGGTCCTCGGCATGGGCTTGGCAGCCGTGATCGCGGGCATCTACAAGCCGGCCGTCCTCGGCAGCCTCTTCTTCTGGCTGTCGCTGCTCGCCGTCGGGGGCGGGTTCCTCGGCATCGGCATGACCGTGGCGACGCTCGCCAAGACGCAGCGGGCGGCCTTCCTCGGGGCGATGTGTTACCTGCTCTCCGTGTCGATGGTGCTGCTCATCTGTTCGACCAACGGCATCCCGTTCGTGCCGTACCTCGCGGTCGAGTACCACGGCCCGCGCATCCTGCACGCCGCCCTATCCGGCGACGTGGCGACGTACCACTGGCACCACCTTCTCGCGGCCGTCGTCCTGGCCGCGGTCTGGGTCGGCACCGCCGGGTGGCTCTTCCGCCGCCGCGGGTGGCAGTGAATCGAGCGAAAGCCCACGGACGGCGGTCCGTGGGGTCTAGGTCGGGTCGTAACACCTGCTCTGTTGATTTACCTTTCCCAGATTACGCAGATTGCCTTTGACGGTCTTTTCGCCCAGACCTACCATCCTAGTCGCGGGCTTCGTCGCCGCGTCGAGAGTCGCACCACTGGGGGAGGTCGAAGGATGTACAGTATCGTGTTGATGGCGGCGGTCGGGGCCGGGCCGAACTCCGCGGCCGCCGACGTGCCGGCCGTCGTCGTTGTCGATCCCGGCGTGATCGGCTGTACGGGCTGCACCGGGGTCTACGCCGGCTGCACGGGCTACACCGCCGCCTACGGCTGCTATGGGTCGTGCCAGGGGGCGCGGCTCGGGCTGTTCCACCGTCACAAGGCGTCGTGCCACGGCGGCGGCTACAGTTGCACCGGCTACACCTGCTTCGGCTCCTGCACCGGTTGCTACGGGTCGGGCTGGGGCTCGTGCTACGGGTACGCCTACCCCTACGCCGGGTGCTGCGGCGGGTGCTGGGGGTCGTGCTACGGGTCGTACTCTTACCCGAACTATTCGGCTCCGGGCTACGCCTACCCGGCGAACGCCGCGCCGGCTTACGTCGTCCCGGTCGCCCCGGCGATGAAGGACGACGCGAAGAAGAGCGGGGCGAGCCTGAAGTTCCGCCTCCCGGCCGCCGCCACGCTTTTCGTGGACGGCCAGCCGGCCGCGGGGCAGGGCACCGAGCGGGCGTTCTTCACCCCCCCGCTCGCGGCCGGGCAGAAGTACTTCTACGACGTTCGCGCCGAGTTCACGGTCGGCGGTCAAAAGATCGTCGAAGAGAAGCGGGTGGTCGTCGAGGTCGGGAGCGACGTGACGGAGTCGTTCGCCAAGTTGTTCGCGGCAACCGAAGGGACGGGCGCGGTCGCCGGGAAGTGAAGTTGGAGTCGGGCCGTGGTACCTGCCGATTGCGCGGGCGGGGCGGGGAAGCATCCCCGCCCCGCCCGTTCGCATTGGCAGGTCGGACACGCCCGCGGGTTGGCCTCGACAAGCCGGACGAAGCTCGGCATTCTGGGGGGGTTGACCGGCCGCGTTCGGTAACGCTTGGCCGCCCCCGCGGGTCGGCGTATAACGAATGCTCGCACACACTTCCCCGCGCAGGAAGGCACCCCAACGGAGAGGAAAGCCGTGGCCGACCGCTACCTGTTCACCAGCGAATCCGTGTCGATGGGCCACCCGGACAAGGTGTCGGACCAGATTTCCGACGCGGTCCTCGACTTCTGCCTCCAGGCCGACCCGACCAGCCGGGTGGCGTGCGAGACGCTCGTGACGACCGACCTCGCCGTGGTCGCCGGCGAGATCACGACCAAGGCCGCCCTGACCCGCGAGGCCGTGGACAAAATCGTCCGCGACGTGATCCGCGAGATCGGCTACGTGGCGAAGGACCAGGCCGAGCGTGACGAGATCGGGTTCACGGCCGACAACGTCCAGGTCGATTGCCGCATCCACGCCCAGTCGCCGCACATCAGCCAGGGGGTCGATACCGGCGGGGCCGGGGACCAGGGGCTGATGTTCGGGTTCGCGTGCGACGAAACCCCGACCCTGATGCCGCTGCCGATCCAACTCGCGCACCAGTTGGTCGCCCACCACGCCGATCTGCGGAAGACCGGCAAGCTGAAGTGGCTGCGGCCGGACGCCAAGAGCCAGGTGACGGTCGAGTACGGTGCCGACGGCACCCCGAACCGCATCCACACCGTCGTCCTGAGCACCCAGCACGACCGCTCGGTGATGGTGAGCAAGAACGGCGGCGATTACTTCACCGACGACGCCCGCCAGGAGGTGATCGAGAAGCTCATCCGGCCGGTGCTGATGGCCGACCGGGCCGACCTGGTGAAGGGCAACCTGGTGATGATCGTGCCGGGGGCGAAGGGGCAAAAACTCGGCCCGACCGACATCGCCTGCCACATCAACCCGACCGGCTGCTTCCTGACCGGCGGGCCGCACGGCGACTGCGGGCTGACCGGGCGGAAGATCATCGTCGACACCTACGGCGGCCGCGGCCGGCACGGCGGCGGGGCGTTCAGTGGGAAGGATCCGACCAAGGTGGACCGCAGCGCCGCCTACATCTGCCGGTACATCGCCAAGAATATCGTCAAGGCGGGGCTGGCGAAGCAGTGCGAGGTGCAGCTGAGCTACGCCATCGGCTACCCCGACCCGCTGAACATCTGGGTGAACACCGGCGGTACGGCGACGGTGCCGGAATCAAAGCTGGTGGACCTGATCCGCGACCACTTCGAGCTGACGCCGAAGGGGATCATCGGGACGCTCGACCTGCGCCGCCCGATCTACCGCGAGACGGCCCGCCACGGGCACTTCGGCCGCGAACTCCCGCAGTTTACGTGGGAGAAGACGGACAAGGCCGACGCCCTCCGCAAGGCCGCCGGGATGTGAGCCGAGGGCTGACACGAACGCCGCCGCCCGCCCGAGGAATTCGGGCGGGCGGCGTCATTTCTTCTCCCCGAGTTCGAGTCTGTCGGGGGCCGCGGCACGCCCGCCGAGAAGCCCGACGATCGCGCCGAGCGTCACTTTCAGGGTAAAGTCGCAGGCGTCCGCGAATTTCGTCTGCAATGCCGTGGGCGGTTCCCTGCCGAAAAGGGCAAGCAAACCGAGGCCGATCAGGGACAGCAAGAACGCGGCGGTGACGATCAGAATCAGCACGGCGAAGAGACGATTCTGCGTAATAACGGGAATTGCGGTTTGTCGTTTCTGGGCGGTCGCTTTGGGTGCGGTCTGGGCCTTCTCGGGAACGGGCGAATCGTCGGGCACAGATCACTCCTCTCTCAAGAGCGGTAGAGCACCCGGCCGGTCGTGAGATCAATGGTCGTCTCGCGCCACGGGTGGCGAATGCCCGACCAGAACAGGTTCCACATCGCCCGAAGATACGAACCGGGGGTCACCCGGACCGTCCGAACGACATCGGCGATTTCGGTCGGAATCCGCGGGGCGAGTTCCGGCCAGGTGACGACGAGGGTGCGAATATAGCCGGCAACGCGTTCGACCAGCGGAATGAGTGGATCGGTGAAACGAATCATCGGGACGCCGTTGAGAACGGCCAGGAGGCTGCCGCCTGGCCGTGTTTCGAGTTCCCTCAAAGTACGTAGATAAAACCCAAGTGTCTCGCAGGCCTCGTCACAAACGAGGTGAGAATTGTCCGACGGAACAGTTTCCCCTTCCTGTCGAAGCCGGAGAAAAATTTCATAGCAGCGGTCGAGAAGGTCCAGGTATTCACCCTCGCGGGCGATCATTTTCGCCCAGACCTTCATGGTTTCGGTGTATTGGGTCCGAATGTCTGTCCAGATCCGCTGGCGCTCGGCGTCGTGAGCGAACAACGCGGCCTTCGGCACGAGTTCGATCGGCGACACGGTTGCTCCTCCATCTAGTTTCGGCTCGGGGGGGCACTGATAAGATGATACCAACCGTGGTAAGCCAAGGTATACCCTACAAGTGTGTTGCTGACCACGGATCGGCCTAGACACGGCCCCGCCGCACGCCCTACACTTCTCCTTCCCCGGGACACGCACCCGGCCCCGACGCAAGGACGCGCCCCGGGCTATGAACCTCGTCCACCTCACGTCGAGCACGTTCTTCGGCGGGCCCGAGCGGCAGATGCTCGGCCTCGCCGACGCCCTGCCGGACCGCGTCTGCACCACGTTCGTCAGCTTCGCCGAGGGCGGGCGGTGCGGGGCGTTCCTCGCCGAGGTCGCGGCCCGCGGGTTCGACACGGTCGCCCTCCGCAACGACTCCCCGAACGTACCCGCCGCCGTGCGCGAACTCTCGGGTACGCTCCGCGAGATCGGCTGCGACGTGCTGCTCTGCCACGGGTACAAGGCGCACATCCTCGGCCGGGTCGCGGCCCGGCGGGTCGGGGTGCCCGCGGTCGCGGTGTCGCGCGGGTGGACCGGCGAGAGCCGCCGGGTACGGCTCTACGAGTGGCTCGACCGCCGCCACCTCGGGTTCATGGACCACGTCGTCTGCGTGTCCGACGGGCAGGCCGCGAAAGTCCGCCGGTGGTGCGGGGTGCCGGAGCGGCGCACCAGCGTCATCCGCAACTCGGCGCGGCTGAGCGCCTTTTCCGCCGGAGATGGCGACGACCGCCGCAAGCTGCTGGGAGTCTTTCCGAACGCCGGGGCGGTGGCGCGGGTCGTCCTCGCCGCGGGGCGGCTCAGCCCGGAGAAGGGCTTCACGATCCTCGTCGAAGCGGCGGCGTCGGTCCTCCGTGCCGACCCCGGGGCGGGTGTGGTGTTGTTCGGCGAAGGGGTATTGCGCGGCGACCTCGAACGCCGCGTCGCCGCACTCGGGCTGAGCGGGCGGTTCGTGCTACCCGGCCACCGGACCGACCTCGACGCCCTCATCCCGGCGGCCGACGTGGTGGTGCTGCCGTCGTTCACCGAGGGGATGCCGAACGTCGCCCTCGAAGCGAGCGCCGCCGCCGTGCCCGTCGTCGCCACGGCCGTCGGTGGCACGCCCGAAGTCGTGGCCGACGGCGTGACGGGCTACCTCGTCCCGGCCGGGCAGCCGAAGGCGCTGGCCGCGAAACTCTCCGAACTGTTGGCCGATCCCGGGGTGCGGAAGCGGATGGGCGAAGCCGGGCGGGCACGGATGCACGCC
>Ga0105047_10017942_pt1 | contig 10996 bp, 7 predicted proteins | sample MAT04_FD_78384 | JGI IMG/M metagenome (GOLD analysis project Ga0105047, IMG submission 78384) | Freshwater microbial communities from Lake Fryxell liftoff mats and glacier meltwater in Antarctica - MAT-04 (megahit assembly) | ecosystem: Environmental > Aquatic > Freshwater > Ice > Liftoff...
CCAGGGATGGCAATGCGTTTGCTCTTCCGGGTGGAACGGACACCGCCAGCGCGTCCTTCAGCTTCACACCGACAGACAATGGTTCTTACGAAGTCACACTCACTGTCACCGACAACGACGGCGGAGAGTCAAGTCAGACGGCGGAAGTCAACGTTGTCAACGTCAACCCGACCGCCAGCATTGCTGGCGCGCCCGGCGCCGCGATCGATGAAGGCGACGCCGTCACTCTCACCGTCACCCCGGCGGATGCGGGAGCGGATGACACCTTCACGTATGCGTGGAGCGTCACCAAGGACGAGGAAGCGTACGAGCTTCCGGAAGGCACCGATGCCAGCAGCGCCAGCTTCACCTTCACCCCAAGTGATAACGGTGCATATGTCGCCACGGTGACTGTGACCGATGACGATGGAGGCAGCGTCTCTGAAAGCACCGATCCGATCACCGTCAACAACGTCAACCCCACCGGCGAAGTCACCGGTGAACCGGTCAGCACCAATGAAGGTGATTCCGTCACCCTTGGCGTCGTCGCAAGCGACGCGGGAACAGACGACACATTCACGTATTCCTGGTCCGTCTCGCGCAATGGCAATCCCTTTGCACTGCCCGATGGAGCGAGCACGACCGCTTCGACATTGATGTTCGTTCCCACGGACAACGGTGACTATACCGCGACCGTGGTCATCTCAGACGACGACGGCGGCAGCGTGAGCGTGGTCAGCGATGAAATCTCCGCCAGCAATGTGAACCCCACCGGCACCGTCACCGGCGCGCCGGACACATCGCCTGAAGGCACGCCAATCACCGTCACTGCGAACCCGAGCGACGTTGGCGCGGAAGATGAGTTCACCTATTCCTGGAGCGTTACGAAGAATGGCAACGCCTTCGCATTGCCCGGCGGGACAAACACCACAGCTTCGGCGCTCACATTCACGCCCACGGACGACGGCGCGTATGTCGCCACCGTCACCATCGCAGATGACGATGGGGGCAGCGTTGACGCAGACAGTTCCAGCATCACGGTGACCAATGTCGCCCCGGTGCTGACAGTCAACGGCGCGCCTGGCGCCGCGATCAACGAAGGCGCAACGGTCAGTCTGACAACGACTGTCACCGACGCCGGATCAGCCGATACGGTTGGTTCTTATGCATGGAGCGTCACCAGGGATGGGCAAGCTTATGACCTTACAGGCCTGACCACGAATGCAGCGAGCTTCTCGTTCGCCCCGAACGACAACGGGACGTTTGTGGTCAGCCTGGTGATCGCCGATGACGACGGCGCGGAGGCAAGTGATACAAAGACGATCATTGTCAATAACCTGAACCCGACAGTCACCATCTCGGGCGCACCCGGCGGGGCGATCAATGAGGGTGCAAGCGTCACCCTGACTGCCAGCGCAAATGATGCAGGATCCGCGGACACGCTGACTTATGAGTGGTCGGTGCGGAAGAATGGTTCTGCGTATTCACTCACAGGTGTGACCACCAACGCGTCCAGCTTCACGTTCTCTCCGAATGACAATGGCTCATACGTCGCAACTGTGACGGTGACCGATGACGACGGCGGGGCGGGGCTGGTGAATTCCAGCGCGATCACGGTGAACAATGTCAATCCGACCGGAACCCTCACGGGCGCGCCTGAAGGATCGATCGCCGAAGGCACGCCGGTCAGTCTCTCCGTCACCGCTGCCGATGCGGGCTCGGCGGACACGTTCAGCTATGCGTGGACGGTCACGAAGAACGGCAACGCCTATTCCCTCGCCGGTGTCACCACGAACACGGCAGATCTGACCTTCACCCCGAACGACGAAGGCGCCTTTGTGGCGACCTGCGTCATCACCGATGACGACGGCGGCAGTGTCACCAAGACCAGCGGGGCAATCACGGTTACGAACGCCAATCCAGTTGCTTCGATCGTCGGAATGCCCGACGACAACACCGTCACGGAAGGCACCCTGGTCAGCCTGACGTCGGATGCGTCGGATGCTGGAAGCACTGACACGCTGAGTTATGCATGGGCCGTCGCGAAAGATGGCGATGAATATGCCACCGGCGATGAGGCGAGCTTCAGCTTCGCCCCAACCGACAATGGTGAGTATCTCATCACGCTCACCGTCGCCGACAACGACGGCGGCGAAGTGCAGGCGGAATCGCAGACCCTGACTGTGACCAACGTCGTCCCAACCGCGTCGATCACCGGCATGCCGGAATCGGTGAATGAAGGCGATGAAGTTTCACTCGGCGTCGACATCACCGATCCCAGCTCAGCCGACACGGATGCGGGCTTCACCGTAGACTGGACCGTCCTCAAGGATGGCGAAGAATTCGTCAGCGGCACGGGTGAAGATTTCAGCTTCACGCCGAGTGATGACGGAGATTACAGCGTCTCTGTGAACGTCTCTGACAAGGACGAGGAAGCGGCGATCGACACCACGTCGATCACTGTCAACAACGTCGACCCGGAAGCGACGATCACCGGCACGCCCGAAAGCGGCGAGGAAGGCACGCAGATCTCGCTCGGCAGCAGCGTGACCGACGCGGGCACAGCCGACACCGAAGCAGGCTTCAGCTACACCTGGAGCGTGCAGAAGGACGGCAACGCCTACGATCTGCCCGAGGACGCGGATGCGACCAGCGAAAGCTTCGCCTTCACGCCCGCGGACAACGGAACGTATGTGGTGACGCTGAATGTCTCCGACAAGGATGGCGGACAGACTTCCGCCAGCACCACGATCGAAGTGGCGAACGTTGTCCCAGGCAGCGTAACCATCAGCGGTGCGCCGACCAGTTCACCCGAAGGCACGGCGATCAGCGTTACGGGTAACGCGACCGATCCAGGCGTGGATGACACCCTCAGCTATGCGTGGACCGTCACCAAGGGCGGCGCGGCTTACTCCACCGGCACGGGCACGAACTTCACGTTCACGCCCAATGACAACGCAACCTACGTTGTCAGATTAAGCGTGTCCGACAACGACAACGGCATTTCTTCGGAAGTGACCAAAACCATCCATGTGACCAACGTCAATCCGAATGGCACGATCGCAGCGGTGTTCACGGGTGTGCGTGGACGCGACACCAGCTTCACCGCAACCTTGACCGACGCAGGCACCGCAGACGCCGAGGCGATGGTGATCAACTGGGGCGATGGATCCAACCCTGAAATCCGGGCGGCGAACGCCAGCGCAACGTTTGATCTCACCCATGTCTACGGTGTCGCCGGAACCTATCCGGTGACCATGTCCCTGAGCGATGACGATGGCGGCACCAAGACCGTCGCCACCACCGTCACCATCAAGCCTGTCGCGATTCAGGCGGACCCGATGGACGAGACGAAGACCGCGCTGATTGTCGGTGGAACCAGTGGGGACGACTCGATCAAGTTCGTTCTCAACTCGAACGGCCGAATCAAGGCGACGATCAATGGCGATCTGGTTGGGACCTTCGCGCCCACCGGACACATCATTGCCTACGGCGATGCGGGCAACAACTCGATCGTCTTGGACAAGACGGTGGTCAACCCGGCGGTGCTTTACGGCGGGTCGGGTAAGGACACGCTCGTGGGTGGCAGCGGAAATGATGTCCTCGTGGGTCGTCGTGGCAACGACGTCCTGAACGGTGGCGACGGACGCGATATCCTCATCGGCGGAGTTGGTGCCGATGCGCTCAACGGCGTTGCAGGCGAAGACATTGTCATGGGCGGAAGCACCGCGGGTGCGGAAAGCTTCTCGGCGCTCGCGGCGATCACTGCGGAGTGGTCACGCACCGATTCCATTTTTGTCAACCGCATCAAGCACCTCAAGGGCGCGCTTTCGGGAGGATTGAACGGCAGCAACCGACTCACCGACGCAACCGTCTTCGAAGACGCGCAGAATGACAGCATGACCGGCGGCAGCGGCCGCGACTGGTTCTTCACCAACGTGAATCCTGGCACGACTGAGAAGATCAACGACTTCTCGGTGGTGGAGGATGCAGTGACGAACGTGGTCGTGGGTATAAGCTCGAAGCCCATCGGCTGATCTCGCTTTCGATTCTCAACCCCAACCGGGACGCGCCACCATGGCGCGTCCCGTTTTCGTGTGCGCCGCGGCGTTCATTTTTTGGTTGATTCCGTTCCACTGTTCCGTTCGATAAACGTAATATTGTCCGGTGCGCGCCGAGGCCGGTGGCGGACCGCTGATCGCTGTATGCCTTACATTGTCGTTGCAGACTCAACGCAGGAAATCGACCGTCGCCAGCTCGATGGGCCGGTGATTATTGGACGTGCGCCGGATTGCGCCGTCGCGATTCATGACGCCCAGCTGTCCCGTCACCACTGCGCGATCGAACCGTTCGGCGGGGGATGGGTGTTTCGCGATCTCGGTAGCAAAAACGGATCGTTCATCAACAACGAATTGATCCGATCACAGTTGCTTTGCGAAGGCGATGTGGTTCGCATCGGTAAAACTCGTCTGATCTACCGCGCGGGCGAGTTTGTGTCCTCCACTGACCATCAGTCGCCCAGCAAGTTGCTTCGGCCGGTGGATCCGCGCGATTCGCTGGCCTCGACGGTAACTGGCTTTCGGTATTTTGAGGAAGATGACTCCCCGCTCGATCCGCGGGTGCTGGAGAGCTTCCCCCGCCCGCAACCAAAACCGGCTGAGCCACGGGCGATGACAACGCCGCAGGTGCAGACGATGCTGCTGGACATTGCTTCAAGCGCCTGGGAAGCGATGGATCGGGAACTGCCGCGAAAGCTGGTGGACCTGCCTTCTCCAAAAATCGCGGGGTTTCTAACCAGCATAACAGCCGACGGTCACACGACCTTCAATCCGGAACCCAAACCCTCGCGCGATTTGATCCGGAAATATACCCTAAAAATCAGTCTTGCTTGCGCGATTGGGTCAACGATCGTGGCGCTGTGGGTGGTGAGTTGGCATTTGTAGATGCCCGGCAAATGCCAATGCGGCCCGGGCGTCCCGCACGTGCATTTGTCGGTTAGCGGTGGGGTGCTCAATCAAAAAGAGCGGCATATTCCGCAATCGCACAGGCGGGACATCTGTAGCACGACAGAGAAATCTCATGGCATCGGTTCGATCACCGCTTTCATCGAACCTCTCGAAATGCTCATCAATGGATCGGCACCGAAGGCCATGATTTGATCCCGCTTCAGTTCCGCTCGTTCCTTGTGCGTGGTGAATACGATAACGCGACCCGAGGAATCGACTTCCTTCGCCAGCTGATAGGCGCGATCCAATCCATGTCCGAAGAGCTTGCCGAGCATGCCGATTACATAATCGTAGGTGTGTTCGTTGTCATCAATCAGCACTACGTTCCACTGGGGAAGTGGCTTGGGAACGGGCTTGTTGCTCGCTGGCTTTTGTTCGGGCTTTGGAGGCGGCGCGGTCGTTGTTGAGTCTTTTTCTTCTGCCATCGCGGTTTCCTGCCCTCTATTTAAACCACTGCGACAAAACTTCTTCAAGTAAATTCTTAAAGCACTCGACGCGCGACGGGAATTTGCGCAACATGGGCAAGTGACAAGGATGCTGCCCCGACAGGATGAAAGCCTGACAATTCGACCAGTTCGCCCGCTGAAGGACACGTGGGCGGATGCGCTTGCCATCTGCATTGGCTGCGTGCTGATGCTTTGCGTTTACGGCTACCAATTTGGTCGATCCAACCATGGCGTCTATCTGTTAGATGGAATGCACAAGGCGGATCCTTCGCTTTTTGCCACCGACTGGTACACCACCCAGACCTTTCAATATCATGCCCTCTTCGGGTGGATCACCGCAACCCTCCTAAAGCTAAATCTCATCCAGCCGGTCTTTCTTGCCGGGTATCTTGCGATGGTTCTCTGGATGCAGCTTGGCTGGTTTAAGCTGGTCCAACAATTAGGCGGGGACCGGCGTACGTATCTAATTTCCGTGCTGGTTTACCTCCTTTCCGCCGGTGGGACGGGGCTGGGGATGTACCAGTTCCTGCAGGACGGGTGCATGCTGCCGAGCAATATCGCCAATGTGGCGCTTTTGTGGGGCATCGTGCAGTGGATTCGCGATCGCCGAGTCTCCGCAGGCATCTGCTTTGGTCTCGCGGGACTGTTTCACCTGAATCATGCGGTGGTGGTGGTCGGCTTGTGGTGCGTGCTGGTGGTATGGAACGAATTCTTCGATCCCTCGCATGCCCGTTACAAGATTGGTTTCGGCACGGATCTGGAGGCCACCACGGTTGAGAATGCGACTTTGCGACAGCATCGGGCATCGCGAAGGCAACGACTGCTGCTGGCAAGCGTGTTTGCTTTGCTTCCCTGCCTGATCAACATCGCCATCGCGGCGCGCCTGAAGCTGGGCATGGCGGACACCATGCCGTTGAAGGAGTGGCTTGACTTGTATGTCCGCTTCCGACATCCGCATCATTACGATCCGCGAAGCTGGCCGGTGGCGTTGTGGGTCTGTTTCGTCTGGGCAATCGCACCGGCGGGGGTGGCGATCCTGACGGTGATGCGCGATCCGGCACTTTCTCCGCTTCGCCGGGCCTGGCGCGAACTGGCGAAGATCCTCCTGATTTTCTACGGATTGCTCGCCGTTGCGCTGATCTTCGCCGGTTTCTGGTACATCAGCGGGACGCTCGTACAGATGAGTCTTTACCGCTTCAGCATTTATCCCCATCTTCTGGTCTGCACCGCCGCGGCGTGGCTGGTGTGTCAGAGATTGCTGACGCCGAAGTCTCAGCGGGGCATGATTCTCATTGCATCTCTGGCAACGGTTCTTCTCGTGCTGATTGTCTATCGCACCGGCGCAAGCGTTGCCGGCATCTCGGTGGAAGGCATGCGGGCGATCCTCAATGCAAAGGTCAAAAGCGTCACGCTTTTCTGCATTCTGTGTTTTACGCCGTTGATCGCCGAAGCGGCTCTGCTGGTCAGAGGCGCTGCGCTTCGTCGATCGCTTCAGGCGGCAACGATGCTGGCGCTTGTGGGTGTCACCGCCGCCGGATGGTCCAGGTGGATCGGTTTGATTCAGATTCTGGATGATGACGACAGGAGTTACATCCAACTCTGCGACTGGGTGCGCGCGAACACACCCAAGGACGCGGTGTTCCTTGTCTCGCCCGGTGAGTCGATGTTTCGGTTGCAGGCCCATCGGGCAATCGTTGTCAACTTCAAGTCCGTGCCGCAGTTGAATGCCGAGATGCCCGCGTGGCGCGATCGTTTACGCGATATTCTGGGGGTGAACGATCTCCATGCCATACAGCGAGGCTTCACCAAGGTCGGTCCGGCGATGGATGGACTCTACGACCGCCGGATGGCGCCTGGATTAATCGATGCAGCCAGCAAATATGGCGCATCTTACATCGTTGTTCGACGTCAACTCGAAGATACACGCCTGCAACTCATTCCCACGCCACAGGACGACTATTTACTCTATCAGCTTCGCCGCTAAGCTTTTTTGCGAGTTACATGGCTACGACAATCACCACACACGCATTCGCCCGGGCCGGGCTGGTTGGAAATCCCTCGGATGGGTATTTCGGCAAGACGATCTCTTTCATCATCCGAAACCACCGGGCAACCGTCACGCTTCGGGAGTATGACAAGTTCGAAGTCATCCCCGGAGAGGACGACCTGGCGGAATTCGACAGCGTTTACGACTTCCTGGCGAATCAGAAACTCTATGGTTACTACGGCGGGATGCGCTTAATTCTGGCGGCGGTGAAGAAGTTCAATGAATTCTTCGACAACAAAGGCTCGCCGCTGCCGGACAAGAAGTTTCGCATTTCCTATCACAGCGACGTGCCGCGGCTGGTGGGGATGGCGGGTTCCAGCGCGATCATCACCGCCACCATGCGGGCGTTGCTGCAGTTCTACGAGGTCGAGATTGCCAAAGCCGAGTTGCCCAGCCTGATTCTATCAATCGAAAACGACGAGCTTGGCATCGCCGCGGGTCTGCAGGATCGCGTAATCCAGGTGTATGAAGGCATTACCTATATGGACTTTGACCGCAGGCTGGTGGAGTCGCGCGGGTATGGTGAATATGAGGAAATAACGCCTCCCTCGCCGCCTCCTTTGTATGTGGCGTATGACCCGGACCGCGCAAAAATCAGTGGCGTGCCGCACAGCAATCTGCGGAAGCGATGGATTGAAGGCGATGCTATCGTCCATCAGACCATGCAGGACTTTCGCGCCCTGGTCGATCGCGCCCGCATCGCGCTGGAGGCGGGCGATTGGCCCAGGCTGTCGGAATGCATTGACGAGAACTTCGAGTTGCGACGACGGATCATGCCGCTCTCCCCGGAATACACCCGCATGGTGGATGTCGCCCGCAGCACCGGCGCAAGTGCCCATTTCAGTGGCAGCGGCGGGGCGATCGCAGGGTTGTGCGATGAAGCGAAATATCCCGCGATGGTCGAAGCTCTTGAGAAGATCGGCTGCACCGTCTTCAGGCCGCAGGTTTACCAGTAGTGGCGGCGTCATTGTGGCACGGGCGTCCCGCACGTGCATTGCCGCCTTGGCGGCGATTGAATAGCTGGGTAAAGCAAACGCGGCACAAAGCCGCAAGCGCACGTGCGGGACGCCCGTGCCACGCCATGATGAAATGAACCAACCACCATGATCCACAAAGCCGTCATCCCCGCCGCCGGTTTCGGGACGCGAATGCTGCCCGCCGCCAAGGCGGTGCCAAAGGAGCTTCTGCCGATTCTCGATCGGCCGGTGCTGCAGTATGTCATCGAAGAGATCGCCGCCGCGAAGATCGGCGAAGCGGTTGTCATCACTTCACCGCAGAAGGGTGCGATCGAATCTCACTTCTCGCATGATGCGCGTCTCGATGAGCGTCTCAGCAAGGGCAACAAGCAGAAGTTATTGCAGAGCGTGTACGACGTCATCGCGCAGGTGAAGATGACGTATGTCGATCAACTCGAGCAGAACGGTCTCGGTCACGCGGTGCTGTGCGCTGCCGAAGCGGTGGGCGATAAACCCTTTCTCTGCCTGCTGGGCGACACGATTTTTTCCGGCGATGTTCTTCCCGCCACCCAGCTGGTCCGCGCGTATGAGAAGTACGGAACCAGCGTTATTGGACTTGAGTTGGTGCCCGAGGAAAAAGTCGAGCGTTACGGCATCGTCGCGGGTGACGAGGTCGAGCCCGGTGTCTTCCGCCTGACTCAGCTGATCGAAAAACCGAAGCGTGAGATCGCGCCTTCGCGCATGGCGGTGGCGGCGCGATACCTCTTATCGCCCGGCATTTTCGAGTGCTTACGTGAGACGCAGCGTGACAGGAACGGCGAGATTCAACTCACCGATGGACTGCAGAAGCTGCTCGCGCGGGAGCAGATGCATGGCGTGGTGATGAGCGCAAAACGACACGATGTGGGTAACCCGCTCGACTGGTTAAAGACGAATCTGATCTTCGCCGCGAAAGACAAAACACTCTGGAGCGCGCTTCAGCCACTGCTTCGCGACCTGCAATGAAGATGCGAAAATCTCACAACAGATATTGACGTTCGCCGTTCGTGCGATAATCTTCTAGCAGATATCAACTGCGGGTCGAAAGAGGTGGCTCCCTTTCGGCCCGCTTCTTTTTTGGGTGGGGAGCGAAGTGAACCACGAAGTGTTCGTCATTTCCGATCCCTATCCAAACACAAGCTTCTTGACCTTGTTTTTGCAGGGGGAATCAACAACTACGGGAATCGCTTCGTATCTTCGTGGTTCATAATCACTTGCCGGTCACTTTGGCCTGCAGTTCGTCTCGCTGTTTCTTCAGGTCGGCGTTTTCCTGTTCCAGTTGCTGCACTTTGGTTCTTAATGCGTTGCGCTGTTTTTCGAGATCGTCCATGCGCATCGCCTGGCGATCCGCCTCCCGCTTGCTGGAGGCGTCGGCGCTTTCGCCGGTTTTGCATCCCAGCATCGCCAGCCCCATCACGCCCGTCAGAAACAATTGATATTTCACTATTTCGTCTCCTTCTTGGTCCGAAAATGTAAGATGTCGCGAGGGGAAGGGCAACTTCGCGCGAGTTCACGCGTCCAGTCACTGGAGACAATGATGATTTGCAGAAAGCCCCGCTGCCGAATGTCGCGACTGCTCTTTCTCTCTCTTCTTGGCGCCTGGACGTTCCCTTTTGTGCCAGCACAAGCGAACGCCGATCCCACCACTCAGCCGGCGTTCTGGGAGAAGTGTGTGGATGCACTCTCGCCCTGGGAATCGAAAATCAAATCAGAGCAGTTGAGCACGCTCATCTCACCGCCGTTCGTGCTGGTGGGGGATGCCGATCGGGGGGTGCTGCAGGCGAACCTTGATGGAACCATCCGCAGTTCATCCCGCGCCCTCGGGGCAATGTACTTCAAGCAGCAGCCGACCGAACCGATTGTTATTTTTCTCTTCCAGACGGGCGATCGCTATCAGCGGCTTTCGAAGGACTGGTTCCACGTGGATGATCCGCCGCACTATGGATATTGTCGCAGCGACGGTGTCATGGTGATGAACATCTCCACCGGCGGCGGCACGCTGGTGCATGAGTTGGTTCATGCTTTGATCAAATATGACTTTCCTGCTGCGCCCACATGGTTCAATGAAGGTCTTGCGAGTCTGTACGAACAGTCGTCGCTCCAACCCGGCAAGATCACGGGTTTGAAGAACTGGCGGCTACCCGCGCTCAAGCAGGCGATTACAGAGCAGCAGTTGCGGGCGTTGACAGAACTGGTCGCCGATAAAGACTTCTACGACAAACAACTTGCAGGACTAAATTACGCGCAGGCGCGATACCTGCTGATGTATCTGCAGGAGAAGAAGCTGCTGGTGAAGTTCTACGCCGATTTTCGTGATTCCGCACCGCAGGACGCGAGCGGGATTGAGACGCTCAAGAAGATCATCGCGCCGCAGACGTTGGAAGAATTCGAGAAAGACTGGCGCGAGTGGGTAGAGGGGCTTTGAATTATCCCAAACAAGCCGCGATCGTAAGGGAGCGGGAAGTGGTCTGCAGAGCACTCCCTCACAGGTGCGAGTTGGAAACCAATCCCAAACCCCGCTCC
>Ga0105047_10017943_pt1 | contig 10996 bp, 13 predicted proteins | sample MAT04_FD_78384 | JGI IMG/M metagenome (GOLD analysis project Ga0105047, IMG submission 78384) | Freshwater microbial communities from Lake Fryxell liftoff mats and glacier meltwater in Antarctica - MAT-04 (megahit assembly) | ecosystem: Environmental > Aquatic > Freshwater > Ice > Liftoff...
AAGTACCTCATCGACGACTGGCGCGGTTCACGTGCCAGCCTGAACGCTTCGACGCACATCAGGTTCTGAGATGAAGTTCGGTTTGCTCGTCAGCGAAGGCCCGTACACGCACCAGGCCAGTGACACGGCCTACCAGTTCGCGATGGCTGCCATCGCGAAGGGCCACGAGGTGCAGCGCGTGTTTTTTTATCACGATGGCGTCTACAACGCGACCCGGCTCACCGAGCCGCCGCAGGATGACCGCCACATCGTCAACCGCTGGTCGGCGCTGAAGACCGAGCACGACGTCGACCTCGTAGTCTGCGTGGCCGCGGCGCTGCGCCGCGGCATCAAGGACGAGGTGCTGGCCCCGGGTTTCCGCATCTCGGGCCTGGGGCAGCTGGTCGACAGCGGCATCAAGGCCGACCGCATGGTCACCTTCGGAGACTGACAACGATGCCCCCACGTTCACTTCGTTCACTGCCCCCCGAGGGGGCTGAGTGCCCCGGCTCCAAGTCGGCCTGCGCCGACTTGGACGGCACGAAGGCCGACCGGCTCCGACGGGAGGCGCACGCCTCCCTTGGGGCGGCCCGGCGGGAGGCTTGATGGCCACGGTCAAGAAGTTCATGTTCGTGAACCGCAAGGCGCCCTTCGGCACCATCTACGCGCTCGAGAGCCTGGAGGTGGTGCTCATCACCGCCACCTTCGACCAGGACGTCAGCCTCGTGTTTGTCGACGACGGCGTCTACGAACTCGTGAAAAGCCAGAACTCCAAAGGCATCGGCATCAAGAACCACTCGCCGACCTACCGCGCGCTGGATGGCTACGACGTCGAGAAGCTCTACGTCGAACGCGAGTCGATGGCAGCCCGCGGATTGTCGGAAGCCGACCTGCTGGTGCCGGTGGAGGTGCTGTCCAGCGCCGAGATGGCCGACCTGATGGCCGAGCAAGACGTGGTTCTTTCCTTCTAGAGCGCCTTATGCTGCACATCGTCAACAAGTCGTTCACGCAGACCAACGCGCTCGCCAGTTGCCTGCGTCTGGCCAAGGCGGGGCACACGCTGCTTCTGACCGAGGACGCCGTCTACGCCGCCACCACCGCTGCGGCCACTTCTTCCGGCATCGCCGCGGCGCTGGCCCAGCTGAAAGTCTGCGTGCTGCAGCCCGACGTCGAGGCCCGCGGCATGGCCGGCAAATTGGTGGATGGCATCACCGCCGTCGACTACGGCGGCTTCGTCGACCTCGTCGCCTCGCACCCCAACAACCAGTCCTGGCTCTGAGCAGCCGGCCTCACCATTCCCGAAGGAGACAAGAAACATGGGCATCGAAGTCAACGGCACCACCTACGAAACCGACGAAGAGGGCTACCTCGTCAACCTGGCCGAATGGAACGAGGACATCGGCAAGGTCTTGGCCGCCGGCGAGAACGTCGAGATGACACCCAGCCACTGGGAAGTGGTGAACTTCCTGCGCGACTACTACAACGAGTACCAGATCGCCCCGGCGGTGCGCGTGCTGACCAAGGCCATCGGCAAGCAGCTTGGGCCCGACAAGGGCAACAGCAAGTACCTGTACGAACTGTTCCCCTACGGCCCGGCCAAGCAGGCCTGCAAGATCGCCGGCCTGCCCAAGCCGACCGGCTGCGTCTAGACCTACAGGAGCGCCCCGCGCCGGCCGCGTGCACACCGCACGCGTGGCGCGAGCCTTCCCGGAATCCGCCCCATGTCCGTGCTGTCCCTCGTCTACGCCGCGCTCTTCTACATCGCCAGCACGATCTTCGTCGTCGGCCTGGTGGTGAAGATCCGCGGCTACACACGCACGCCGGCACCGCTGAAGATCCCCACCACGCCGGCACCGACGACGACCAGCGGCGTGGCCTTGCGCCTGACGCGAGAGGTTGTCTTCTTCGAGAGCCTGTTCAAGGCCAGCAAGTGGACCTGGCTCTTCGGCTGGCTGTTCCATGCCGCCCTGGTGCTGGTACTGCTGCGCCACGCGCGCTACTTCCAGCAGCCGGTGTGGAGCGTCATTGCCTTCGTGCAGCCCTTCGGCATGTATGCCGGCTTCGCGATGGTCGCCGGCCTGGGCGGGCTGTGGGCGCGGCGCTTCCTGGTCGACCGTGTGCGCTACATCTCCACGCCGTCCGACCACCTGCACCTGGCGCTGCTGATTGCCATCGGGCTGAGCGGCCTGGGCATGCGCTTCGTCGCCCACACCGACATCGTTGAGGTGAAGGCCTTCATGCTGGGCCTGATGCGCTTCGACATCCAGCCGTTGCCCAGCGACCCCCTGTTGCTGCTGCACCTCACGCTGGTGGCGCTGCTGATGATCGTCTTCCCCATCAGCAAGCTGCTGCACGCGCCAGGCCTCTTCTTCAGCCCGACGCGCAACCAGGCCGACACTTCGCGTGAACAGCGCCACGTCACGGCCTGGGCCGGGGCGCCGGACAAGAACTGACCCGAAACCGACCCCACCATGGCTGCCGCCTTCGAGACCCCCAAGCTCAAGCCCTACCCGGTGATCCCGCTGGTGGCGGTGGGCGCGACGGCGCACCTCAAGCCCTTCGTGGCGTCGCCGGCGATCCAGGCCAACGTCGGCTTCCCCGGTGAACTCACCGAAGGCTGGGAACTGCGTGCCATCGCCAAGATGGGCGAACTGCTCGACAAGTACCGCAGCCTGCGCGTCTACATGGACGCCTGCGTGCACTGCGGCGCCTGCAGCGACAAGTGCCACTACTTTCTGGGCACCGGCGACCCGAAAAACATGCCGGTGGCGCGCCAGGACCTGATGCGCGCGGTCTACCGCCGCTACTTCACCTTCGCCGGCAAGCACTTCCCCAAGCTGGTGGGTGCGGTGGATATGTCGAAGGAAGTGCTGGACGGCTGGTGGAGCTACTACAACCAGTGCAGCGAATGCCGCCGCTGCAGCGTGTTCTGCCCCTACGGCATCGACACGGCAGAGGTCACGATGGCCGCGCGCGAGATCATGGACTCGGTGGGCCTGGGGCAGAAGTACTCCAACGAGATCATCGGCAAGCTGCACCGCATCGGCAACAACCTGGGCATTCCCGAGCCGGCGCTGAAAGACACGCTGCTGGGGCTGGAAGAAGACACCAAGGAAGAGACCGGCGTCGACGTGCGCTTCCCGCTCGACGTCGAGGGCGCCGAGGTGCTGCTGATCACGCCCAGCGCCGACTTCTTCAGCGAGCCCCACGTCGAGAGCCTGATCGGGTACGCCAAGGTCTTCCACGCCGCCGGCATCTCCTGGACGCTCAGCTCCAAGGCCAGCGAGGCGGCCAACTTCGCGCTCTTCATCGGCAACTACGAGCAGATGAAGAAGATCTCGCTGCGCGTGAAGGAAGAGGCGCAGCGCCTGGGCGTCAAGCGCATCGTGATCGGCGAATGCGGCCATGCCTGGCGCGTGGCCTACAGCTTCTGGAACACGCTGATCGGCCCCTTCGACTGGCTGGACTCGCGCTACCCGGTGCCGCAGCACATCTGCGAGCTCACTTACGACCTGATCCAGCGCGGCGCGCTGCAGTTCGACAAGGAAAAAAACGACGACCGCATCATCACCTTCCACGACTCGTGCAACGTCGCCCGCGCTTCGCGCATGGGGAACATGCCGGGTGGTCAGTTCGTGATTCCGCGCGAAATCATCAAGGCAGTGGCCAACAACTTCCACGACATGGCGCCGGGCACCACGCACGAGGCGACCTTCTGCTGTGGTGGCGGCGGCGGCCTGCTCACCGACGACCTGCTGGAGATCCGCGTCAAGGGTGCGCTGCCGCGCATGGAGGCCCTGAAGAACGTGGTCGACGGCCACGGCGTGAACTTCATGGCCTGCATCTGTGCCATCTGCAAGGCGCAGTTCAGCAAGGTACTGCCCTACTACGGCTTCGACATGGGCATGGTGGGCGGCGTGCACCAACTGGTCAGCAAGGCCATCCGGCTCGGCGAGCCGGACTGAAACACAAAGGAGCCACGACATGGCACACATCGTCATCATGGGCGCCGGCCTCGGCGGCATGCCCGCAGCCTACGAGGCGCGCGCCACGCTGGGCAAGGAACACAAGGTCACCGTCGTCAACGCGGTCGACTACTTCCAGTTCGTGCCGTCGAACCCCTGGGTGGCGGTAGGCTGGCGCCAGCGCGAAGAGGTGGTCATCAAGGTGGGCCCCGTGCTCGCGCGCAAGGGAATCGGTTTCATCGGCAAGCCGGTGACGCAGATCGACGCCGACAACAACAAGCTCGTGCTCGACGGCGGCGAGGAACTGGCCTACGACTATCTCGTCATCACCACCGGCCCCAAGCTCAGCTTCGACGAAGTGCCCGGCGCCGGCCCCGCGGCCACGGGCGGCGGTGGGCACACGCACTCGATCTGCACGGTGGGTCATGCCGAAGCCTTCTGGGCCGACTACCAGGAATTCCTGAAGAGCCCCGGCCCCGTGGTGATCGGCGCGATGCCGATGGCCAGCTGCTTCGGACCGGCCTACGAATTCGCCTTCATCCTTGACGCCGACCTGCGCAAGCGCAAGCTGCGCAACAAGGTGCCCATCACCTTCGTCAGCAGCGAACCCTACATCGGCCACCTCGGGCTGGGTGGTGTAGGCGACAGCAAGTCGATGCTCGAATCGGAGATGCGCGGCCACGACATCAAGTGGATCACCAACGCCAGGACCACCAGGGTCGAGGCGGGCAAGCTGTTCACGACCCAGATCGACGACCAGGGCATTGTGCTCAAAGAGCACGAAGTGCCGTTCAAGCTGGCGATGATGCTGCCGGCCTTCAAAGGCGTGGACGCGGTGGCCGCAGTGCCCAGGCTGTGCAACCCGCGCGGCTTCGTGCTGATCGACGAATACCAGCGCAGCAAGGCCTACCGCAACATCTTTTCGGCCGGCGTGTGCGTGGCCATCCCGCCGGTCGAGGTGACCCCCGTGCCCACCGGCGCGCCCAAGACCGGCTACATGATCGAAACGATGGTCAGCGCCATCGTGCACAACATCGCCGACGAGCTGGCCGGCCGCGCGGTCGACACGCGGGCGACGTGGAACGCGATCTGCCTGGCCGACATGGGCGACACCGGCGCGGCTTTCGTGGCGCTGCCGCAGATGCCGCCGCGCAACGTCAACTGGTTCAAGAAAGGCAAGTGGGTGCACCTGGCCAAGATCGCGTTCGAGAAGTACTTCATGCGCAAGATGAAGACCGGCAACGCCGAACCCATCTACGAGAAATACGTGCTCAAGGCGCTCGGCATCGTTCGTCTGGCCGACAAGTGAAGCACCGCGTCTGAGAACCCCGAAGGAGATCCACGATGTCCACCCCGACCGAACAGGTGCAGGCCCGACCGATGAACTTTCGCCGCTACAAGGACGGCGACAGCAAGCCGCTGGCCTGGCAGCAGGAGATCTTCGACGCCGACCACTCGCACAAGTGCCCCACCTACATCCAGAGCACACCGCCGTGCCAGGGTTCGTGCCCCTCCGGTGAAGACATCCGCGGCTACCTGAACATCGTGCGCGGCATCGAGAAGCCGCCCGCTGGCATGCCCTGGCAGGAATACGCCTGGCGCCGCCTGACGGACGCCAACCCGCTGCCTTCGGTGATGGGCCGTGTCTGCCCTGCGCCCTGTGAGTCGGGCTGCAACCGCAACGAGGTGGAAGACTTCGTCGGCATCAATTCGGTCGAGCACTTTCTGGGCGAGTACGCCATCGAGAAGAAGCTGGCCTTCCATAAGCCGAGTACGCAGACGGGCAAGAAAGTAGCTGTCATCGGCGGCGGCCCGGCCGGTCTGTCGGCAGCCTACCAGCTGGCGAAGAAGGGCCACGCCGTCACGCTCTTCGACGAACGGCCCGAGCTCGGCGGCATGATGCGCTACGGCATCCCGGGCTTCCGCACGCCGCGCGAGGTGCTCGACGCCGAGATCCAGCGCATCCTCGACCTCGGCGTCGAAGCCCGCATGGGCGTGCGCATCGGCACCGACATCACGCTGGAGCAGATCAAGGCCGATTTCGACGCCGTCTTCCTGGGCCTGGGCGCGCAGAGCGGCCGCCCACTGCCGGTGGAAGGCAGCGATGCGCCCAACGTCGTCACGGCCACGGCCTTCCTGAAGGCGTTCAACGACGGCCGCATGCTGCACGTCGGCAAGCGCGTGGTGGTGGTGGGCGGCGGCGACACGTCGATCGACGTCGCCACCGTGGCAAGGCGCCTGGGCCACATCGACCACATCCACGAATCGGACCGGCCCGAGAACGCCATCGCCGGCTTCGCTGCGCACGACGTGGCCACGCTGTCGGCGCGGCGCGGCGCCGAGGTCACGCTGACTTCGATCTTCGCGATCGAGAAGATGCAGGCCAGCAAACACGAGGTCGAGCACGCGCTCTCCGAAGGCATCGCCATCCGCGGCGGGCTGGCGCCGATTGCCGTGCTGCGCGACGCCAGAGGCCGCGCCACTGCGCTGCGCGTGGCGCAGTGCGAAGCGAAGCTCATCGGCGGGCGGCTCGAAGTGAAGACGATTCCCGGTACCGAGGAAGACATCGAAGCCGACCTCATCGTCTCGGCCATCGGCCAGGCGGTGGACTTCACAGGGCTGGAATCGCTGAACAACGGCAAGGGCATCATCGCCTGCGACAAAAACTACCAGGTGCAAGGCCAGGCCGGCATCTTCGTGGGTGGCGACGTCGTGCGCCCGCACCTGTTGACCACCGCCATCGGCCACGGCGCGATCGCCGCCGACGGCATCGACCGCCACTTGCGCAGCGAAGCGCTGGACAAGCGGCCGAAGATCGACGTGCACAGCTTCGACCTGACGCGCAAGCTGGTCGAGAAGGGCCTGCCGGTGACGCAGATCGAGGAGCCGTTGCGCGGCACCGACAGCAGCCCCGGCGCGATCCACAACTACGACAACCGCAGCGACCGCTACGTCATCCCGCACAGCGAGCTCTTCCTCGGCCACTTCAACTACGTGCCGCGCAATCGGCGCAAGATCGTCTCGCTGACGGCCGAAGAGGCGCTGAACAACTTCGAGGAACGCCTGATCCCGCTGCTGGAAGCCCAGGCGCAGGCCGAGGCCAAGCGCTGCATGAGCTGCGGGCAGTGCTTCGAGTGCGACAACTGCGTCGTCTACTGCCCGCAGACCGCCGTGTTCAAGGTGCCGAAGTCAAAGTCGACGACCGGGCGCTACGTCGACACGGACTACAACAAGTGCATCGGCTGCCACATCTGCAAGGATGTCTGCCCCACGGGCTACATCCAGATGGGCCTCGGGGAGTAAGCCCGGTGCTGCAACGGCTGCTGATGCTGGGCCTGCTGACGGCCGGCCTTGCCCACGGCGGCGAGGCACCCGGCCGCACGCCGCGGCCTGTGGTCGAGCCGGCAACGGCCGGCACGCAGTGCGTGGCGCCGCCGGAGGTGATGCGGCGCAATCACATGGACTTTCTCAAGCACCAGCGCGACGACACCGTGCACGGCGGCATCCGCGGCGCGAAGTTCAGCCTCAAGGCCTGCATCGACTGCCACGCAAACCAGAAGACCCAGAGCGTGGCCCAGGAAGCGACGAACTTCTGCGTCAGCTGCCACGCCTATGCCGCGGTGAAGATCGACTGCTTCGAGTGCCACACGTCGAAGGCGCGCACCGTCGCGCAGGGGGCGCCGAAGTGAGCCGCCGCGGCTTCCTGGGTGTGGCCGCCGCAGCCATCGGCGGCGTGATGCTCGCCCCCGGCATCCAGCTGATCGAGATCGCCCAAGCCGCCGCCGGCAGCGGCCCCACGCCCGGGGCCAACCCCAAGGTGCGCTGGGGCATGCTGATCGACACCACCAAGTGCGAACCCGGCTGCAACGACTGCGTCACCGCCTGCAACACCGAAAACGGCCTCGACCCGAAACCGACACCGACCTCTTCGCAGTGGATACGCAAGGTCGAGATCAAGGAGATCAGGACCGGCCGCGCTTCGTCGGTGCCGGTGATGTGCCAGCACTGCGCCGAGCCGCCCTGCGTGGACGTCTGCCCCACCGGAGCCTCGTTCAAGCGCGCCGACGGCATCGTGCTGGTCGACCGCCACACCTGCATCGGCTGCCGCTACTGCGTGATGGCCTGCCCTTACAAGGCCCGTAGCTTTGTGCACGAGCCGCTCACCGAGCAGGTGCCCGACGTACCGCGCGGCAAGGGCTGCGTCGAAAGCTGCACGCTGTGCGTGCACCGCATCGACAAGGGCGAGAAGACCACTGCCTGTGCCGAAGCCTGCAGCAAGGCCGGCCATGGTGCCATCGTCTTCGGCGATCTCAATGACCCCGACAGCGAGATCTCGCGCCGTGTACGCGAAATCCAGACGACGCAACTGCGCGCCGACCTGAAGCTCGACCCGGGTGTGCGTTACCACGGGATCTGAACGATGAAGACCGCCACCGAGACCCGCAACTACTGGCTGCTCGTGGCCCTGGGCGGCCTCGTCACGGCCATCGGCCTGGGCGCGGCGCACTTCATGGAACTGCACGGCCACATCGTCACCGGCATGAACAACCAGGTGGTGTGGGGCCTGCCGCATGTTTTCGCCATCTTCATGATCGTGGCGGCCTCGGGCGTGCTCAACGTGGCGTCCATCGGCTCGGTCTTCGGCCAGCCGGTCTACAAGCCGCGCGCGCCGCTGTCGGGCCTGCTGTGCGTGGCGCTGCTTGCCGGCGGCCTGATGGTGCTGATGCTCGACCTGGGCCGGCCCGAACGCCTGGTGGTGGCGGCCACGCACTACAACTTCACCTCGGTCTTCGCGTGGAACGTCATCCTCTATTCGGGCATGGTGGCGATCGTCGCCGTCTACCTTTGGACGATCTTCGAACGCCGCTTCAACCGGTACACGAAGGCCGCCGGTCTGGCTGCGCTGGTGTGGCGCTTCGTGCTCACCACCGGCACGGGGTCGATCTTCGGTTTCCTGGTTGCGCGGCAGGCATACGAGTCGGCGCTGCTGGCGCCGCTGTTCATCGTGCTGTCCTTCGGCTGGGGGCTGGCCGTCTTCCTCGTCGTGCAGGCGGTGATGTACGGCTGGAACGAACTGCTGCTGAAGCCCGAGATCCAGCGCCGGCTGGCGCGGCTGCTGGGCATCTTCATCGCTGCGTCGCTCTATCTCGTGGCCGTGCACCACCTGACCAACCTCTACTTCGCGCGCCAGGAAGCCTTCGAGGCCTTCATCCTGCTGGGCCGCAACGGCGGCGGCGTCTACCCGCTGCTGTTCTGGGGCGGCTACGTCGCCGTCGGTTCGGTGCTGCCGCTGGTGCTGCTCTTCCATCCGAAGTTCGGCGACGGGCGCAGCACGCTGGTGGCAGCGGCAGGGGTCATTGCCGGCGCCTTCGCATGGCTCTACGTCTTCATCATCGGGGGCCAGGCTTTCCCGTTGGAGATCTTCCCAGGACACGTGGTGCGCAGCAGCTTCGCCGACGGGGCCGTCGATCATTACGTGCCCTCGCTGCCCGAACTGCTGCTGGGCGTCGGCGGGCTGGGTGTGGCCTTCGTGATGACCGTCGTCGGCGTTCGTGTGCTCGACTTCCTGCCCCGCGACGACGCGGCCAAGGCCTGACGATGCACCGGCTTCTGGTCTCGGCTGCGCACAAGTCCTCGGGCAAGACCACGGTCACGCTCGGCCTGTGTGCGGCGCTGGCCGAAGCCGGCACCGTCGTGCAGCCCTACAAGAAGGGCCCCGACTACATCGACCCGATGTGGCTCGCGCGCGCAGCCGGACGTCCCTGCTTCAACCTCGACCCCTACCTGATGGACGACGCAGCGCTCGAGCGCTGTTTCGTCGACAACGGCCGCGGCGCCGAACTCGCTATCGTGGAAGGCAACAAGGGCCTGTACGACGGCCTGGCGCTGGACGGCAGCAACAGCAATGCCGCGGTCGCCAAGCGCCTTGGCCTGCCGGTGTTGCTGGTGATCGACGCCCGCGGCATGACGCGCGGCATCGCGCCGCTGATCCTGGGCTACCAGGCCTTCGACCGCGCCATTCGCATCGGCGGCGTCATCCTCAACCGTGTCGGCGGCAGCCGGCACGAAGCCAAGCTGCGGGCCGTGATCGAGCATTACACCGACGTGCCCGTGCTGGGCGCGGTGGCCGAAGACGAACGGTTGGCGGTGATGGAACGCCACCTCGGGCTGATGCCCTGCGCCGAGCTCGACGACGCCGCCGCGCGGGTGCACGAGATCGGCTGCCAGGTCGGCGCGCAGGTCGACCTCGGCCGGGTGCGTGCGCTGGCGGCTTCGGCCGCCCCCGGTTTCGACGCGCCCGCTTCAGACGCTGACACCATCGCGCCGGCCACCGCGCGCCGGGCCGCCGTGCGCATAGCGATCGCACGCGACCGCGCCTTCGGCTTCTACTACCCCGACGACCTGGCCGCGCTGGAAGCCGCGGGCGCAGAACTGGTGCCTATCGACACCCTGCACGACCAGCGCCTGCCGGCCGTGGACGGCCTGTTCATCGGCGGCGGTTTCCCAGAGGCCTGCATGACCGAGCTGGAAGCCAATACCAGGCTGCGTGCCGCGCTGCGCAAGGCCATCGAAGGCGGGCTGCCGACCTACGCCGAATGCGGCGGGCTGATGTACCTGTCGCGCAGCATCACCTGGCGGGGCCGCACGGCGCAGATGGTGGGTGCCATCCCGGGCGACGCCGTGATGCACTCGCGCCCACAGGGCCGTGGTTATGTGCACCTGGAAGAAACCGCGGCCCTGCCCTGGGCCCCGGCGGCCGAAGGCGCGGCACAGCGCGGCCACGAGTTCCACCATTCCAGCCTCGAGAACCTCGATACGGGCGTGGGCTTCGCCTACCGCGTCACCCGCGGCCATGGCGTCGACGGCCACCACGACGGTGTGCTCGTGCACAAGCTGCTGGCGTCCTACGCGCACCTGCGCAGCGCCGCCGGCACGGGCTGGGGACCGCGCTTTGTGGCCTATGTGCGCAGCGAACGTGCACTGCGTGAAGCGGGCGCCGTGCCGCGCGCGATGGCGTCGAACCCATGAACGGGAGACCCGCGTGACGATCA
>Ga0105047_10017945_pt1 | contig 10995 bp, 12 predicted proteins | sample MAT04_FD_78384 | JGI IMG/M metagenome (GOLD analysis project Ga0105047, IMG submission 78384) | Freshwater microbial communities from Lake Fryxell liftoff mats and glacier meltwater in Antarctica - MAT-04 (megahit assembly) | ecosystem: Environmental > Aquatic > Freshwater > Ice > Liftoff...
AAATTATGGAGGCACTGCGACAGTTGATGGTTGGAAGCAAGTAGTCGATGGGCCTGGCGCTGGTCGGCGCATTATTCTCCTTCACCTATCAACTCTTTTCCGTTCTCCGTGTCCCTGTGGTTAAGTTTTTTCGGCGATCTAGGAAATAACCCTCAGCGATCAAAAGGTTGATAAACTTCTCGCTTTCCCGTTTGATGAGCGATAGGTATCGGACGTGGCGCGATCGGAACTTTTTTTCAGTACATGCGTCAAACCTTATGGCCAGTGTGAGCGACAGCCAATCTCAAGTCGGTGCCCTGCAGCCTGCAGTTCAGCCATCGCGCGAACTGGATTTGCTCCGGAAAGCGCAGACCGGTGATCGCGGGGCGTTTGGACAACTGGTGGTGCAGTATCAGGATCGACTCTTCAACGCGATGCTGCGCATGGTCGGCGACCGTGAGGAGGCCGCAGAGCTCACGCAGGAAGCGTTCACGCGTGCGCTCCTGAAGATCGACGGATTCCGAGGCGAGGCATCTCCCTACACTTGGATGTTTCGTATTGCGGTGAATTTGGCGATCAGCCAGCTGCGAAAAGTGCAGCGTCACCGGACATTTTCGCTTGATCAGCCAGCGGCCAACGGTCAGGCCAACCAGGCGTCGGGCTTGTTGGATCGTATGACGGGCAAGAGCGCCGACCCGCGTCAGCAGGCGGAATCGCGCGAGCAAAACGAGCAGGTTCTGTTGGCCCTGGGTCGGTTGGATGCGGAGTATCGTGCGGTGCTGGTGATGCGTGATGTCGAAGGTTTCGACTATCAGCAAATTGCCGACGTGCTCGGCCTCCCGCTGGGCACGTTGAAGTCCCGACTGTTCCGCGCCCGATTGGCGCTGCGAGATGAGTTGAGAGTTTATCTGACAGGAAAAAGCTAAGAGAGTCGTCAGTTGTTGGTTGCCAGTCATACAGAACTTCTGTCTCCGGCTGGCAACCAACAACTAACTAGGAATTATGTCTCAGAACACCGAAACCATCGAAGCCAGACTTGCCGCCTATGTGGACGGCGATCTTGATGCGCAGGGGCGCGCGGAGATTGAAAAGCATCTGGCTGCCAATCCTCAGCATCGGAAACTGATGGCTGAGCTGATGAGCGTGCGCGCGATGGTACAGGCCTTGCCGCATGAGCGCGCGCCGGGGGACTTGGCTGAAGCATTGCAGGGACAGCTTGAGCGGTCTTCACTGCTCGGGCAGGACGGGGGTCTTGATACGGTGTTGCGCATCAGTCGTTGGCCACAGATTCTTTCGGTGGCAGCGGTGCTGTTGTTGGCGGTGGGGTTGGCAGCAGTGGTGTATGTGGTTGTGTCGCCGGGAAGTGGGCCAAGCTACACGATCTCCACGCCCCTGCCCGTGCCAAGCGAAGACGTGAACGACCCCGTTCATGTGAAGGAACGAGCCGCGACCGATCGGATGGAAGGCGACAAAGCACTGCCAGAAGTTACGTCGCCGACGGCTGATGTACTGGCCAAGAAATCCAGCGATGTTGACCCGTCGATTCGCCGGGCGACTGGCGCAGCCGAGTCGCCGTCCGAAGCAATGGTCAAGCGAGAGATCGAGTCGAACGCATCCAGCGAAAGTGACGCGGTGTTGGCTACGGGCAGTGTGCAGTTGCCGGATCAAAAACAATTGCAGGATGTGTTAACGCAGCGGAAGGTTCCGTCCGAATCGCTGGTGCTTCTGGTGCAGTCTCCTGATGTGAACGTGACCGGTGAGGAGATCGTCGACTACCTCGTGCTGAATCGCGTGCCCTTTGAGGCGGACGAATCAGCCACTCCCGGTTCGGCAGGACCGCTGCCCATGAAGCTGTCGATTGAAGCGAAGCAGTCGGCTGTTCTTGAATCAGGCGCGACGGTGCAGGGAGATCAGTTGGCCGCTGTCGAAAAAATGGACGAGCGGCTGCCCGCACCATCGACGACAACCGCGCCCGCGGAGCTCGCGCAGGACGCTGTCCATACCGCGCCCCCAGAGGCACCCAGCACGCGGCCGGCCCCCACGACGCAGGAAAGTATGTGGGCAACCGGAGATTCTCTGAATACGACAACAGCGGGCGCCCCAACCAACGGACCGTCGCCGATGCGGGAAAGCGTCGCGGGGGGAGAAGGTGCATTGCGTGACCTGGGCGATGGCAAGGATAAGGCGCAGGCGTGGGATCAGTCCGCACCCGGTGCGGATGGCGCGCGAGATCGGTCAGCTAACTTGTCGCGTGATCAGGATCAGGTGATTGTCATCCGCAAAGTCACCCGTCAGCAGGCGGCTGAATTGCGGGCAACCCTGCTGGATAACCAATATCGCAACCAAAATGTTTCGCGGGCGGATCAGCAGCTGCCCGGCTCGACGACGCAGGAGGCGTTGTCCGCGATGGGGAAAGCTGGCACGTCCTCGCCGACAACGATCCCCATTGAAAGCAGCCCGGCCATGCCCGAGGCGACACGCGCGATGACCGATGCTGGGGATGTCGAACCGCAAACCACGGAGTTGCAGGCGCTGTCTCCGACGACTCAAATGTTTCCGACCACGCAGACCGATGCCCTTGTCGATGTGGTGATCGTACTTCAACGATCCGGGTCGCGGGGCGTGCGATCCAACGATGTGGCACCCGCTTCACCAGCCACCCAGCCGATGCCGGCGACACTACCGACGTCGGTGCCTGCTACGATGCCCGCGCGGTAAACGGCTGCGTCATTATTCGTAGATCAGGCAATTTTCGTCACCGGCGCATCGGGCGTTTCCTCGCCCAACGCATGCTTCAATGCCCGTGCAGATTTTAGATGCACTAGCAAAAGAAGTATCACTGCTATCACGGGGAAGGCGACGAAGCGGGCCCACTTCACGATCGCAAATCCCATATTGTCCGATGCATTAAATCGCGCGCCTGCCGTGGCGTTGCTCAGTTCGTTCCAAGTATAAAGCGCGCCCGGTATCTTGAACGCGATGCGGTCGGCGGTCAGCCGCTCGCTATTGAGGAACGCCTGCCATGGGAACAGCAACAGAATGAGCAGGGTGCACGTGAGAAATGACGAGGTCATGCGTCCAGCCCCGAGCGTCCGGGCGACCAGCATCACCTTCAGGCAGATACACAGGACGACCGCAAGCAGGATCGGCAGCACAATCCCAAAAAAAGTCGTCCCGCCCAGCACATAATGCATCGCATCGACAGTCCATTGGCGATCCCCCGGTGTGGACGCACCGGCTGACGGAGCGACCGCAACAGGATTGGCCGGCGATCCGACGCGCGACAGCACATCCGTGTATCGCGCAGCAAAGAATAGCGCCAACTGGCCCAACAGGATCAACAGCAAAACCAGGAAGATCGCATTCTTCCACCGCCTGGCCGTCAAGAGAGCATCCGCGTATTCCGCCCGCGCATAGATATCAATTTCAGACATGGAGTTTCCTGGTTAAGTGAGATGTATTGGTACAGCAGATGGGGAATGAGGGCAATTAAGATTTTGCAGCGCGACAATGCCCCCACCCTAAATGAGCGGAGTTGAAATTTTCTCCGCTGGCAATTCATCCCCGTCGCATTCACAATCATCACACCAATGTCGACGTCCTGGGACACATTCGAACGATACAAGCAAAAGGGGCTCGATGCGCGTCGCGCCGGGCAGTGGGACTCGGCGCGGATCTACCTTCTTGAGGCCGCCCGCGCGATGGTTGATCTCAGCAAATCCGCGCAGGGTGAAGAACTAAAGCAGGCGCGGCGCGACACTGCGACCAAGCTGCTTGATCTTGCGAAGGATTGTGAGACGGCCAAGACGGAAAATCGTCGTAACACGCCAGCCGGCGCGGGGGGCAAGGGGCGCGTGTCGACCGAGGGCTCACAGAATAAGGAGGATGGCGCGAACGCCAAGGATTGGATCGTCAAGGAGAAACCCAATCTCCGTTTTGATGATGTCGCCGGTCTGGACGATGTAAAGGAAGACATCCGCCTGAAGATGCTCTATCCGCTGGAACATCCGGAGTTGGCAGCGCGTTTCGGTATCAATGCAGGCGGAGGAATCTTGCTGTACGGCCCGCCCGGTACCGGCAAAACCATGCTGGCAAAAGCCACTGCCGGTGAAATCGACGCGACGTTTTTCCGAGTCTCACCGGCTGATCTGCTGAGCAAGTGGGTGGGCGAGGCTGAGCAGAATATCAAGAAGCTTTTCGACTCTGCCGCCAGCGAGGAGCGCGCGATTATCTTCATCGACGAAATCGAAGCGCTCGTCCCCGCGCGTCGTGACGACGGCAGCAGTGTGATGCAGCGTGTCGTTCCGCAAATTCTTCAAGGGATGGAAGGCTTCGACAAAAAAAAGGGTAAGCCCATTCTATTCATGGGTGCGACGAATGTGCCGTGGCAGCTCGACCCGGCGGTGCTCCGTCCGGGACGATTCGATGAAAAAGTCTACATCCCGCTGCCCGATATCAAGGCGCGCAGAAAGATGCTCGACATCTACCTGGGCAAGCGCCCTCTGGCCGACGACGTAAACCTGGACACGACCGCAGATACGCTGGAAGGCTTCAGCGGCGCTGACATCAAATACGTCTGCGACCGCGCCGCAACATTGCCCTTCTTGCGCGCTGTGGCGACAGGTGAGGAAGGCGACATCACCATCGAAGTGCTGACCGAGGTGATCGCATCGGCCCAAAGGAGCGTCACACCGGAGATGTTGCGGCGATTTGAGGAGTGGAAACAGGAGGCCGAGCGAGCGTAGGGAGAGCGCATGCAGATCGCTAGACGATATGTTTCTAATTGTCTCGCCCTAGCTTTATTGACCGTCGGAGTGTCGTGTTTCCCGATTAAATCAAGCCTGAAAGTAGCAGGGGACATCCGCGTCGGCGACGTGGTGCAGACGCAATGCACGATTGACATCGTCGAGGATCGTGACGGGAAGAGGCTGGTACCACCGATCGTCGATGCAAACAAACTTCCGTCGGCGACTCAGAGGGTGGGAGAAATCCCTCGTGGGACGCGTCTGCGTGTTGTCAGGATCACCCAGTATACGTATCCGGACAACGACAGCACGAGTGTTTTCGTCCGTCGTCTTGGCGACAACGGGTCGCCCATGGGCGAACGGATGGGAATTTACTCCCTTTTGGAACATCCGAATACCGAGCTTACCGGGGTCCGCGCCTATCGTCTCAGAAATGATTTCCTTCTTCGGCGTGACCGATAGACGGTCGTGTTATCGCAGCCTCGAGCGAGTTCTTAAATGGAAATTTGGGCCAACCGCACGCCCGGAATTCTAGGAAAGCTGCGACGATCCAGCGTCAGCACCTCGAAATCGAGCGAAACTGCGGTCGCGGCGATGATCAGATCGTGGGTGCCTACAGCTTTGCCCGCACGTTGCAGTTTCGAAGCGAACTGGGCATGAACTTCGGCGATTAAAAGATTAAAGGCTATGGGTTGAAACTGTGCCAGGATGCTATGGACGTTTTCCGTACGGGAGGGTTTCTTCCTTGTCGATGCCAGGTGCACGCCTACGAGCAACTCCGCAGCGGTAATGGTCGCGATAACATTTTCGTCGTCGGGGCTTGCCTCAAGGTAATGACCTAAATCGAAAGTTCCCCGTTCGTCAGCAATGAAGATGCTGGTGTCAATCACTCGTCCCATTGATGCTCCGGAGCGACGATGCCCTGTCCTTCAACTGCCCGCTCCCATTGTTTGGCCAATTCCAAGTCGCCGCGTTTTCGGCTCTTGAAGAATGCTGCCAGATCCTTGCTTAGGGTGGGCCTTACATCTTTTCCGATGGGGGCAATCCGGGCTACAACTTCTCCGGACCGCTCCACTACAAAGCTCTCACCTCGGTATCGCACGCGGTTAAGAATGTCGGAGAACTGACGCGAGGCTTCTGTGGCAGTGATTCGAGTCGGCATATTCTGATTATCTGATTACCTGATATTCCAGTCAACGCCAGACTGATCAGAATCGCTCTAATTGTCGGCGAGACTTCTTGTGGTCGGGATGCTTATGCACTTTCTACATTTTATGAGCGGCTCACGCCCCCATATCACCCGATCGTTTAACCACGACAATCGTCTGATCATCCCGCGGGTCGGGGGTGGTTTGCCAGGATTCTACGGCTTGGCGTAGGGTGTCGATGGCGCGGGCGGGGGGGTGGGCGGATTGGGCGTCGAGGCAATCGGTGACGCGGGTGATACCGAACTGGTGCCCGGCCAAGTCGATCGCCTCAAAGATTCCATCGCTAATGATCACCAGCGCGCCGCCGGGACCGAAATGTGCGGGTGGAGGCGGGGGGTCGTACCACGGGTGCAGCACGCCCAGAGGGAAGGTGCTGGCCGGGACTTTGTCCCACGCGCTGGCCGCATCAGGACGGAAGAGGATCGGACCGTGGCCGCCGCTGGCCCACTCCATCTGGCCGTCATCCGATAGAAATCCAAGGAACGCAGTGACGAATCGACCGGCTTCCAAGTCTGCGCGAAGGCGTGCGTTGACGCGCGATAGAATTTCCTGCGGCGACGCCTGGGGTTGTCCATCGGCAATGGTGCGCACGAGCGCTCGCACCTGGGAAATCACGAGCGCTGGCGCGAGTCCATGTCCTGATGCGTCGGCCACAAAGATGCCAAGCCGACCGTCGTCAGTCTTCCAGAGATCGAACCCGTCTCCGCCGGTGATGGACGCCGGGCGTGTCCATCCCTGCGCGATGAAGTTGGAAGTTCGGACGGGATGCTTGGGGAGAAGCGCGACCTGCACTTCCTTGGCGAGGTCCATTTCCCGATGGAGTGCAGTCAGCTGCATCGCGTGTTGTTGCAAACGATATCGTTGCAATGCAACGCCACTCTGGTCGGCCAACAGTTGCAGAAGGGCAGCATCGATTTCGGTGAACGAGCCATCGCGCTTGTTGATGGCCTCGACTACGCCGATCGGCTTTCGCGTGAGATCGACCATCGGGGCAGCGATGATGTCGCGCGTACGGAATCCGCTTTGGCGATCGGGTTCGGGGTTGAAACGCGGGTCGGTATACGCATCGGCAGCGCGGATGAGCATGTTCTCGCTGAAGCACGCGCCGACAATCCCCGAGCGTCGTGGCACGCGGATCGTCCCCGTCCCGATCGCGACGCGCGTCCACAGGGTGTCATCGTCGGGATCATGAACAAAGATGCTCGCCCGCTCGCACTTGAGCAACGATGTCGCTGCCGACGCGATGCGATGCAGGAGCGCGTCCAGATCGTCGGTGACCGCCAGCAGGCGCACAATCTCGAGGATTTCGCGGAGATGATCGACATCCAGTTGAACCCCAGCCAGCATCGTTGCGATTATCGCGCGATTCGCCGGCCTTGCAAACGGGTCGGCGGGCGCTGATGTTAGCCCCCATGTCACGTGTGACCGCAAACCCCGCGCAGCGCTGGAGGCGTCTTCCAATATGGTTTGCCGGTACCGCGCTGGTCGTCCTCTTCGCCATGGTCAGCGCGTCGGCAGTGCATGATAAGAGCCCTGCCTATGACGAATCTGCCCACGCGTTTGATGCCTGGATGATGACTCGTCATGGCGAGTATCGCATCGCCCCTGAAGACCCCCCTTTGTGGCATTATTGGGCTGCCCTCCCCAACGGTCGGGATGCGCTGGCGGTCAATTTTTCGGACGAGTCGTGGAAGAGCCTGGGCACACGCTGGCCGGCGCATTGGCCTTTCACAATCCAGACGCTGTATCGAACGCCCGGCAACGACGCACAGGCGTTCATCAACCGATCGCGCCTGATGATGGTGCTGGCCGGCGCGTGCCTCGGTGTGATCACGATGGTGTGGGCGTTTCGACTTGGCGGGGCTGTCGCGAGCGTGTTGGCGGGGGTGTTGTTTGCATTCGATCCCAATCTGCTTGCCCATGCCGCGCTGGTGCAAAACGATGTACCTGTTGCATTGATGTACCTGGCCGTCGCGTGGGCGATCTGGCGGGCGGGTTCTCGGCTCACGGTCGGGCGCGTATTGGCGATTGGTGTGCTCATCGGGTGCGCCTTGTGCGTGAAAATGAGTGCGCTCCTGTTGCTCCCTTTGACCGCGATACTGTTGACGTGTCGCGCGTGCCTGCCTGAGCCCTGGACCAGTCGTGAGCGTAGCGCAAATCCGCCAAACACTCGTCCCATCAGCCAACACTTGCGCACGCGTTTCGGTCTGCTTTGCGGAATCGGGGTGTTGATCGGCCTCCTTTGCTGGGTTGTGATCTGGGGCGTCTATCGTTTTCGATATGACATGTCGCGCGATCCGTCGGTGCATTTTGATGTCAGCCCGCTGCTCGGGCGATTGGTATTTCTCGACCTTGCGGGCGGCGATCCATCGACCAGTATTTCCCGCGCTCAGTTGGAGCAATGGTCGCCGCCTCTGCTCGCGCGGGTTGCACTGCTGGCGATGGAGCATCGCCTTTTGCCGGAGCCCTATGCGTTTGGTCTGCTGGCCACCAGCCAGCTGACGCGGGATGGTCAGGCGTATTTCCTGGGGCAGACCAGCTCGACCGGATCGCCGTGGTATTTCCCCGTTACGATTTTGGTCAAGACCCCGCTGGCGACGCTCCTTGCAATCGTGCTTGCGACAATGCTCGCCGCTGGCAGGCTGATGCGCGCACGCTGGCGCGTCTCCTCGTCGACGATCTGGACGATGCTCTGCCTCCTGATCCCGCCGACCGTGTACCTGTGCATCGCGATGTCGCAGCAGTTTAATCTTGGGATTCGGCATATCCTTTTGATCTATCCCTTCGCCTACATCGCGATCGGTGTCGTGATCGGACGATGGCTGACCGGTCGTCGCGCCGCAGGCGACGTCGCACCTGTGACATCGCCGCCCGTCGCGCGGGCCTCAGCGCTTCAGCGCGCGATCATGGTGATGCTGGGCCTCGGGCTCTTGATTGAAACATCGTGGGCTTATCCAAACTTCATCCCCTTCTTCAACGCAGCAGCCGGTGGATCGCGTGGCGGGCTGCGACTGCTGGGCGATTCCAACCTCGACTGGGGACAGGATCTCCCGGCATTGTCGCACTGGCAAAAATCACATCCGGATACCCGGCTGTTCCTGAGCTATTTTGGGACGGCTGATCCAAAGTTTTATGGCCTGCGTTACACCAACGTGTCCGGTGGATATCGCTGGGAAGATGACTCCCCTTGGCCACCGGCAGCCCCCGGCGTGCTCGCCATCAGCGCAACCAACGTGCAAGGCATCTACCTCACCCCTGCCGGCCGAGATGCCTATCGGTCGTTGATCGATCGATCCAGGCTGATCGACGTACTGAACGGATCGATTTATCTGTACGAATTGCAACCCTAGGCCTGCATGGCTGCACCCCAAAGTCCCTCCATCAATGCCCGCCTGGCGAATTGAGTAAAAACCCACCAAACCCGCCTCTCTTTCACGCCGATACTTCTGATAGCGTCCGAACGTCACGACGACGATAAGGACGCATAAACATCGGAGGTTCGGCGTGAAGGGAATCCAAATCGGTCAGTTGCTCATTGAACAAGGCGTCCTGAGTAAAAATCAGGTCGACCATATTCTCAAGGTGCAGAAGATCTCCCATCGCCCCTTCGGTGACCTGGCCGAGCGGTTGTACGGGATTGATCCCAAGGCCGTCGAGGATGCCTGGGTCGAGCAATATTTGCGACTGGTCGGCACGGTCGATCTCGACGACCAGGACGTGCAGGTCGAGACGCTGCGTTTGATCAATCGCCGACAGGCGTGGCAGTTTCATATGCTTCCCTTAAATCGCCAGCCCGAGGCCATCAACATGGCCACCAGCAAGGAAAACCTGGTGCGAGCCGTGAACTTCAGCGCCCGCAAGATCGATGAACCCGTCAGCATGCTCATCGCTGAGCGCGGCCAGCTGCGCGAGTTCCTGATGAAGCACTATCCCGTGCCCGAATACATCGCCCAGTTTTCGGATGCGCTGTAAAGCGACAGCACCGGGCTGCTGGTCAAGATCCACAAAACTGAAGAGCAAAGCCCACAGAGCGCCCCCGCTCCACGACCAAAATTGGCTTCGTTTCGTCGGCCACATATAAGCCTCCCACTCCTTCGGGTCGATCGTGTTCCCCCGCCACGCGCAACCTCCCCCTGTAATCCAGCCGATGTTGCACCCCGAGCACCGCCCGCGCGCACCGCTTGTTCGACAAACGAGCACTGACAACGCCTTGCATTCAAAGAATTTTTGAGATTGTCATAACCCCAGTTGCGCCCGCGAGCCCACTTTCACGCAACGCGAGATTTTTGCTTCGCCGTCCGCGTGCTGCCTGCGCAGAGCTGCTCTGCCGGGGATTCACCTGGGCAAGGCCGTCAATTCTCTGAGGAGCATACGAAGAGCGTGGGGCACGTCCTGACACCCGCGCATCTGCAACGCCCTCGCGGTAGACTGCCCGCCATGCCAGCAAAGGGGATCGACCACGCCACCTGTCCGAAAGCCCGCATCGCTCGTTCCCTCTGGACCGAGACGGAAAAAGCCTTCGCGGGCGTGTTGATGAAGGCGTTCCAGAAGAAGGTCAACGTCTTCATCAAGGTGCGCGTCCTCGACGTCATCGAACTGGACGGCAAGGGCGTCGACCGCCGCCAAATCTTCTTCTGGCGAGACATCCTCGGCGACAAACATTTCGACTACGTCATCTGCCGCCGCGAAACGCTCGAACCGCTGCTCGCCGTCGAACTCGACGACCCCAAAGTCCCGCGCCGCTCCACCACCGCCGACGACGTCAAAGCCACCGCCACGAGAAACGCGAGCTTCCCGGTCGTCCGCTTCTCGGCCGGGGCGAAACTGACACCGGAATTGGTGAGGCAGAAACTGATCGCGGAGTATCGGTTGGCGAGGGCGGGGCCGTTGCCGGAGGAGATGGGGTGACGAGGCGCTACCAGCCTGTTTAGCGGCAGGAGAACTGCCGACGGCACTTGCGCCCTGGCTCATTGCTACGGCGGCCTTGGATACCGCGTGTGGACATCCTATAATCCGAGGCTAAACCGCATGTCGATTACTCGCCAAGACATTGAGGCCGAACT
>Ga0105047_10017950_pt1 | contig 10994 bp, 12 predicted proteins | sample MAT04_FD_78384 | JGI IMG/M metagenome (GOLD analysis project Ga0105047, IMG submission 78384) | Freshwater microbial communities from Lake Fryxell liftoff mats and glacier meltwater in Antarctica - MAT-04 (megahit assembly) | ecosystem: Environmental > Aquatic > Freshwater > Ice > Liftoff...
GAAGTCCCTGAATCCACTGGCGGAATACTTGAAGACTTCGCTATTGGACACCCGGCGCAAATGGTCGGCCACCCCCACCATCGTGTAGGCGATCAGATGCGGCGTGTGGCTGACCACAGCCAGCACCAGATCATGATGCGCGGGGTCCATCGTGTCGACCTTGGCGCCCATCGCCACAAGCAGCGCGCGCAATTGTGTCAGCGCGGCGGGATCGCAGCCCTCGGGCGGGGTCAGAAGCCACCAACGGTTCTGGAACAGCGTGGCAAATCCCGACCTTGGCCCGGAATATTCCGTGCCCGCCATCGGGTGGCCGGGGATGAAGGTCACGCCCGCCGGTATAAGCGGGGCAACCGCCGCGACCACCGCCTGCTTGACCGAGCCGACATCGGTGACGACAGCGCCTTGCATCAGATGCGGCCCTATCTCGGCCGCGACGGCTTCCATCGCGCCAACCGGCACCGCAAGAACCACCAGATCGGCGCCTGCGACCGCCTCTGCCGCCGTAGCAAAGACCCGGTCACAAAGACCGATTTCCATCGCCGTGGCGCGGGTTTCAGCAGATTTGGCATGGCCCACGATCTCGCCCGCCAGACCCTTGGCGCGCATCGCATGCGCCATCGACGAGGCGATCAGGCCAAGGCCGATCAGCGCAACCCGGCTGTACATCACACTCATCTGACGCCCTTGAACTGGCCGATGGCATGGGCCACCCGGCGGCAAGAGCTTTCGTCCCCCACCGTGATCCTCAGGCAATGCGGCAGCTTGTAGGACGTGACGCGCCGCACGATAAGCCCTTGGCCTTGCAAGAAAAGATCACACGCCTCCGCCTCGTCCGGGCTGGCGAAGCGCGCAAGGACGAAATTGGCCGACGACGTGTCGGACGGCACCCCAAGTTCGGCCAAGGCCTGCGCCAGCCAGTGCCGCATCCTGGTGTTTTCCGACCGGCAACGGGCCACCCAATCCTGATCGCGCATCGCAGCTTCGGCCACGTCAAGCTGGGTGTTGGACAGATTGAACGGGCCGCGGATGCGGTTCAGGACGTCGATGATCGCCTTGGGGCCATAACCCCAGCCGATCCGCAAACCGCCAAGCCCGTAGATTTTCGAAAACGTCCGCGTCATCACCACATTCTCGCGGCGTGACGCGATTTCCGCCCCGCCGTCATAGCCTTCGACGAATTCGGCATAGGCGCCGTCCAGCACGAGGATCGCCTGGCTCGGCAGGCCCGCCGCCAGCCGTTCAATCTCGGCCAGCGAGATCATAGTGCCGGTCGGGTTGTTCGGGTTGGCGACGAACACCAGCCGGGTGCGGCGGTTGCAGGCCGTCAGGATGGCATCGACATCCGTTGTGCGCTCGCGTTCCGCCACTTCGACCGGAGTCGCCCCCACCGCCAAAGCCGAAATGCGGTACATCAGGAACCCGTGCTCGGTGAACACCACCTCGTCCTTGGGTCCGGCATAGGCCTGGCACAGGAAGGTGATGATCTCGTCGCTGCCCACGCCGCAGATGATCTGGCCTGCGTTCAGCCGGTGCACTTCGCCAATGGCGTCCCGCAGCGAGGCGTGATCGGTCGCGGGATAGCGGTGGATCTGATGCACCGAGCGCTGGAAGGCGTCCTTGGCCCGGTCGCAGCAGGAAAACGGGTTCTCGTTCGACGACAGCTTGACGACGTTGGTGACCCCGGCGACCGAGGCTTTGCCACCTTCGTACAGCGCGATGTCAAGGATGCCGGGCTGGGGGCGGATCTGGTCGTTCATCGGGTCCCTCGTCTCTCGCCCGGGGTTTTAGCGGGCAGCGGGGGCAACTTCCATCGCCAAATCTTTGCCGGCCGTTGCGCCTGGAAAATCGGCCAGGTGGGTTGCGGCTTCGCTCCGCAACCAGTCCGCCACACGGTGCAGGATGGGCCGTGCGCCGTTGGGACGGGTCAGTTGCAGCATCCAGGCATTGCGGGCGGGAAGCAGCGGCAGATCCGGGAACAGGCGCAGAAGCTCGCCCGATTGCAGGGCGGACCAGGTCAGCGACAGAGGCAACAGGGCAAAACCGACATTGGCGGCGGCGAAGTTGTGCGCATCAGCGAAATGGCGATAGCGAAAGCCCCGGTTCGCTCCGTCCTTGCGCAGGGGAAAGCGCGCGATCCAGTCCGGCCAGCCGAGTTCCGGCGGCGCATCGGGCGTCGGCCCGACATGAAGAAGCGGCATACCTTCCAGCGGCGGTGCGATCGGATTCCGCATCACCCGGTGCAGGTTGCCGGGCGAAGTGACCGGAACCAGCCAGTCGGGCATCAAAACCTCGCCCAGACCGCCAAAGCGCAGGGTCATTTCCGGCGGCACGGGATCGCCTTCCGCCAGAAAGGCCAGCCGTGTCGCCGGGTAAAGCGCCGCGAATTTGGACAACCGCGGGCGCAGCCAAAGGGCCAGAAGGTTGGGATCGCAGGCGATGCGCACCGGCCCGTCGCGGTCAAGGTTCAGTCGCAGCGCCACCTGGTCCAACTCTTCAAAGGCGCGGCGCAGCCCTGCCGCAAGGCCCTTTGCCGTGTCGGTGGGGGTGACGCCGGTCAGCCCGCGCTCCAGCAGCGGCGTGCCGGCAAAGTCCTCCAGCGAACGGATGCGCTGGCCCACAGCGGCAGGGGTGATGCCCAGTTCCGCCGCAGCCCGTTTCATCGAGCCGTGGCGCAGCGCGGCATCCAGTGCCTGCATCGCATTGAGATAGACAACTCGGCTCATGCCGGGACGATAAAGATTTTCTTTATGGGGGTAAAGAACATCTGGATTGCGTCAATTTCCCGCAGGCCTAGGCTTCACGGGCAGGCCTGCGCTCTCTCATCCCCTTGGAGACTTTCCATGACCTTGAAACGCTTCATCATCGAACGCGACATTCCCAACATCGGCGCCATGTCGGCGACCGAACTGTGCGGAGCGGCACGGGCCTCGAACCAGGCGCTGGCGCAACTGGCGCCGCGCGTGCAATGGTACCACAGCTATGTCGCGGCCAACAAGACCTTCTGCGTCTATCTGGCGGAAGACGAGGCCGCCGTGCTCGCCCATGCCGAACTCAGCGGCTTACCCGCCAACAATATCACACGGGTGTCGAGCGTCATCGACCCGACCACCGCCAATCTGTAATTCAAAGGGGGTCGCCGCGCTACGCGGCGGCCCCGCGGTTCAGACCGGCCTAGTGGCTGGCGGTTTTCGACGTCAGCCAGTCCATCAGCGCCAGAAGAACGCCTGATGTGACGAACACCAGATGAACTATCGGCATCCATTTCAGCGTCTCGAGGTCCGGCGGATTTGTGCTGTTTACGCCCAAGGCCATGAAAACCTTCAGCAGATGGATACCCGAGATCGCCACGATCGACGCGATCAGCTTCAGCTTCAGGCCCGAGAAGTCCACGGTGCCCATCCAGTTCGGGCGTTCGGCATCGTCCGCGATGTCGAGTTTCGAGACGAAGGTTTCTTAGCCCGAGAACAGCACGATCAACAACAGATTGCCGGCCAGCGACAGGTCGATCAGCGTCAGCATCTTGAGAATGCCGTCTTCCGGCGTCATCGACGGAATTTTGGGCAAGGTGGCCCACAGTTCGCGTACGAAGATGAACACCAGCACCGCAAGGCTCAGCGCCAGCCCCACATAGATCGGCGCCATAAGCCAGCGCGCGGCAAACAATCCTCTTTCAATTTTGCGTTCAAGGGACTTCAAGGCCATTCGGGGCACTCCTGCGGCCATAGGAAAGGCCCGCCGTCGGGCGGGCCTGCAGTTTCGCGCGAAACGCCGGACGGATCAATTCTTGGCGTAATATTCCACGACCAGATTCGGCTCCATCTTCACCGGATAGGGCACATCGCCCAGACCCGGCGTGCGCACGAACTTCACCGTCAGCTTGGTGTTGTCCACTTCCAGATAGTCCGGCGTGTCGCGTTCGGTCAGCGCGATGGCTTCCATGATCAGCGCCATCTGCTTGGACTTCTGGCGCACTTCGATGATGTCGCCTTCCTTGACGCGGTACGAGGCGATGTTCACCGGCTTGCCGTTCACCAGAAGGTGGCCGTGGTTCACGAACTGGCGGGCAGCGAAAATCGTCGGCACGAATTTGGAGCGGTAGATGACCGCGTCCAGACGGCGCTCCAGAAAGCCGATCAGCGCCTCGCCGGTGTCGCCGCGCGACCGGTCGGCATCGTCATAGACCTTTCGGAACTGCTTTTCGGTCAGATCGCCGTAATAGCCCTTCAGCTTCTGCTTGGCGCGCAGTTGCACACCAAAATCCGACAGCTTGTTCTTGCGGCGCTGGCCGTGCTGGCCGGGGCCATATTCACGCTTGTTCACCGGGGACTTCGGGCGCCCCCAGATGTTTTCGCCCATGCGGCGGTCAATCTTGTACTTGGCAGACGTGCGCTTGGTCACGGCTGATCTCCTTCTATGGCTTCAGAAGGGCGTTGTCCTCTCCGGCGAACCGGCGACAGGTTTCCTCTTGCGAGGTCCACCAACACCAATGAAAACCCCGGGCCTAGGACCCGGGATGCGCGGCTTATAAAGGCGTATGCCGCAGAGTCAACAGCATCACCGGCTTCCGGGCGGTCCCTTTGTCACTTCGCGCGAGCACAAGGTTTCCTGGTCCTTGGTGCCGAAGTCGGGATAGGTGTCCGGGATGTCCGGCGCAGGTACACCAGCTTCCTGCATCGCCCGCGCTAGTTTGAAAAACAGATTTGGATGTCCACGAACGCTTTTGGGTTTGGGTTTGGCGTTGACGGTCGAATGGAACCCTCCCGGGCCGGGGACGGTCACGTGGATGGAGTCCGATTTGGCATCATACCAGACCCCCATTTTCATGTAGGCCGTTTTTGCCCCACCCTCTGACTTCCAGATTTTCTCGGACATACCTACCCCTGTTGTGCTCACCCGCGCAAAAACCGCCACTCCGTCACCTGCACCCGCGTCTCGCCGGCGGGCAACTCAATCGACGGAAACCCCGACTGGTTCGGCGCGTCGGGCCAGTTCTGCGCCTCGATCGCCAGCCCCTCGCATTGCCCATGCCCCGGCCGCGTCGCATTCCTTGCGTCATAGACCTGAATCCCAGCCTCGGTCGTGGCCATGGTCATCGCCACACCGCTGGTGCCAGTCAGCCACAGCACATCGCGCAGATGGGTCTGCTCCATCGACAGGCAGTAATTGTTGTCAAACGCCGGGCTGCCGGGCACCACCTCACGCTCGCGCCGGAAGTCCATGTCGGTACCTGAAACCGGCTGGATCACCCCGGTCGGCACGAAATCCGCATCCGTCGGAAGCCAGCTTTCTGCCGCCACCTTCAGCCGGTGTCCGGCATAGGTCGGCGTGGCGTCAAGGTTCCAGTAGGAATGGTTGGCGGCGTTGAACAGCGTCAGCTTGTCGCTGGTGGCGCTCACCGTCAGCCGCAGCCCCGCGCCCTTCACCGCAAACTCCGCCCGCACCTCGCGGTTGCCCGGAAACCCGCCCAGGCCATCGGCCAGCGCGATCTTCAGCACGACGCGGTCCGCCGCCACCTCCGCAATCTCCCAACCGAGCAGATGTGCGCCGGTCGGCCCCGAATGAAGCGTGTGCTTGCCCGCCTGATTCTTCTCGAACTCGTGCATCACCCCGCCAATCGGCGCGGCGCCACCTGCCAGCCGGTTGACCACGGGCGCGACAAGGCTGCCATGATGCCGCATCGTCGGCAGGTAATCGGCCAGCGCCTCGGACGCCAAGGTCAGGTTCCGCTCCACCCCCGCCAGCCAGACCCCGTTCAGGATCGCGCCCCAGGTCAGCACCGACGCCGTCAGCGCCCCCGAGCCGATGGTGATCCGCTGCACCTTGGTGCCGTCCGGGGTGGTGCCGAACTCACTGACGCCAAACATGGGGGGCATGAAGGTCTCCTTTGCCAAGGCGTCGCCGATGCCCGCGTTGCGGTCAAGCCTTTCCGTCACAAGATCACGCCCGGCGGATGATCCTGACGCCGCCGCCGAATCGCAGCGCCACCTGTTGGCGCGAAAAACTGCCTTCGTCCCCCCCTCACCGAAGCCGCAAATATCCCACGGGGGTTTGGGGGTGTGAAACCCCCAATGCGGAGGCAAGGGGCGAAGTCCCCGCTGCCGACACAAAAGCCTTGCGAAGCTCCGTTGCCTTCCTTTTGGAAGCCCCGCCCTAAGGCGCAAGGCAATCCGTCAGCCCCTTGGCCAGGGCCTGCATCAGCCTCGCATAGGCATCGGGGCCGGGGTCCTGAAGCGACCCCACCGGGTCCAGCGCCGCGCCCAGCTTGACCGGGCCAAGCGCCGCGATCATCGCCGGATCATGCTGCGCCTCGGGAAAGGCGCAAGCAACGCCGCCCTTCGCCGCCAGTGCCGCAACCTCGGACAGACGGGCGGCACCGGGCGGCGCCGCATCACCCTCGGACAGCCCGCCCAGATAGGACAAGTGATAGGCCTTGGCGAAATAGGCATAGGCGTCATGCCAGCCCAGGAACGGCTTGCCAGCCACCGGGGCAAGCCCGGCGGCGATTTGCGTGTCCAGCGCGTCCAGACCCCCAATCGCCCCCGCCGCATTCGCCCGGTAGATCGCCGCATTGCCGGGGTCCAGCGCCGCCAGCCGCTCGGCGATCAGCCCGGTCCAGACCTTGGCATTCACCGGGTCCAGCCAGGCATGCGGGTTCACGCCGCCGCCGGCATAGTCGATCCGACGCGTTGCGGGCTGATCCAGCAGCGCCAGCGCCTCCACCCCCGCCGCCGAAAGCGCATCCGCCAGCCCCGGCGTCAATTCCTGCCCGACCCAGATCACCAGCCCGGCCCCGGCCAGCGCGCGCATCTGACTGGGTCGAAGTTGCAGATCATGCTCGTCGCCACCCTTGTCCAGAAACATCCCCGGCGTGCCCAGCGTTCCCATCACCTGCGCCGCCAGCGCCTGCACCGGGGGAATATCGGTCATCACACGCGGCACCTCTGCCGTCGCGGGAAAAGTCAGCACCGTCAACAATGGCAGGATTAATCGCATGGCAAAGGCTTTCCGGCTGGCGCGCAAGCTGGCGCGATGTTATATCGTAACATGACTTGCCACTGTTACACTATAACGTCAAGGCCCCCTGATGCACGACGCCCCTCCCAACCTCGCCTTTGCCCCGCACGACCACTCCCGCTGTTCCGGCGATGTGATGGCCCTGGCCGAGGCGCAGATCGCCGCCAAGGGCCAGCGCCTGACCCCGGTCCGCCGCCGCACGCTGGAAATCCTGCTGGAATCGCATCACGCTTTGGGCGCCTATGACGTCCTGGACCGCCTCGCCGCATCGGGCTTCGGCAGACAGCCCCCGGTCGCCTACCGCGCGCTGGAGTTCCTGGAAGATCAGGGCCTTGCCCACCGCATCCGCCGCCTGAACGCCTTTACCGCCTGCATGCACCCCGGCGAAGCTCACGCCCCCGCCTTCCTGATCTGCCGCACCTGCCATGTGGTCGCCGAAGCGCCCGGCCTCGCCGTCGCCGAGACGCTGCGCCTCTCTGCCGCCGCGATGGGCTTCACCGTCGAACGCGCCACGGTCGAAGCCCTCGGCCTCTGCCCCGGCTGCGCAGGAACCGCCGATGTTGATTGAAGCCCGCAACCTGTCGGTTCGCCTCGGCGATCTCGACGTCCTGTCCGGCGTCACCATGGGCATCGCCGAGGGTGAGATCGTCACCATCCTCGGCCCCAACGGCTCGGGAAAATCCACGCTGATCCGGGCGCTGCTGGGCCTCGTCACCCCCTCGCGCGGCGAGATTAGGCGCAAGCCCGGCCTGACCATCGGCTATGTGCCGCAACGGCTGGCGCTGGATGCCTCCCTGCCCCTGTCCGTCCGCCGCTTTATGTCGCTGCCGACCCGCGTCACCGATGCCGAGGCGGCGCAAGCGCTGAACCGCGTCGGCATGGACGGCACCGAAACCACCCCCGTCACCTCCCTGTCGGGCGGGCAGTTGCAGCGGGTGATGCTGGCCCGCGCGCTGCTGTCCCGCCCCGGCCTTCTGGTGCTGGACGAGCCGACCCAAAGCCTCGACCAACCTGGCGAGGCCGCCTTTTACCGCCTGATCGAAGAGGTGCGGCGCGAAACCGGCGCGGGCGTGCTGATGGTCAGCCACGACCTGCATGTGGTCATGGCGGCCTCCGACCGGGTGATCTGCCTGAACCACCACATCTGCTGCCAAGGCACGCCCCGCGTGGTGTCCGCCGCGCCGGAGTACCGCGCGCTGTTCGGCCTTGGCACGCAGGGGGCACTCGCCCTCTATCAGCACAGCCACGACCACAGCCACGACCACAGCCACGACCCCCTGCACGAACATGGCCCAGCAAATGGCCCCGAACATGACCACGACCCTGACGGCCACACCCACGAAGGACACGCCCATGCTGGATGATTTCATCCTGCGCGCCGCCGCTGCCGGCATCGGCCTCAGCCTTGCCACCGGCCCTTTGGGCAGCGTCGTCCTATGGCGCCGCATGGCTTATTTCGGCGACGCCACCGCCCATGCCGCCATCCTCGGCGTCGCCCTCGCCTTGGCGTTCAACCTGCCGATCGTGCTTGGCACCCTCGCCGTCGCGGTGATCATGGCCGTGACGGTGGCGACATTGGCCGCCCGAGGCTGGGCCGTCGATACCGCACTTGGCGTCCTCTCCCACGGCGCCCTCGCCTTTGGCCTTCTGGCGATCAGCTATGTCAAAGGCGTCCACGCCAGCCTTGAAAGCTTCCTGTTCGGCGACATCCTCGCGGTGGACGCCAAGGATCTGCTGTTCATCTGGGCCGGCGCGTGCGTCGTGCTCGCGCTTCTCGCCTGGCGCTGGCAGCGGCTTCTGACCGCCACCGTCAACGCCGAACTGGCCCAAGCCGCCGGCATCAACCCCGACCGCGAGCGGCTGATCCTGACGCTTGCCCTCGCCGTCGTCGTCGCCGTGGCGCTGAAAGTGGTCGGTGCGCTGCTGATCGCTGCCATGCTGGTCATCCCCGCCGCCGCCGCCCGCAGCCTGTCGCGCTCACCTGAACAAATGGCCGCCCTCGCCGCGCTGATCGGGGCCATTGCCTGCCTCGCGGGGCTGGGTCTAAGCCTGTTGCAAGACACACCGGCCGGGCCCAGCATCGTGGCGATGGCGGCAGCGATATTCGCAATTCTGGCGGGCTTCGGCCGCGCCGTGCAAAGGGGGAACAGATGAAGCGTTATGGAATGATCATCGGACTGAACGAGGACAAGAAGGCCGAATACATCCGCCTGCACGCGGATGTCTGGCCGGACGTGCTGAAGACGATCACCGCCTGCAACATCACCAACTATTCGATCTTCCTGAAAGAGCCGGAAAACCTGATGTTCGCCTATTACGAATACCACGGCACCGACTACGCCGCCGACATGGCGAAGATGGCCGCTGATCCGGTGACGCAGGACTGGTGGGCGATCTGCATCCCCTGTCAGGCGCCGCTGGAAACCCGCGCGCCCGGCGAATGGTGGGCCGAAATGACCGAGGTATTTCACCAGGGCTAGCGCTCGGGCTTCAATGGCGCAGACAGTGCCAGACGAAGGCAATGAGCCCATTTTGACTGTAACTGCGGCTGGTTGAAAAACCCAGGCACCGCCAATATGGAGTAGTGGCCGGGGGTCGCTTAGTCTGCACCGCTAACCTGGACGTGGCACGATTCAAAGACCCGAACCTTTTCCAAATGCCAGAAGACCAGCCCCGGTGCAGCCCCCTCCGTCGCTCCGCCCGCGTCCGCGCGATGTGGCACCGCGCGCAGCGCCTTGCGTCCGTCCCGCCACCGCCCCGACCGCCGCTGTCACGCGATTTCCGACCCCATGTCGCTTTTCGCCAATACATGTCGGACTGACTTGCCCTCTTTCGCGCCGATGGATCAGATAGGACGCGAAGCCTCCGGAGAGCCCTGCCGATGAAAACCCATGTCAAAGCCCTCGTCGTCGGCGGCGGTGCCGTTGGCACCGGCATCGCCTATCACCTCGCCAAGGCCGGTTGGGACACCATGATGGTGGAACGAGACGAGCTGACCTCCGGCTCCACCTGGCACGCCGCCGGTCTGCTGCCCTTGTTCAACATGGGCTTCGCCACCACCCATATCCACAAATACTCGGTCGATTTCTACAAGGGCTTGCAGGCGGAAACCGGCCTCAACCCCGGCTTCTACGTCGTCGGCAACCTGCGCATGGCCCAGACGCCGGCGCGCATGGACGAGTTCATGCTCTATTCCACGGTCGCCGAAACCGCCGGGGTCTATCACGAATTCCTGTCGCCCAACGCCATCAAGGACCGCTGGCCGCTGGTGCGCACCGAAGACCTGATCGGCGCGCTCTACCACCCGCAAGACGGCTACATCAACCCGGCCGACGTCACGCAAGCCATGGCCAAGGGCGCCCGCCAGCACGGTGCCACGATCGAACGCAAGGTGCAGGTCGACGGCTATCGCTGGACCGGTTCCGAATGGATCGTTTCGGTCACGAGGATGGCCGAACAGGGCAATCGTCTGATCCCCACCGACGAAAAATACGAAATCCTCGCCGAGCATGTCGTCACCGCCACCGGCAACCACGCCCAGCGCACCGCCCGCCTCCTCGGCATCAAAAGCCCGGCGATCCCGGTCGAACACCAGTACATCGTCACCGAACCCGACCCGATGCTGGTGGAATGGCGCAAGACCAACCCCCAGCACCCGGTCCTGCGCGACGCCGATGCCAAATGGTATGTCCGCGAAGAACGCGGCGGCTGGATCCTTGGCCCTTACGAAAAAGGCGCCCCCGCCCGCTTTGAATACGGCGTGCCCGAAACCTTCCGCGCCGACCTGTTCCCGCTCGATCTGGAACGGATCGAGGGGGAATACATGTCCTTCATCCACCGCGTCCCCTCGTCCGAAACCGTCGGCCTGAAAGACGATTTCAACGGCCCGATCTGCTACACCCCCGACGGCAACCCCCTCGTCGGCCCCGCGCCGGGCCTGCGCAACATGTGGCTCGCCGAGGGCTTTTCCTTCGGGATCA
>Ga0105047_10017954_pt1 | contig 10992 bp, 8 predicted proteins | sample MAT04_FD_78384 | JGI IMG/M metagenome (GOLD analysis project Ga0105047, IMG submission 78384) | Freshwater microbial communities from Lake Fryxell liftoff mats and glacier meltwater in Antarctica - MAT-04 (megahit assembly) | ecosystem: Environmental > Aquatic > Freshwater > Ice > Liftoff...
CATTCTGCATTACTTAATTAGCCGTTTGGGCGCTAGCCCCGGTTAAACGCTCGAACCGGGGCTAGCGCCCAAACGGCTAATACACTGAAACAATTCAGCTTACCTGCTTAAATCGATAATACTTCACTATCCGCCTAAGTAGTTAATGCCCGACGATGCAACTCGATGCAAGTCAGGAGTCAGTTGATTGGAAGAAATCACGACCGATGTGAATGAGTGAAACGGTTCGACCGGTTATCGCGATTTTGCCATAAGAAATGCCAAGCTGAGATATCTTTGATCCCGATAGGGATGAAAGATATTTGTCGGTGGTCAGCGTATCTGAGCGATCTCGAACGCTCACGCGATCTCGGGCACTTCAAAGCCGCTGCGATAAGTCCGCTTTAGGAATCCATTGGCCAGTGCCGCGTGGTCGCCAACGAACAACTCGGTCTTTGGATCGTGGCGCAGTTTTGGACTGACACGAAGTGCTGAAACGTTCAATCCGTGCGGCTTCAACTGTGACTTGAGTTCCTCGACCAACCTCGGCCACGCTTCGAGGCGCGAACCGATCGGTGACAACTGGTCTGCATCAAAGGTCGTCGAAGTTTGATATCCGACGTTGGCAAGGTTGCACCAACCGGACGAATAATGCCCGATTTGTACTTCCGCGTTAAGGTCTGCCGATCGTCGAGAACGCATGGCATCAAAAAAGTTCTGAACGTGTAACTTTACAATTTCACCGCCCGTGAACTGGCGAATCGTTTTACCTTTGCGATCCATCGCGGTTGCAGTCTGACGTTGACCAAGCAGATAGCCACCTTCGCAATCGACGACATAGCCGCTTGCTGGTCCAGACGCCGGACGTCCTGCCTTCGAATCCCACGACCCGCTACCGCCTTTCTTGTCCGCTAGGTTGCTTAACGCAATCAGCGTGGGAAACGTATCGGTTTCGTAGATTGCATAGTGAACATTGGGCGTGTTACCAGCATCGTTCCAGGCGACGCGTCCGGCAACCGTGACAACGCTGGATGGCAACGATACGGAATCGCGATAGGCGACGTTGCGAACATCGTCGAGTACATGCACGCCCCAATTCCCCATTTCACCGTTACCGGTGTTGAAGTTCCAGTGCCAATCATAATGCAGCTTGTCGCGAAGAATCGGGTCCTTGGCGGCTGGGCCAACCCACATATTGAAATCGACTTCTTTCGGAATCGGTAACGCTTCCGTTCGATTGCCAATCGGCTTGCGAACACCAAGGCGGTTCGCTTGGACATATTGAATATTGCCAAGTGCTTTATCGTCATGGAGGAACTTTTTAAGTTCCGTCTGCATGGGGTCCGAACGTTGCTGCGTGCCGACTTGAACGATTCGATTGTATTTGCGGGCGGCCTTGACGACTTGCTGGCCTTCCCATTGCGTATGTGACAAAGGCTTTTCGACGTAGACATCTTTGCCTGCTTGCATCGCCCAGATGGCGGCCAAACAATGCCAGTGATTACAGGTCGCGATGAAGACTGCATGGATGTTCGGGTCGTCAATGATCTTACGAAGATCCTGGTGCGGCTTCGCGCCGCATCTCCCGGCTAATTCTGCCGCAAGCGTCGAATCGGTGTCAGCGACGGCCAGAATCTTTACGCCAGAGACCTTGACGATGTCCTTGAACAACTCCCCGCCGCGCCAGCCGGCTCCGATGATGCCAACACCGATTTGATCGTTCGGCCCGGACGAGTTTGTGGCCCGCGCATTACAACCGAGCAATGAAATCGCTGCACCGAAAGCAGCGGTATCTCGTAAGAAAGCTCGTCGGTCGTGTAGAAACGTCATCGAAATCGGTCCGTACAGAAAACAGGAGAGAAGTCATTTGAACCCTCCCGTGTATCGTACACGACGATGTACATCATTAACACTTAGCAGCGAGCGATCAACACGTTAGCTATCGCGGTTCGACAACAAACCAGCCCGCATCGCTCCGTGGCGTTTCCACGCGCGGGACGACGACGCGTGGCTGAACCAGGGACGCGGGCGGTAGCGGTAGCAGTGGAGCTGTGCTGATCGTCGGTGTTGAAGCATATCGCCAAGACTCGTCTTGGCCATTATTTTCGTTTTCAATCTGTGCCGTTCTTGGCTCACCCAATGATCCAGCCTGCGCCGGAGCGGGCTTTCGCTCACGCCCACCATCAACCGGTGTCGTGCTAGGTCTCAAATACAAATCGCCCCAAGCGGGTGCTCGATAATCATCAGCCGCAGGAATGGGAGGGATGTCGTTGTATCGGTCGCGAGCTGATCCAGCGGGCAACGTCGGCGAGTTGGTAAGATTGTTGTCAAACTTCGCTTCTCGCCGGTCAGGCCAAGCTGGCGCGGTTACCGTCGGAAGCTGAGGTGCTTCTAACATACCGCCTGTCGTAGCCGGTGGAGGCGTCGCAGGCGTCGACGGCGGGTAACTCGGCGTTGTACCGTGGTACGGTGGCGAACTCCAAGTTGGTCGATTGGCATCAAGCTGTGGCTGTGGAACCGGTGCGCTGTCGCCGGTCCGAGGTGCCAATGAGCCATTCGAAGTCGCGCCGGGATAACTTGTGCCCGGATAGCCTGTGCCCGGATAGCCTGTGCCCGGATAGCCTGTGCCGGGGTAACTTGAGCCGGGATAGCCTGCGCCGGGGTTGCCGGTAAGTGGCTGGGTGTTTAGTGGCGCCGGGTAGGCCGATGGACCTGGGTACGTTGACGGTCCATAGGGAGACGGATTGCCAGGAACTGCCGACGGAATCGGCGACGCGTAGGTTGCACCATTCGGCGATCCATAAGGAGCTAACGCCGTTGCTTGCGATACACCGGAAGGCTGCGCATAGTTGCCTACAGGTGGATAGGGCGATGGGTTTGCATAAGGAGGCGGCGGTGCGTACCGTGGTGGCTCGCCGCCACAGACTGGTTCAGCGTAATACGGCATTGCCGGTTGTGCAGTCGGTTGTAAGCTGACGTAGGGTGATCGCTGGACTTGCTGTGTCAACGATGTACACGGTTGCTGGACAGTGACGAGAGCGCCGGTTGCTGGATCGACCTGAGTGACGGGTCGATACGAAGTCGTCGGGACGCCGTAGTACGACGTTTCATAATTGTTGCCGAACAGTCGACCGAAGAATCCGCCAAATCCGCTTGTTTGTTTGATCGGCGGGCCGTAGGCGGCAGGTGGCAGAATCGCTGGGGTCGCGTAGGGATTACCCATGTACGATGTCGCAGATGCCTGCACGACGGGGCGACCAGTAAGCACTGACGGATTGTCGTACGGTATCGCATAAGCCGTCGCCGTTGCCGCGCTCGGCACAGCGAGACCATAAGCCGGAACGCCAGCGTTATAGGCCGGAACGCCAGCTCCATAGGCGGGAGCTTGTGCGGCAACGGTTGGTTGCAATCCTGCATAGCCAGCGGCGTACGGTGTGTAGGCTGCCGCATATGGCGCGAACCCTGGCGCGGTCATCGGAGCGGTGACACCGGGGGACGCGTAAGCTGGCCCAACTAATGTCGGTGGTCCCAGCGGTGTGATTGTTGCTTGAGGCGCATACCCAGCGGCGTAGGGTGTTGCGGCCGGAGTTCCGAACAACCAATCAAGGCATCCCGCATTGGCGGGCGCTGTGGCTGTCGTGGCAAGCAGGGTGGCGAGCAAGGCTCGGCGTTTTGATGTCATGCTGGTACTGGCTGTTTACGGCTCTTTCTAGCTTTTAGCGCTGAAGTGAACATTCGAAACCGCAGTCGGTCAACATCCACTTCAGCAAATTTGACCCGATACCAGTCATTGGTGTTTGCTCGTTGCGGGTTGCAACGGATACGACGATTTTTAGCGAGGTCGACTGCTCAACCTTGCATCTCCACGAACGGTTTCGATCGCTTTCTGCAGCACCGAATCATCCACGTCGGTCGTGATCTTCCCATCCGAATTTGGCCGGGCCGCGATGTAAGTCGGAAGCACCGCAACGTCTGGTGTAACGCCGCGTTCGCTGATCGCTTGCCCACTTGGCGAATAAAACTTTGCCGTTGTGAGACACAAGCCAAACTTCGCTGCCTGCATCCGGAAGATGCCTTGCACGCTACCTTTGCCATAGCTCGTTTCGCCGAGCAACTTGCCGCGTCCGTGGTCGCGGATTGCACCCGCAAAAATCTCGCTTGCACTAGCACTGTCGCTGTCGATCAGCACGGCCAACGGCATGTTCCACGTGTTGGCGCGGTGAGCCGTGTAGTCAAAATTCTCACGAGCGTTTCTTCCTCGTGTCGTGACAATTCGGCCGCTGGGAAGGAAGCGATCGGCGACTTCAACGGCTGCGGTTAAAAGGCCGCCTGGGTTGCCTCGCACGTCAATAATCAACGATTTCATCCCTTGGCGATGAAGATCCCATAGCGACTTCTCCACGTCTCGTGTCGTCGTTCGCTGGAAGTTGGTCAGTCGCAGGTAACCGATGCCCGACGTAGCGTCAACCAAGTGAACGTTGTCAACACACGGTACTTCAACACGCTTTCGCTCAACCTTTAACTCACGGGGAACGCCCGCAACATCAATGACCGTGATCGACACAAAACTCAGCTCTGGCCCACGCAGTAAATCAGCGACATAGTCCGGACTCACCTCGCCGGTCTTTGCATCTTCCACACGTATGATCGCTTCACCCGCTTTGATACCGGCGACTTCGGCAGGGCCGCCTGGAATCACACTGAGGATCGTTAGCTTGTCTGGCGCAGCCTTCAATTCCACTCCCAAGCCAACAAAGTTGCCTTCGATGTTCGAGAACGTCTCGTCCATTTGGCTGCCGGTAAGGAATCGCGAATACGGATCAAGCGAAAGAATCGCACCGGCTGTGAATTCAAGCACGGTGGCGGTTCCTGCTAAACCAAGCTGCTCCTTGGCGATGCTGGCAATGTGTGACGCGATCGCTCGGAGGTCGTAACGAGTCTGTGAACTTCGTCCGGCGGCAAGTTTGTGGACACCTTGACGAAAGCCTTCAATCGCCTCAGCGGACACCGCCGGCAAGACACGGTCGACGAACGTTGGCTCGGTCAATGCGACTTCCAACGACGCGGTGCCATGACGCAATACGTCTTGCCAATTGACAGTATCAACGTAATTCGTTTCCAGGCTGGCCAACACTTCCGCGTACAAGTCCAGCGATTGACTTGTCGGCAGCTCCCGAACGGATTGCAGGAAACTAGCGTCTTGATAACGGCGCTGCACATCGTAATGCAATCGACAGATGACCACTCGCTGATGCAGTGTGGCATTGTCGGGATAAGCACGAATGGCAGATTCATAATGCGCGATGCCGTCCGCCCAAAGCCGTTGAGCTTCGAACGCGACACCTTCATTGAGTATTTGCTCAATCGTGGAAGCTGCGACCGATTCAACGGTCGGCAACGACTCTTGAGCGAGTGCAATGTTTAAGTTAGGTGCCGAAATCCATCCGGCGATAATAAGGATCCATCCGGTAACGCAAAACGATCGAGGCATCGGCGTTTCGTCCGGTAGTAAGCGCAGGGGTCAAAGTCGCCTTTAAGGAGCACGACGTTGAGCGACCGCAAGCAAGAATTGCAGCCGCTTAAAGATAGGTCACGATGTTTGCCCCGTCAAAAGACTTTAGTGAACGCTAGGCTATCGATTCGCTACAACCCGGTCGACCCCATGGGGGCGATTCCGATGGCACCGGTCACATCTGACTTGACCGTCTGCAAGCACCGAAACTTTTTGTTACCGATTGAAATTAGCGTTCGTCAGGCTCACTAAACTGCGCATCCAGGCGCGAAGAGAAACCGATTATTCCTGGGACATTCGGGATCGCAAAGGTCGTTTCGGGCACGCAGCCCGCTTTGGGCAATCGAGTGCCAATCGTGAAACACTTTGCGTGAAACAGAGCAATCGGCTAACCTTGCGGCCGAATTGCTTAGATCGAATACTTCCTTGAACAACAGATTCCTATTGGGCTTCGAGCAAAGAATACGCAGCGGCGTCAAGAAGGTCAAAAAAATCCTTGCTCGACCTCTACGATCCCGTGTCGGTGACAACGCAACTACCTCCGTTTGTAATCGCAGATGCAATGCAACTTTTTCAATCAAGTGTCGAGCTACCCGTTCCCATCGAAGACGCGTTCGCGTACCACGAGCGCTTGGGCGCACTGCAACGATTGATTCCGCCTTGGGAGAATGTCAAAGTTGAATCCTCCGATGGCTCGATCAAGCCCGGTGCTCGCGTCACGTTGAAAACTCATCTCGCTGGAATTCCGCTGCGCTGGGTCGCGGAACATCGTGCCTATGAGCCGCCAACGAAGTTTGAGGACGTGGCGCTGTCCGGTCCGTTCGCTGCCTGGCACCATCAACATTTGTTTCGGTCGATTGCACCGAAGGCAACGATTCTGACCGACCATATCAACTATCAAGTTCCACTTGGTAGGACTGGGGAAGTGGTCGGTGGCGGATATGTACGTCGGCAGCTTGAAGCAATGTTTGCCTATCGTCATCGCGTGACTCGCGATGATTTGACGACGCTGGCTCGTTATCCGCTGGCTCCAAGAAAGATCGCTGTCACGGGATCAAGCGGTTTGGTTGGACGCGAACTGATGGCGTTCCTATCGTTGCTTGGCCACCAACCGATTCCAGCGAGGCGAGTGGTTACCGACTCCAAGACCACGTTTACGCTTGAAGATCCGAATCGCTGGGAGGATTGCGATGTCGTGGTTCATCTGGCGGGGAAGTCTATCGCTGACAAACGCTGGTCAACGCAAGTGAAGGCTGAGTTATGCAGCAGTCGCATCGGCCCAACGAATGCTTTGTGCCAATCGTTAGCAGCTTCGGCGCGACCACCGAAGGTATTGATTTGCGCTTCGGCGATTGGCATCTATGGTAATCGTGGTAACGAACCGTTGGACGAGTCGTCGACAACCGGCAATGACTTTCTCGCGAAGTTGGGCAAGGACTGGGAAGCCGCTTGCCAGCCGGCTATCGATGCGGGGATTCGCGTGGTTAACCTGCGATTGGGCATCATCCTGACGCCGCGTGGCGGTGCGCTTTCGAAGATGCTATTGCCGGCGAGGCTCGGCTTAGGAGGTCCGATGGGAAGCGGTGCTCAGTGGTTGAGTTGGGTTTCCATGGATGACGTCCTGGGTGCGATCTATCATGCGATGGCGACCGACAGCGTTCATGGTCCAATGAATATCGTCGCCCCAAATCCTGTCACCAATCTTAGCTTCGCAAAGACGCTAGGTGCAGTACTTTCTCGCCCGGCATTCGTACCTGCGCCAGCGGCGGTGTTGCGTCTGGCGATGGGTGAGATGGCAGATGCCCTGTTGCTCTCAAGTGCCAGGGTTCAGCCCGCTGCATTGATGTCCAGCGGGTACGAGTTTCGCTTCCCAAAGCTCGACGACGCGCTGCGACATCTGCTTGGATTTGCCCAAGAAACATCGATCATTCGTACCTCGACATGATGGATTTCGGCACGAATTCTCGCTCTGATGTCAAGATAGGGTCGAAAAATACGGAAAAAACGCCATTTTTTCACCGTCTGCCGGGTTGCGTGTCCGGCGTGAAAGGCTTTAATCATGGGCCTTACGCGTTTAGGACTCAGACGTGGCATCGCTTGTCAGCCTAATCGCATAGAAATTTACCAACCGTACACCGCAGAAAGGATGACGTTCATGGCAAAAGTTGCACCAAAAGCACTGACCAAAACCCAGATCATTGCAAACATTTCCGAAGGCACTGAATTGCCGAAGAAGGATGTTGCCGCTGTATTTGATGGCCTCTTCACCGAGATCGAGAAGCAGCTCAAGAAGAGTGGTGCCGGGCAATTCACGATTCCAGGTTTGTGCAAAATCACATTGAAGGATGTTCCTGCCAAGCCAAAGCGCAAGGGTCGCAACCCAGCAGACGGCTCGGAAATTTGGTTGAATCCAAAGCCAGCAAGCAAGAAGCTGTCGATCCGACCGCTAAAGGCACTGAAAGAAATCGTTTAATTCGACTCCTTCGTCGAGTTCGCAATTTTAGACGTCGTTGAGCTCAATTGGGCCAACGGCGTTTAATATTTCTTGTCGAGTCTGTCGCGCTCGCCTCACTTGCGAAAAATGGCTGACTTAACTTTTGTTGAACGAGCTCTGTCACCGCATCGTCTGTCTTTACTTGCGCTTCACTTCTGCGGACTGCTACAGCCATCGCGAATGCGACGATCTGGTAAGATAGTCCGCTTGAAGGCGATTCTACGGCCACCCAAAACATCGCGATCGATACAGTCTCTACGACTTGATGGGCGACGCGTCGAACCAGCATGAATGTTTTTTGGTGATTCATCGTGAGGGTATTCGTGGCCCGATATCTCGCCCTGTCACCACGGCGCAAGCGGCCAGTATTCACTCTCAACTGGCCAGTTCTTGTTCAACGAACGTTCCCTCGCTCTGGAGAAGTAGAACACACCATGATGATTTGCCTTCCCATCAGTATCGATTTGCAATCGCTCAGAAACATTGTTCAACAAAAACTTTGCGAAATCGGAATGCTTGAGCCTGACCAATTTCCGATGACGGAGCGCAGCGTGATCAAGTCCGATCGTGTTTGTGGGGTTTACTACTGCTTGCATGGACCGCGCAGCGTCAAGCTGACCGCGATCGCAGACTTTGATAAGTCAAGCCTGATCTGTTACGGCAGCGACGGCTCGCGCAGCGCCATCGAGAAGCTAGGTAGCTAGCTAGTGACGTGGGGTCTTTAATTGTCGTCTTTCGCTCTTAGGCTGCGAAATAACGCCGCCTTCGCGGAGCGAAGGGCGACTGTTATCCTCGCAAGCCCTGGGCCTTGCGCCATGCCTTGAACTGTTCCTTGACACCGATCTTATCGGTAATTTCTCGCCATGTTTTTGCAGCGCTGGTGAGCGACTCTTGTGCTGATTGCTTGCGGTCAAGACACGACAGCACGGCAGCATCTAATGACTCGGCGTACTTGCGGTACTCAAGCAACTGCAACGGAGTGCGTATCGAAAGCGAGGACAACGACTTCGTCAGTACCGCATCGTAAGTCGAGGCTCCCGATTCTCGTGGCGTCTGCTCGGATACTTGCGTACCATTTTCGCTTGCATTGCCATCCGCGCTCGACGCCGTGCCAGTGACGTCGCGAGCGCGACGTAGGTCGGTGAGCCCTGTGACAACGGACCGAATCATGCTCGTTCCATCGCCGCCAACCATCCAATTCAAGAACCGCTTTGCCGAAATGCTTTGGCGGCATTGACTCGAAATGATTGCGACTGGTGATTCAATGTCAAGAAGAATTTGAACTGGCCGCCATTGCTCGTTGGTTGTGCTTGGTGAGAAAGCGACCGGCAATGGCGCAAACGCACAATCAACCGCTTCCTCAATTCGCTCGGTTGCTGAATGGGTTGCTGGCCAAGCAATCGCCATTCGCAGCTTTCCTGTGGCCACGCGTGACCAGACTTCGCCAGCACTCAGCCTCGCACCACGATAAAGTGCAACGCTTTGTTCCATCCACTCAAGCGTCTGCACGTAAGGCTCGGTATCGATAACGGGCGAGAATGAATCGCGATCAAACAACCACGTTGGCGGGCTAGCCAAATTCGCTCGCCAAAGAAACATCTGTGCGGCCGCGCCGCCAGCTAACGGTTCGGCCACAACTGGACCGGTACCGGCATTGGCGGCATTGAGTTTTTCAGCAACCGCATTGAACGCGTCCCAGGTTTGCGGAAATTCTAAATCGGCTGCCGGTCCATCGGTCCTGAGCACAATCGCCGGTTGCAACGCTCCGAGCGGAACGCCAATGGTGCGGCCACCAAATTTCATCGCCCCTTCGCGAAGAATGGGAAAGAAAGTTGTCGAGGGCACGCTGTCACTAGCGAACATTTCGTCCGTTGTCGGCGTGAACGCTGACACAGCGTCCAGCGCCGGGAGCAAGCCAGTCGTAACGATCGCAACGTCGCACGCCTTCATGGCCTCGATGACCTTCGCCTGCCACTGAGCCGCGTCAATCAATTTTGCATCAAGGACGCTGACTTCAAGCGACTGGTCAGCGATTGCGGACCACGCTGTTTTCAAGATGTCCGCCCAGCGATCATTGCCGCAAAGCAGAACTCGCAGCGGTACGTCACGGCGGATAGCGGGGGCTGTCGTTTGCCCAGGTGCGGAATCGCCCGACTTGCCGCAGCCAATGAGACAGGCACTGCTGGCGGCCGCCGAAGCCAAAAATCGGCGGCGATTCGTCAAAAATGGATTGGGCACAGTGCTGCGTGAGTTAGCGGACGAATTAAATTTTGACGAGTTTAATCATGAACTTCATGGGGCGTTCTGAGCGGGTTCAGTACGCACTATATTGCGGTGCGGTTCAGCAACCTTTTTTGTCGCCGTTCGCTTCGCGAAAGTAGCGTTTCCTTCGTGGAGCGAAGGCCGACATTACACACTTCCTTTTCGAGCAATCTTCATGAGTAATTATCTAGGCATCGACATCGGTACCAGCGGCACAAAAACGTTGCTGATTAACACCAGCGGTAAAGTAATCGCCGAAGCGACCGCAGAATACCCGTTGGAGCAGCCAAAACCGGGCTGGACCCAACAGTCACCTGAGGATTGGTGGCAAGCAACCATCAAAACGGTCCGCGAAGTCGTTTCGAAGGCGAAACTCAAGCCCACAGACGTGAAGGCGATCGGACTTTCCGGCCAGATGCACGGTTCGGTGTTTTTGGACAAAAACGACAACGTGATTCGACCGGCGTTGCTTTGGAATGACCAACGCACGGCGGCGGAGTGCGATGAAATCACCTCGCGCGCCGGTGGTCGTAAGTCGCTGATCAAGTTGGTCGCCAACCCTGCCTTGACCGGGTTCCAAGCACCAAAGATTTTGTGGCTGCGAAACCACGAACCGAAGAATTTTGCCAAGCTGGCCAAGGTGTTGCTTCCCAAAGATGACATCCGTCGGCGATTGACGGGCGACTATGTGACCGAAGTCAGCGACGCCAGTGGAACTCTGTTGCTGGACGTTGTGAAACGCAAA
>Ga0105047_10017957_pt1 | contig 10992 bp, 8 predicted proteins | sample MAT04_FD_78384 | JGI IMG/M metagenome (GOLD analysis project Ga0105047, IMG submission 78384) | Freshwater microbial communities from Lake Fryxell liftoff mats and glacier meltwater in Antarctica - MAT-04 (megahit assembly) | ecosystem: Environmental > Aquatic > Freshwater > Ice > Liftoff...
GTCGTTGTCGTTGTCGTCGTTGTCGTTGTCGCGGCCGACGGCTGCAGCGTGCGCACATTCGCGCTGGCAGCGGTCGCTTGTGTCCGCAGTGTCTCGGGCATCGGCAGGTAACCGGGCGGCAGCTGCCCAAGACCGGCACCTGGCACCTGGCCGGCGCCGGTGGCGTAGTCGATGAACGCCGCAAAGTCACTGCGTGCGGCAGGATCGAGCGACAGCGGTGAAACCGCCCCGTAGGAGAGTGCGGTGAGCGGATACGCGCCCGCACTGGTGGCCGTCGGGTTCGGTGCGAGCACGCCTTCGACCCCGCTCGGCTGCATCGACGCGACACCAGCCGCAAGACCTGCGTCATCGGGTGAAACGAACTCCCGGCCCGATCCATTGTCGCCGGCGCGGCTGAGTCGGGCGACCTGCAAGCCGTACTGAACCGCCGACGGCGTGTCCGTGACTGCCAGCATCGCCTTGGTCCCGATGATTTGCGTCGGCGACTGCTTCCACACCTGGCTCGAGTTCTCCGCGAGCGGGTTGTTGATCACGCGCGATTTGTCGGCCGCGCTGCGTGTCACCTGAGCGGTGCTGACAAAGTCGCTGCGGTACGGCATCCAGTCGGTGCCGCACAAGGTCGGCGGCAAGATCTTCCCGCCCGGCCCCTGCCCTGGCGCCTGGTAACAGTACGGATCGGCCTTCGGGAACGAGTCCGGCAACGGCGAGCCGAACGCGATTCCGGTCGGGTTCGCCGACGCTTCCGTGTTGTACACCGGATTCACGGTCATGCCCCACGGGTCCGACTCGCCGCGAAGGAACGCCGAGGCCTCCGGGTCGGCGAACACCCACTCCCAGATCAGCTGTGCGGCGTCGGAGTTGCCGGCCGGCAGTTGCAGGCTGCTGAAGGTCTTGCCGTTGGACACGTACAGCAGAGAGAATTCCGGGTTGAACTGGAGGAAGTCCGGATCGAGGCTCATGTTCGACGGATTGGTCGCGATCCATGGATACGGGGGCGGCGCCACGATCGAGACGGCGACGCCGTACGACTGGGTGAGCAGCTTGGCGACCAGTCGCGGAGTCAGATTGAGCTCGGCGACGCGGAGCCCTTCGTAGGGCAGCTCCGAGGTTGCTCCGATCTGCGGTATCCGCTCGACGTTGAAGCCAATCACCACACCCGACACGCTCAAGGGTGCGTACACGACCGGTTTGTCGGGTGCGAGCACATCCGGCGAGATCGGCCGCGACACGACAACCATCCCTGGGCCACCCTGGGTCCCCTGCGTGAGGAGCGCCCGCGCTGTGCCATCGGCGACCGGTGCATAGTCGAACGGCGGCAGGCCGCCAGGGCCACACAGCTGTGGCTGCCAACTGGCGACGGCGGGTACAGCCAGTTGGTTGCCCGCGAGCCGTCGTTGGGTATCGCTGAACTGGCAGGACAAGTCCAGCGGCTTGAAGTCGATCGGGATCGCAATCCGATGAGCCCACGCGGCGGGTGACACGGGCGACGTCGCGACCGGCGCGAGACCACCGAACCCGAGACTCGGCGTGCCGACGTTCTCCAACGCCTGATCGCCGCGCGGAACCACGACTATCCAACACTTCGGTGCGACGAAGCTGTCCCCGACGGGCTGCACCTTGCGGCCGCAACCGAGGCCCGACGACTCGTTCGCAGTGACGGTCTGGAACAGCTCTGCCCCCGTGCCGTCCGCGGCTGTGACTGCGCCAGGGACCTCGTTGGTCGTGATCGAGTTGAAGTAGGGATTGGCCCAAAAGCTGCTACCGACGTTGGGGTTGTAGGTCGGGTCGGTCTGGATGTCGACGACCGTGCCATCCACGGCGCGGAACGGAAGCCATACGGCCTTGTCACCGGGGTACACGACGCCGACATTCGGGTCGTAGTTCCCCCAGTCGGTGCGCGAAATGATGCGACTGATCGTGGTGCCGTCGCCGAAGAGCGTCGTCGGCGGGCCGGACGGGTCCGCGTACGCAGCGCCTTGCTCGCACTGCTCCGGAGGCGGGCCGGGGTTATCGGCGTGCGTGCCGTCGTCGTCACCCCAGCACTGCATGATCTGCAGGAAGTTGGCGGTGAAGCGGCCGCGTTCGCTCGACGTCGGCGCGCCACCGGTCCACGTGATCGACACCGCCTGATTGGCGAGCTGCTGCGTCTGATTCACCGTCAGGGACAGGCTGTCGAACGGGCCGCGGCCTCGAACGGTCAAGGCCGAATCGGTCATCGGCAGCGACGTGTCCAAGCCTTGACTGCCTGCGCCTCCCGCCGCAGCCGACACGATCGGATCGGTGCCCGCGAACGACCCGGCGAACAGCGAAGCGCCAAGGACGACCAGCGCGATCGCCCCGACGAACGACGCGCTCGGATACCGATGGCGCGTCACGCCGGCGACTTCCGTGAGAAGTGCTTCCACGCAAGTGGAGGCCCGACGATCAGGCCGAGCACGAGCACAATGTTGAGCAGAATGAGCGGAAGCGAGCCTGGTTCAGCCTTCAGCGTGGTGGTCGTGATGGCACCGACTTCCACCTGCGCCACGCCTGCTTGCGCGCCGCACCCGGCGTCGGGATCGCAGCCGTCCACCGAGATGTCGCCCGGTTCGCCGAGGCCGGGCACTACTTGCACGGTGTCACCCGGCAGTGTCGGGTCGCCGGCCGCAATTGTGCTGTCGGTCACGGCCCCGGGGAGTGTGGCGCCGGTGGCACCGCCACCAGTGGCACCCCCACCGGTGCCACCGCCACCAGTGGCTCCGCCGCCGGTGGCACCCCCACCGGTGGCCCCGCCACCACCCGCGGGCGGCGCGGTACTTGCCGTCGGTGGCTGGACGGTCGCGGTCGGTGCGGCCGGGTCGCCGCCGGACTTCACTGCCGTCTGCACGTTCGACATGCCACCGGTGCCATCCGGGCACTGGCTGACCTGAGCCTGCTTGTCGCAGGACTTGGGTTGCGGTGCCGTGTCAGCGAGCAGGTTCGACCCATCGGCCGCGAAGGTCGGGTTCTTGCACGTCGAGATGTCGATGTCCTGCACGACCGCTCCGGGAATCTTGCGAATTTGATCGAAACTGGCCTGGACCAGGTTGATCGGCATCGGCGAGTAACCAAGCGACGCCGACTGCTGCTGCGCCTGGCACATCGCGTAATACGCGAACGCCGCAAGAGTCTTGCCCTTCTCGGCGTTGAACTGACCACCCACGACAGTCGGCAGGATGAAGTAGGAGTACGACGACAGCTGATAGCTGCGCGGGTCGGTGTCGCTGTACACGCCGTCGAGATTCTGCGTGAGGTACACCGTCGGATCGGCCTCGTTGGTGTTGATCTGCGCCTTGAGCAGCGACACTGCGACGTTCTGAGGTGTCGGCTCGGTGTAGAAGCCAGCGTTGTTCAGCACCTTCGCCACCGGGAACTGCGAACCGAGCGCGTACGAATAGTTGACGTAGCCAATCGCCCCCTCGGCGAACCCCTGGCTGACGTAGCCGGCGATGCCGAGGTCACCGCCCTGGGCGATCATGCCAGGTAACGTCGGATAGAAGGACGTGAACCCGCAGGCGGGCGCACGGCCCGACTTGTCGCAGAACGTGTTCCAGATCTGTGGGTACTGGCTGATCATCCACTTCGTGAACTGAGCACTGGATCCCGAGCCGTCCGAGCGCACGACCGGCACGATCGTTCGCGCTGGGAGCACCAAGCCCGGGTTGTCCGCAACGAGCGCCGGATCGTTCCACACCGTCAGCTCGCCGGTGAAGATCCTGGCAACGTTCTGACCCGACAGCCGCAGGTTCGTCACCCGTTTGCCGTTGATCTTGAGGTTGTACATGAATGCCGTTCCACCGGCGACTACGGGGATGTAGGCGTAGGTCCCAGGAGCTGGGTTTTCTGGGGCGGAGCCATCCTCCGGCTGGAACTGGAACGGGATGTCCGATGCAGCGAAGTCGACTGTGCCGTTGAGGTAGTTCTTGCGGCCAGCACTGGAACCACTCGGGTTGTAGTCGACGGTCATGCCGAACTGCCGCACGTTCACGCGCATCGCGTCGATCGCGTTTGCCGCCCAGGACGAACCCTCGCCCGAGATGCGCTGGTAGCTGTCACGGGCCTGCGTCGGCGTCGGCACACACGTCAACGCGAGCACGACACCGGCGATCACTACTGCGGCCCCCGCGAATCGTTGCTGCTTCATGACACACCCTCCTGGCGGCTCGTAAATCGCGCAAGGTCTGCAGTGGACCGGGCAGCAGCTCGCTTTGCTTGCCGTTTCGACAGGCGGCCAGCCGGGCGACCACCGAAGATGCGTGCCACGGTGAAGAGCGCAAGCACAAGGATCATCAGCACAGCGGCTGCGCCGAACCCGCGGGCGATCAGCTCAGGTTGCGGCGAGCGCACGAGTTCGTACGCGGCAAGCGGCAGCGAGACCATCGGGTTCTTCGTCGGGTTGGCGTTCATCGTCGCCGTGAAGCCGGCCGTCAACAGCACTGGGGCGGTCTCGCCGACACCGCGGGCGACACCGAGAATCACAGAAGTGGTGAGGCCGGTACGCGCGGTCGGCAGCACGACGTGCCACACCGTGCGCCATTGCGGCGCCCCGAGGGCCGCCGACGCTTCGCGCAGGTTGCCCGGCACCAGCCGCAGCACAACATCGGCCGATCGGATGATGATCGGCAGCATCATGATGCTGATCGCGATCGACGCTGCGAGCCCCGATCGCTGATTGCCCAGGATCAGGATCCAGGTCGCGAAGATGAACAGGCCGGCGAGGATCGATGGCAGCGCTGTCATCGCAGTCACGACCGTACGCACGAGGTTTGCCCCCCGACCCTTCGCCTCGGTGAGGTACACGGCACAGGCAAGCCCGAGCGGCACGGTGATTATCAGAGCGATCGTCGTCATGACCAGCGTGCCGACAATTGCGTGCAGGATGCCACCAACCTCCAGCGGGTCGAGCGGGCCCGTGACGCTGAGGTCCTCCAAATAGAAGTTCGGCTTGGATAGCGCTTCGCGACCGCGCCAGAGCACGAACACGACCACCGAGAACAGCGCTGCGAGCGCGACGATCGCGGCTGTCGCGAGCAATGCAGTCATCACCCGATCGACGACGGCGGGCAGGCTCTCGGTGAGCGAGACCAGCACCGCGTAGATGGCGAGGAAGAGCACGAACGCCACGACTGTGAAGCCGGGTTGGCCATCCAACGGGGTGAAGCGACCGAACACGAGCATCGTCGTCGCGACCGCGCTGATGAGCGCGCCGACGATCACCATCACGTCATGGCGGGAGATGTGCCCGACAACCCGTCGGTGCTGCGGTACCCCTGCAGCGTCCCGCCGATCCGGCAGGGTCGTCAACGGCGACGTCGTCACGAAAGGCATCGCCGTGCCGGCAGGCGGTGTGGCAGTCGACGTCGCGAGGTCGTCCATCAGCGCGGTCATGCTTCGCTGCTCGCGCCGGAGCGCGACCTGGCGACGAACCAGGAGGCGGTGAAATTGACGACGAGCGTGACGGCGAACAGCGCAAGACCCGCAGCCATCAACGCGGACAGGCCGAATCCGGAGGCCTCGCTGTAGCGCAGCGCGATGAGGCTGGACACGGAGTTCGCTCCGGCTTCGAGGATGTGCAGATTGATGTCGAACCGGGGCGAGATGATGAGCAGCACGGCGATCGTTTCGCCGAGTGCGCGACCGAGGCCGAGCATGGTGCCGCCGATCATGCCGCCGCGCCCGAAGGGCAAGGCGACGACTCGGATCATGCCCCAACGGGTCGAGCCGAGCGCGTAGGCACCCTCCCGCTCGCCGAGCGGAACCTGGGAGAAGACCTCGCGCATCACAACGCACTGGATCGGCATCACCATCATTGCCACGACGACACCAGCGATGAACGCAGACGCCGTGTACACCGAGGCGCTCGACAGCGGGCTATGCGGGTCGGCACCGGCGACGTTGAAGACCGGAATCCAGCCGAGCCACGCGTTGATCCAGCGCGAGACGCCGACGAGCTGGCCCTGCAGCAGAAACAGACCCCAGAGGCCGTAGACGACGCTGGGAACGGCAGCCATGAGATCGACGAGCGCGACGAGTGTCGAGCGCAACCAGGTGGGGGCGACTTCTGTGATGAACAAAGCTGTACCGATCGAGATCGGAAGCGCGATCGCGACCGCGACCAACGCAATGACGACCGTGCCGAGCAGTACCGCGGCGATGCCGAACTTGTTGCGATCTGGCTGCCACTCGCTCGTCGTGAAGAACGACACGCCGGTGGAGCGCAGCGCCTGCGTCGCCTCTATCGACAGGAAGAGACCCACCGCAACCATGACAGACAGCACCAGCACACCACTCAGCGACGCACCGCCGCGGAAGATGCGGTCGCCGAGACCACGGCGGGTCGACACGTCGCGCGGCTTGGGCGCGGGCGTGTCTGCCTCGGGCAACGCGGGAACGGTTGTCACCGGATCCATCTCTCGCGTGTCGTCCAGTACGGCCATGACGATCAGCCGATCCAGGCCATGACGAGCACGAGCCCGGACGTCACTGCCGTGATCGGCAGCACTGCATGGACGAGTGCCGCGCGAAGTCCGCCTCGCTTGCCGCTCGCCGAGCGTGTCGACCGGTCGGACCAGAACGAACGGTTGTCGGTCACGGGGGCCGGCTTCGGTTCCGGCAAAGCCAGCCCACCGAGGCGAATGATCATCTCGCCGAGCAGCGGTGTCATGCTGTCCGCCGGCTGCTCCACCACTGCAGCGGCATCACCCTGAGCGAGTTGACGCGACAGCGTCTCGAGCAGCGCATCGAGATCGTCGACTCGCACCGACTCGATCGACGACAGGACGTGAGAGGGCAGCGCGCTCTCCGCAGGCCGCACGTTCGGCGCCACCTTCGGCGCCACGACGGCAACGTGCTCGGACTTGATGTCGAGACCCGCAACGTGAAGTCGCACCGCTACCCGGGCATTCGCGTCGTTGATGACCGCGAGGCCTTCTCGGTTCTCCGCGACCCACCACTCGTCGAGCAGTGATGCGAGCTGCCGTTCTGCGGCCGCGCTGTCCGGCGCGCCGGGCTCGAATGCGTCGTCAATGAGCTGACCCAGCTCATTGCCCTCGAGCTGTGCCGCTCCGCGCGTAGCAGCAAGGACTCGGGTGACTTCCACATCGACATCGGCCCGTCGTGCGAGGATCGCTCGTTGCGCATCGAAGAACTGACGGGTCAGGTTGCAGTGGATCGCAGCCACGTGAGCAAGCTGACCTGATCCATCGCCGAGCGCCGCTCGGGCGTTCCCGATTGCGTCAAGAAAGCTCGCTTGTTCCCTTCTCAGCGTGGTGAAGAAGGTGTCGATTCGATCGTTGGAGGGAGCAGACAGTGCCTCGACAACAGGGTTCGGCGGCGCGGTCTCCATGCAGATTTGAGAATAGGAGTGCGGAATGACGGTCATATGAACGCCCGGTGACCGGCCTATGGAACCGTGATGAATGTCGGGGCCATTGCGCTGCGCCTATGCCATCCACGCTGCGAGCAGGACGAGGACGATGACCGCTGCGAAGGCGAGAAGCAGAACGTCGAGGTGGCGTGCGTGACGCCAAAAGGACTGCGGCTCCGCGACCGGTGCGCTGATCACGATTGTCGGCTGTTGCGCTGCCCCTCCGTTGAACCGGGACAATCGGTCGTCGAGCACCGCAGCAAGCACGGTTGCCACGATGCGTGCGAACGCGTCGGCGTCCAGCATGAAGGAGTTGGCGGGCTGGACGGCCGAGGTACCACTCTGCGCGAGCGCCGGTGCGGCCGGTGCAGGCACGAGATCCGTTGACCAACTGGGCACGAGTGGTTCCGGCAGCCTGTCGTCCATCGGAGCCAACAGTGCCGCCGCCTCCTGATGTGCGGTTGCGATTCTGCGGGCGGCCGCATGACGTGCCGCCGTCAGCTGAGCCCCGCAGTTGGCACGCGCCACACGCTCGGCCTCGACCCTCGCCGCACGGTGTTCCGACACCAGGCGCTCGAACTCGACTTCGACGGCCGCTGCTTCTGCCTCAGCCGACTTTACTTCGCTCATCAATGCCCGCAGCTGCAGATCCAGTCGGGCAAGGACATCTCGCCCGACGGCAACTGCGGGTTCAACTGCGAGTGGCTCCACAATGATTGCTTCCACCGGCGGCTCGACGACAAGGGGCTCCGCAGGAACCAGTTCAATGAGCGGCTCAGGCGCCAGCACTGGACCTGAAGCCAGTTCCACACCGACGATCGCGGCCACACGCGCCGCGATACCTTCGCGCGGCGTGCTCGACATCGCGACGATCACCTCCGCTTCTCGGCGTGCAGCAGAGATCAAAGCGGCGGCCGCAGCCCTCTCCCGCGCAAGTGCGTCATCCAGCGTCCGTCGGCGCTGCTCGACAAAGGGTTGCAAGCGAACAAGCATTTCGGCGACTGCATCGCCGCTCATCGCATCGGCATCGGCTTCGGCCGCGGCAGCGTCCTGCAGTACACTGCGCAGTTGCAAGGTCAACAGTGCGACGCTCGCACGCGGCGACAGCGAGGGCCGCGCTGCGGACAGCGGCTCAGCGGTCACCGTCGGCACCCTGTGAGGCGACACTCGACGGCCCCTGCAGGCCCGCAGCGCGCTCCCGAGCCTCGGCCAGGATCCGAGCCACCTCGCTCTGCGACGCATCGCGCACCAACTCAATGGCGGCAATGTGTTGCCGTTCGAGATCGTCGATCAATGCGCGTGACGCGGAGACCTCTACCTGGAGCGCGGTCCGGACGTCGGCTTCGCGGGCGGCGAGCCGTGCACGGGCCGCAAGAGCCCGGTTTGTCGCTGCTTCGATCTCCGCTGTCAGCCGCTTGTGCTGGCTGACCGGGTCATCCATCGTGACGGCTGCCTGTGTCGTCCCTGCGTCGTTGAGGACGCTGCCGTTCGGATGATGGCCGTTCAGTGCTGAGCCGTTGAGGGAGTTGGCAGCGCTCATAGCGACGTGATGGTACGGCTGTCGGATGACGTGTAGATGAACGACTGGTGAGCGCGCCATGGCCGAACGACAAAGACTGACTGGTTGTCACCACTGACCGCGCGACACCCCCCACACGCAGCATCGTTGCTACAAAAATCCTCCAATGGAGGGTTCCAACGACCTGGCAGGTGTTGGAACCCTCCATTGGACTCGGGCTAGAGACGGGTGAGGATCTCGGGGCCGTTGTCGCCGACGAGCACGGTGTGCTCGACGTGGGCCGCCAGCGAGCCGTCGGCAGTCACGATGGTCCAGTCGTCGTCGAGTTCATGGACGTCGTCGCTGCCACCGGCCAGCAGCATTGGCTCGATCGCCAACACCATGCCTGACAAGAGCTCGGGTCCGCGCCCAGGCCTGCCGCGATTCTCGACATCGGGATCTTCGTGCATTGCTTGTCCGATGCCGTGGCCGCAGTAGTTGTGTGGATTGCCGTAGCCCGCCTTCGCCACCACCAGTTCGATGGCAGCGCCGACATCACCGAGATGGCGCTTCGGACGCATCTCGCGAATGGCGGCGGCCAGCGCAGCATCAGCCGTCTCCATCAGGCGCTCTGCCTCCGGAGAAACCGTGCCGATGCCCATCGTGAATGCGGCGTCACCGTGCCAGCCGTTGATGATGGCACCGCAATCGATGGAGAGCAGATCGCCGTCCTCGAGCACCCGTGAACCTGGGATGCCGTGAATCACTTCGTCATTCACCGACGCGCAGATGACCCCAGGAAACCCGTGGTACCCGAAGAAGTTGGAGCCGGCGTGGCGGCGCTCGAGCACATCGCGCCCCACGCGATCGAGCGCTGCAGTGGTGACGCCGGCCTTCGCCGCGGCGCGGATCTCGTAGTGCATCTCGGCTACAACACGACCTGCAGCACGCATCTCGCGCAGCTCATCGGGTGTGCGCCGAGGTATGCCGCCCCGGCCGAACCTGCCACGCGCACACATCATTGGTCAGCCTGGGCGACGCGCGGCCTCGACGGCGGCCGTGAGTCGTCGGAACACTTCGTCAGTGGACGCCACACCATCGACGATGGCCAACCGACCATCGCGCTGGTAGAACTCGATCAGCGGCGAGGTCTGCTCCTCGTAGAGATCGAGGCGGTGCGCGATTGCCTCAGGGGTGTCGTCGTCGCGATGCATCACATCACCACCGCAGACCTCGCAGATCCAGGGCAACTTCTCTTCGCCGAGCGCCACATAGTTGGTGCCGCAGTCACGGCACACCCGTCGCGAGGTGAGCCGATGCATCACCATCTCACGCGGCACATCGAGATCGAGGACCACGTCGATCGGTCGCACCGCATTGATCACGTCGAGCGCTTCCGCCTGGCCGACCGTGCGCGGAAAGCCGTCGAGAATGTAACCACGCCCGACGGCATCGGGCTGGCCGAGCCGCTCACGGACCAGGCCGACCATGATGTCGTCGCCGACAAGACCACCTTCGTCCATGACCCGCTTGGCCATGATGCCCAGCTCAGTTCCTTCTCGCACAGCGGCCCGCAGCATGTCGCCCGTGCTGATGTGCGGCACGACGAAATGGCGCGATAGCCGCACACATTGGGTGCCCTTTCCAGCGCCTTGGCGCCCGAGCAAGATCAGCCGGGCGCCCGGGATCACTTCAGGAAGCCCTCGTAGTTGCGCATCATCAGCTGGCCGTCGATCTGGCGCATCAGTTCGAGGGCAACGCCCACAGCGATCAGGACGGTGGTACCGGCAAACGGGAAGTTCCGCACGTCGAAGGCCCACAGCAAGATGTAGGGCATGATCGCAATCACGGCAACGAACACGGCGCCGGGAAGCGTGATGCGGTTGACGGCCTTGCCGAGGTAGCGCTCTGTCTGCGGACCGGGCCGAACACCAGGAATGAAGCCACCCTGGCGACGGATCTGGTCGGCCTGACGGATGGGGTCGAACGCAATCGAGTTGTAGAAGTACGCGAACGCGATGATCATCACCGAGAACAGTGAGATGTACACCAGACCGTGGTCGTTGACCAGGTTGCCGTCGACCCACTGCTGAACCTTGAAGCGCCACGA
>Ga0105047_10017958_pt1 | contig 10991 bp, 9 predicted proteins | sample MAT04_FD_78384 | JGI IMG/M metagenome (GOLD analysis project Ga0105047, IMG submission 78384) | Freshwater microbial communities from Lake Fryxell liftoff mats and glacier meltwater in Antarctica - MAT-04 (megahit assembly) | ecosystem: Environmental > Aquatic > Freshwater > Ice > Liftoff...
TCAGAGTCAGGGGTAGCGGCAGGGTCAATGGCACGCGAGGGCGCAATTCCGACCAAATCCTTGCCACTGCGCTGCAAATCGAGGCGCGCGCCAAGATGCGGTTCCCTCGATCTGCGACGACAGCAGCGCCTCCGCCGGGCTTCGCCAAGCTCCAAGCCTCAGGAGTGCCTCGTCAGCCTCGGCGGGGTGCTTGCGCCGCTGGCTGATGCGTTCCTGAACGGCATCGCCCCGCACGCGGTCTTTGAGACGCTGCACGACAAGGGGATCTTGGTGCACAAGCGACACATCCTGCCGGGCGAGTTGGAAGGGTTCGAGCAGTGCTGTCTAACCGGCACCCAGCCGAGGTGACGCCGGTGGGGTCGAACGGAGAATACAACTTTGAAGTCGACGCGCTGACCCGCGACATCGCACAGAACTACGGAAAGATGGTGCGGGCCTAACGCCCCACCTCTAGCACCATGTCGCGGTCTAGCGGGAAGATCGGGCGCGGTACGCGTTTGTAAGGGCGCAAGTGGGCTTGCGGCGTCGACAACGCGCCGGAATCGCACACGATGACGCGCGCGGCGATGGGTTCAAACGCCGCGCGGAAGTGCTGCATGGATTTCACGGCAACCACCGATTTTGCGGTGGGGTCGATGCCAAAGGCACGGAACTGCTGCTGGTCCAGCATCTGGCCCCGCTCTGTCACCACCAGAATGTCGATGCCTTGGACGCGCCACACTGCCGTGGGACCAAAACTGAACGGAAGGCCGCCGATCATCGGGCCGTCGCCCGTCAGGGTTCCGTCCGATGTCAGGATCACCTTTCCGGTCAGCGTCAGCGGACCACCCCCGAAACTCGGGTCGCACTTGCCGCCCAAGGGCAGCGTGACAACCGCCCCGGTGCCCGCCGCAATCAAGGTGGCTGCGGCATCTGGGTCGATGATCGGGGCAAAAGTGGCGTTGGTGACGCCTGCCGCCAGCAGCGCCGCCAGCAGGTTGGTGGCGTCGCCGTAAGCCCCCGATCCGGGGTTGTCCGCATAATCTGCGATGATCAAGGGACGCGCGCCTGTATACTCTGCCGCCTGTGTCGCCGCCTGCCCGACCGTCAGATAGGTATTCTCTGATCGGTGCCGATTGGCCCAGATCGCATCCATGATCTCTTCTGCAATCGCCCGCGCCCGAGGCTCGGCAGACCCATCCCTTGTGTCATAGGTGACAAGCGCCGTCGGACCCACGTCGGCAATATCGGCATCCCCGAACCCCGCGTTGATCGACACCGCAAGGATGCCCGGTTCCGCCTCTGCCGCCAGCGCCCGTGCATAAAGCGCCACCATCGGCCCGATATCCGACCTGCCACCATTGGTCTCATCCAGCATCGGACGGTGCGCGCGCAACGTGGAGGGGCGGGTAGAGCCCGCCATCGCACCGTGCAGCAACTGCGCCGCCTGCACGCCCCGCGCGCGCATGTCGATATGGGGATAGGTCTTGTACGACACGATGATATCGGCCAGCCGCGCCATCAGCGGCGTGGCGTTGGCATGCAGGTCCAGCGTGATGGCAATCGGCAGATCGGGCCCCACGATGGCGCGCAGCCGGGTCAGCAGCTCGCCTTCGCCATCCTCACAGAATTCGGTAACCATCGCCCCGTGCAGCGCCATCAGAATTCCGGTCAACGAGGCTTGTTGTGCCTGGGCCGCCTCGCAGATCAAGCCCGCGATATGGTCAAAGGCCACGCGGTCTACCGGGCCACCGGGTTCGGCATCCGCAGACACCACATGATCAAACTGCCAGCCGTGCTGTGCCGCCACGTCCAGAAACCCGCCAATGCCGGTATTCGCCCCCCCCCGCAGACGGACAGCCGCCTGCCCGAGGGCATAGGTCGATTGTCCGAAATCGTCCAGCCGGGTCAACCCGCGCTTGAAGGTGTTGCTTTCGTGAAAGAATTCGGCAGTCAGGACGTGATGGGGCATCTTGATCTCACAATGGATGGAAACAGGCAAACCGATGGCCATTGTCGTTGGTCAAGCCGGGCTTTTCCGTGCGGCAACGGTCGGTGGCATGGGGGCAACGGGCGGCAAAGGCGCAACCGCGCGGCAGGTTGAAGGCGGAGGGGATCTCGCCCGACAAGGGGGCGATGGTCTTGCGGTGCCTGGGGTCTGGCGTGAAGTTCGACGCCATCAGCGCGGCCGTATAAGGGTGGCGCGGTGCAGCCTGCGGATCGGGCAGGTCTTCCACGACCGACCCCAGATACATCACCACAATGGACGAACAGAAATACCGCACCAGCCCAAGATCATGGCTGATGAACAGGTAGGTCAGCCCAAGATCACGCTGCAGCCCCTGCAAAAGTGCGATAATCTGCGCCTGAATCGACACATCGAGCGAGGCTGTCGGTTCATCCAGCACAATGAAATCGGGATGCATCGCCAAGGCCCGCGCAATTCCCACGCGCTGACGCTGACCACCCGACAACTGATGCGGATAGCTTTCGGCCGTCGTGCGCGACAGACCGACCTGATCCAGCAGCGTAGCAATACGCCCCGCAGGCAGGGCAGCCCCCTGCACGCTGAATGGTTCGGTCAGCACATCAGCCACGGTAAACCGCGGGTCAAGCGACGAATATGGGTCCTGAAACACCATCCCCATCCGGCGGCGCAAGGCGCGCAGCTTTGCCTTCGGCAACGCGGTCAGATCGACCCCGTCAAAGGCGACATTGCCCCCGGTCGGCTCCAGCAGGCGCAGCACCAGCCGCGCAAGTGTGGACTTGCCGCAGCCGGATTCGCCCACCACCCCCAAGACTCCGCCCATGGGGATCGACAGCGACACATCGCGCACCGCCATCATGCTGCGCGGTTTCGACAACCAGCCCCCCGGCGTGTCAAAGCGTTTGGATAGCTGCCGCACGGTGACAAGGTCAGACATCGCCACCCCCGGCCAGATGACACGCGACCATTCCCTGACCGTAGGGATGCGGCTGCGGCACCTCGGTCTTGCACCGGTCAATGGCGCGGGCACAGCGTGGGTGAAACCTGCACCCCGCCGGATAGCGCGCCACCCCCGGCACGGCCCCCGGAATGCCGGTCAGACTGCCCGGTGCCATCGCCGCACGCGGGATGCAGTCGATCAGCGCCGTGGTGTAGGGATGGGCGGGGGTCGCGAAAATCTCGAACACCGGGCGGGCCTCGGCCAGCCGGCCTGCATACAGCACCGCAACCGACGAGCAGACCTGCGCCACAACCCCCATGTCATGCGTGATCAGGATCAGCGCCAGACCCTTTTCGCGCACCAAAGTCGCCAGAATATGGATGATCTGCGCCTGCACGGTGACATCCAGCGCAGTCGTCGGTTCATCCGCCACGATCAGATCAGGCTCGCCTGCCAGCGCCATCGCGATCACGATCCGCTGTTTCATGCCGCCCGACAACTGGTGCGGATAGGCGTCGCAGATCACCGCCGCCTCGGGGATACGCAACTGGGTCAGCAGATCGACCGTGCGGGCACGGGCAGCAGAGGCTGAAAGCTTCAAATGCAGGCGCGACACGATATCGACCTGCGCGCCGATCTTCTGCACCGGGTCCAGCGCCGTCATCGGGTTTTGCGTGATGAACGCAATCCGGCGGCCCCGCAGCGCGCGCAACTGGCGCTCGGGCAACCTCACAAGATCGGTCCCGGCAAACCTCACCGCCCCGCCGGTGATCCGCCCCCCGATCAGCGGCAACAGTCCCATCACCGCAAGTGCGGTCAGCGATTTGCCCGACCCGCTTTCGCCCACCAGCCCCAGAATCTGCCCCCTGTCCACGCCAAAGGTGATCTGGCTCAGCGGCCGCACGCTGCCGATGCCGACATCCAGATTTTCCACCTCCAGCAACATCAGGATTGCCTCAGCCGTTCGCGGATATCCAAAGCGCGGATCAAGGCATCGCCATACAGGTTGATCGCGATGACCGTGATCGCCACGGCAAGGCCGGGGAACAGGATGATCCACGGTGCCTTGAACAGTTGCGCCGTGCCCGACGACATCATCCCGCCCCAACTCGGCGTCGGCGGCTGCGCGCCCAGACCAAAAAACCCCAGCGTCGCCTCGAGAATGATCGCGTCACCCGTGGCGAGCATGGCCGACACCAGCACCGGGGCCAGCGCATTGGGGATCAGATGGCGGAACACGATGTAGCTGTCCGAAGCGCCCAGCGACCGCGACGCTTCGATGTAGGTCTCGCTCTTGATCGCCATAATCTGCGCACGGGTCAGCCGGGTGAACTGCGCAAGATAGGCCACCCCGATCGCCACCATGACCCCCGTCACGCCGGGGCCAATGATCGCCACAAGGATCAATGCGACAAGGATTTCGGGGAACGACCATGTCAGGTCGACCACCACCATCACCGCCCGGTCGAACCGTCCGCCGAAGAACCCGGCAGACGCGCCAAGGATCATCCCCGCCAGCACCGAGATCCCGATGGCAATCGCCGACACCGACAGCGACGTGCGCGCGCCGTACATGATCCGAGTCAACAGATCCCGCCCGAACTCGTCCGTGCCCAGCCAGTGATGGGAAGAGGGCGGGGCAAACGCCCCCTTCAGGTTCTGCACGTCGTACTGATAGCTGGTCAGCAGCGGCGCAAACACCGCCATGAACGCCAATGCGGCAAGCCACGCCCCGGCAATGGTGCCCTTCGGGGTCCGCAGACTGCGCAAGATGGCGGACTGGGCAATTGCCGTCAATTCAGCGCCGCCCGGACCCGCGGATCCATCGCGGCCTGCAAGATATCCCCGATCAAAGTGCCCAGCATCACCGCCATGGCAAGGATAAGCAGGCTTGCCTGCACCACCGGATAGTCATGCTGGTTCAACGCCTTGATCAACAAGGTGCCCAGACCGGGCCGCGCGAACACCACCTCGATGGTGACAGCCCCGCCCAACACCCACCCGATCCGCAGCGCAAGGATCGTCACCACCGGGATCAGCGCGTGACGCAACACATGGCGCAACTGTATCCGCATCGGGTGCATCCCCTTGGCATGCAACAGCATCACGAAATCCCGCCCCGCGGCCTCGATCATCGCCACGCGGGTGACGCGGGCAACCAGCGCGGTGCCCCCCAGACCAATGGTCAACACCGGCAACACCAGCGACGACCACCCCCGCGCGCCAGACACCGGAAACCACTGGAAATAAACCGAAAACGTCAGGATCATCAGCAGACCCAACCAGAAACTCGGCACCGTCGACCCCAGCAACACACCGGTCATGATCGTCTGATCTGCCAGCTTGTCGCGGTTCAGCGCCGCCACCACGCCCAGAAAAATCCCCACCACTGTGGAGAACAGCAATGCGAAACTGCCCAGCGCCAGCGAATAGGGCAGCGCCTGCAACACAAGGTCCGCCACCGGGCGACGGCCAACGATGGCCGTGCCCAGATCCCCGCTTAGCACATTGCCGAGCCAGATCGCGTATTGCACCGGTAGTGGCCGGTCCAGCCCATAGCGCGCCTCGATGATGGCGCGCTGTTCGGGGCCACTGCCCACTTTCAGCAACGAATCCACCGGGTCGCCGGGGATCAGGTGGATGATCGCGAAGATGACCACCGACACCGCAAGAAACACGGGGATCAACAAGAACAAGCGTCGCAAAGTATAGCTGAGCATGTTGATCCCCGGACCGTCGCTACTCGGTAACTTCCATCGACAGGATGGTTTGGCCACCAATTGTGGTGCCGCCGATTTTGGCCGGCAGCGTCAAGCGGGCGGTGTTGTAGCCAAAGTTGGCGACAGGCTGATAGATCGGCGCCATCGCGAACTGCGACAGGACGTATTCGTGATAGATTTTGAAGTTCGCCTCCCGCTCTGCCTGGCTGGCGGACCCGGTCATCGCCTTGGCACGCAACTCTTCGGCTTTGGGATCATTGAACATCGAGACGTTCGGATAACCTAAACGGTCACCGCCAAAGAACCAATCGACAATATCGGCGTTGTTCCAGTAATACGACCGCACTGCCAGTTGCTGCTCGCCGGACTTGTACTGATCGCGGATGGTGGAGCTGTCAAAATTGGTGATCTCGGACCCGATCCCCACCGCCTTCAACTCGGCCTGCACCACTTCGGTCAGACGTCGAAACACCGAATCGCTCTGGGTCCAAAGCGACACTTGCAGCGGCACGCCATCCTTGGCCCGTACGCCATCCGCACCCATCACCCAACCCGCCTCGTCCAAAAGCCTGGCCGAACGTGCCGGATCATAGCTGATCAGGTACTTCGGATCGACCGTGCTTTCGGGAAGGGACGAGATCAGGAACTGGTTGGCAACCGCACCTACACCGCCATAGACCGAGTCGAGAATCTCCTGCTGGTTGATGGCAAAGGCCGCAGCCTCACGCACCTTGATGTCGGTGAACGGGGCTTTGGTCACATTGATCGGCATGTAAACCACTTCCTGTCCCGGCAGGGTCAGGGTGGTGATCGTCGGTTCTTTCGCCAACTCGCTGAGAAAGTCGGTCGGCACCGACATCAGCATGTCAACGCCCCCGGTCTTCAATTCCAGAAACGCGGTGCTTTCTTCGGCAATCTCGCGCAGCGTGATCTTGGCGATCTTCGCCGGACCCTTGTTTTCGGCAAGGCTCGATCCCCAGGTGTAATCGTCATTCCGCACCAGCACGGTTTCCAACCCAATGGTAAAGCTTTCCAGCTTGAACGGTCCGGTGCCGACAGCGCCGGTCACGCCATAATCGGCCCCCATCTCGACAAAGGCCTTGGGTTCGACCACGCCCATGAAGCTGCTCGACAGATTGTACAGCAGGTTCGGGTCGGGATGCTTCATCGTGAACTTGACGGTCAGACCATCGACCGCTTCGACCTTTTCGATCGACTGCGTCATGTACGAGTTGTCGCTGTCGGTGAAAAACCCGATCCAGGTCACAATGGTATCGGCGGTCAGCGGCTCGTCATTGTGGAACTTGACGCCGGGCTTCAGCTTGAAAGTCCAGGTCATGCCATCGGCCGCCTCTTCCCAGCTTTCGGCCAATCCAGGGTGATAGGACTGATCGGCATCCTGCACCACCAGCGTGTCATAGATCATCGTCGCCCCAACGTTGGTATTGCCGGTCATGATCACGTTGTACGTCGGCACGCCGACCTGATCCTGACTGACGACAAACACGGCTTCCTGAGCAAAAACCGGTGCCCCAAGAAGGGCCGCAAGGCTGACAGAGGCCGCAAGGACGCGGCGTCGAAGGGTTAGGGTCATGGGAACCTCCAGGTTCTGTTGGTTTCTTGTTTATCGGGGGGTAAATCGGGACGTGCGGCCATCCCCTGTATGGCCGATAAAATCGTGATGAAGCGCCGATACCTGAACCATGCGGGCCTCGACTTCTGCGCCAAGCTGGTTGAACACGCCGTTGACCATCAGACTGACCAGGCTGGCAAAACCGCTGGTCGCATCCCAGAAATGGTTCAGCGCGGTCGGCACCGCAAACATCTCGGTCGCGGCGTCACGGCCCCAGTCGCAATAGGGGTCGGTGATCAGGGTCACGGGAATGCCGCGCGCGCGGGCAGCCTCGGACAGCTTCTGCGCCAGACGGGAATAGCGACGACCTTCGATCACCACAAGGCAGGTGCTGTCCGGGTCCTCCAGCAACACCTCGGAAAAGTTTCCCCCCGCGAGGTCCGACAGTTGCACGCCGGGGCGCAGGTATTGCAGACCATGCGCCAACTGTTCGGCATGCCCGCGCTCGGTCTGAAAGCCTGCGACGTAGACCGTCGCACGGCTGGCCATCCGGGCGACGCAGGCCGCAAACTCCGGCCCCGCCGCCATTTCATGCACCACAACAATCGCCGCAAGCTCCAGCTCCAGCGCCCGCGCCGCTTCGGTCTTGCCCGACTGCGAGCGTTGGTGAAAATTCCGCAGCCGGTCGCCGATCAGCCAGGCCTTGTCGCCCAGATCGGCCTGCAACTCGCCCTTCAGCGCCTTGAAATGCTGAAACCCGATCCCTCGGCAATAGCGCCCGATCGACGCCTCCGAAACACCCACCTTTTGCGCGACCGATGCGGCCGTCTCGAACGGCAGGCTTTTGAGGTTGGTCAGCATATAGCGCGCAATCGCAGACTCGGCCTTTGTCGCAGTTGCAAGGCTCGCCTGCAAACGGTTCTGCAGGTCGGGGGCACGCTCAACTGTGGTGTCGGAGTCGACTCGGCCCATGCCCTCTCCTATTGGTTAAGGAAGCGTGTCAGGAATCTTTCTTGACGTCAATCTTGCAAGAAAGCTGATTTCAACTTAACCTCGGCAGACCCCTCCCGAAAGGATCGCACATGCCGCAGACCCATGCCCCCTTGCTGATCGAAAAGGCAGAACTGCGATTGGTGCGCCTGCCGCTGCTGGTGCCCTTCACAATTGCGACCGGCACGATGACCGAAAAGGTATTTCCGCTGGTGACGCTGCGGTCGGGCGGGCTGGAAGGCTATGCTGAGGGCGTGATGGACCCGCTGCCTGATTATCTGGAGGAAACGACGGCTGGGGCAATGGACCTGATCCGCACCGTGTTCCTGCCCCAGATCGTCGGTCGCCGATTTGCCAATGCAGCCGAGCTTGAGGCTGTTCTGGCCCCATGGCGCGGTCACCGGATGGCCAAGGCCGCGGTCGAAATGGCGTTCTGGGACTTGTGGGCCAAGTCGCTGGGCCTGCCGCTCAAGGTGCTGATCGGGGGGAGGGGCGACGCGGTGGATGTCGGCGTCTCATTGGGGATCGGGCCGGTTGCGGGCATCATCGAGCGGGTGCGTGCCCATGCGGAACAGGGCTACAAGCGCATCAAGCTCAAGATCATGCCCGGACATGACGTAGCCATGGTGCGCGCGGTGCGGGCCGAATTCCCCGACCTGCATCTGAGCGTGGACGCCAACTCCTGCTACACCCTCGCCGACACCGCCCTGCTGCAGCGGCTTGACGGGCTGGCGCTCGACTATATTGAGCAGCCTCTTGCGTGGGACGACATTGCGGATCATGCGACCCTGCAACAACGGCTGATCACGCCGATCTGCCTGGATGAAAGCATCCGCACAGTCGTGCATGCGCGCCACGCGCTGCAGGCGGATGCGACCCGCGTGATGAACATCAAGGTTGGCCGCTCGGGCGGCTATGCGGAATCGATCCGCATCCATGACCTTTGCGCGGCCTTCTCGGTGCCTGTGTGGTGCGGCGGTATGCTGGAATCCGGGATAGGCCGGGCGCACAACATCCATCTCTCCACCCTGCCGAACTTCACCAAACCGGGCGATGTCTCCTCGGCCAGCCGCTACTTCGCCCGCGACATAACCGAACAACAGCTTGAGGCCACCGATGGCCGGATGCCGGTGCCCCAAGGCGCGGGCATCGGCGTCACCCTTGACCGCGCGTTTCTGGACCGCGTGACGACCGCCTCTGAAGCTTTCCGCCCATGACCGACATCTCTTTTCGCGATCTCTCGGGCATGGCCGACTTCTTTCGCGCCGAAGCGTTGCAGCGCGATGTCTGGGGCCATGACGACACAGAAGACCCCGCCGATCTGATGATGGTCATTCAGGCCGAAGGTGGTCTGGCCGCCGGGGCGTTCCGGGGCGACGCGCTGCTGGGCTATGTCTTTGGCTTTGCCACCCGCACGCCGCATATTCAGCATTCGCACCGTCTTGCCGTTCGGGCCGAGGCGCGGGGCATGGGCTTGGGGCTCGCGCTCAAATGGTATCAACGCGACTGGTGTCTGGCACAGGGCATCACCCATGTCCGCTGGACCTATGACCCGCTACGTGCTGCCAATGCGGCGCTGAACATCCACCGGCTGGGCGGGCAGGCCCAAACCTATTACCCCGACTACTACGGCCCGATGGCCGGGATCAACAAGGGCGTGGCCTCTGACCGGCTGCTAGTCGACTGGTATCTGGACACACCCCGCGTTGCGGCCTGTGCGGCGGGCAAACAGCCCGTGCTGCACGGTTCGGCCCTGCGTCTGCCGGTCCCCGCTGATTTCGGGCAGATGATCGAGGATGATCTGCCCGCAGCTGGCACCGCCCGTCTGCACCTGCGCGCGGCGATGCAGACGGCCTTTGCGGGCGGCCTGATGGTGCAGGACTTCGACCCAGTCGGCCGCGAATACCTGCTGATGCAAGGCTGAACCCAACCTGTCCGACCACCCGTGCGGCCAGCAGATGCCAGTGCCACGACCCTGTGCTGTCATGCTCGCGGTCGATCAGCGACCAAACCTCGAACTCGCCAAACAGCGCAGCAAGTGACGGGCGTTGCAGAAGTAAAGTGGGTGAGGGTTGACGCAGACCGAAAGGCGCGGCCGTCTCCAGCCGGGCGGCGAGCGCATCGAGGGCGGCGCGGCGGGCGGCGAAGACAGCTTGAATGCTGGCGGTCATGTTGGATGCGAGATCGTCGAGACGGGCAGCGACTGCAGGGTTGCCGCCCATGGGCTCGGAAGCCCCGCCATGCACGATGCTGAAGCTGACCAACGGCCCGAGGCGGTTGGTGAGCCAGGCTTCGGGATCGGGAATGCGGGCGAGATCGACGCGGGCGATACGGGCGCGGTGGCCGGGCCCCTCGGGGCGATAGGTCACATCCGCAGAGGAAGGGGACATTTGGCTATTACAGAGAACCCTATAATGGCAGTTTGTCCCCTTACCTCTGGCCGTCTTTCTTGGCAACCTCATGGGTCGGCCAGAGGTCGGGGAAACGCGCTGTCCTATCGGCTGCATTGTCGAGCACGATGCCCGCGAGCACCATCAGTTCGCGCCGGGCCGGCTTAAGGTCGGACCATGGAACGAGTTCGTCCACCGTCAGGGGCAGGACGACGTCGGCGAGGAGGTCGATCCCGAGTGGGGTGTTCACAGTGCGGTTGACGCCGGGGCCGCGTACGATGGCCTGGATCAGTTCGCCCTCGCAGATGGTCCAACGCACGGCCTCCGCGGTCCGGTCGGCATGCGCCTCCATGGTGAGTGGGACAGTCCGGTCACCCGCAAGCCGCAGGCGGCGTTCAGTCATGGGATACAA
>Ga0105047_10017960_pt1 | contig 10989 bp, 14 predicted proteins | sample MAT04_FD_78384 | JGI IMG/M metagenome (GOLD analysis project Ga0105047, IMG submission 78384) | Freshwater microbial communities from Lake Fryxell liftoff mats and glacier meltwater in Antarctica - MAT-04 (megahit assembly) | ecosystem: Environmental > Aquatic > Freshwater > Ice > Liftoff...
GCGATGTACCTCGTGACCAAGTCTTCGATCTGTTGGGCCAGCGCTTGAGCGCTCGTGCGAGTGGGCATGCGGATCGCTTCGCACCCGCGATCGCGGGCCTCAACTCCACCCCTGAACGGTTACAGCGCCGCGTATCAGCGCAGACGGGCCAAATGCCTAGCTAGAGAGCTACTACGACAGGCGGGAGGGATTGAGGCGTCGCGTCGAGCTTGAGTCCGCGCCACCCGCTACGCGGTGACGCGGGCCTCGCGGCGGTCATGACCTCACTCCGGCCGCCACTCAAAAGCCGGGGCGCAATCTTCGGCGACCATACCGGCCATCGAGACGACAAGCTCGTGATCGACCTTCGCAGGATGGCGAGCGCCCCGACCTCACGTCGAGCTTGGAAGCAAAGCCTCGTCACGGAAGTAGACCCACTCGCGTATTGCGCCGCGGCGAACGCGCCGCCGCTCGGTAAAGCCGAGACGGAAGAGGATCGCCGCGGCGCGCTGCTCGTCAGCCTTCGACCTCCGCGCCTTGTCGATCTCGAGCATCGTCAACACCTGTAGCGTGGTGGCCTGCAGTCGACGATCCGCCCACTCCTCGACAAGCGGCTCCCACGGGTCGATCTCCCGGCGGGCATCGACGGCTTCGGCGTGCGCCTGCTTGAGGTGCGGCTCGTGAAGCCACCACTTCTCGCCCGCCTTGTACCTGACCACGGCTTCGGCCCATAGCTGGTCGCGGACGCTGATGAGGCCTGCGATGTTGGCGTCCTCGTTCGCGCACCGGACGGGCCAGAAACGGCGGTTGCCGGTGGGGTCCTTCAGATAGTTCCGGCTGTTCGTGGAGGCGCCGTAGACGCACTGCCGGGGCCTCTCGACGGGCCTCCGTGCCCATGGATAGCGGAAACGGTCGACGGACCTCGAGATGAAGGCCTTGATCGTCTCGACCTCGGCCTTCGCGAGCTGCCCGAGCTCGGAGAACTCGGCGATCCAGACGCCGCCCAGGAGCATCTTGCCGTCCTTCGCTTCGAGGTCGATCTTCTCGTCCGTGAACCAAGAGCCGTGCGCGCTCACGCCCTGCGTCGATGACCCGGTGATGATCGCGCGCAGCGCTTGCGACTTGCCCAGGCCCTGCTCGCCCTCCAGCACGAGGATCGTGTCCACCTTGCACCCGGGGGCCAACACCCGCGCGACTGCCGAGATCAACCATCGAGCGCCGAAGGCGCGCACCAGCACGGTGTTGCTCGCGCCGACGTAGTCGGTCAGCCAGTCGTCGCCGCGCGAGACGCCGTCCCAGACGAGCCCGCTCAGCCACGCGCGGATCGGGTGGTACTCGCTGAGGTGAGCGACACCGTTCAGCGCAACATGAACGGCCTCTTCCTTCCACGAGACGCGATACTCGTCCTGGAGCCACTGCGTGCACCAGTTGATATCGGTGTCATCGAGCGGAAGCGGATAGGCGGTTCGCCGTATCTCCGGCGGAAGCCAGGGCGGTCGCTTCAGCGCCATGACGTCGGCACGGTGTTCGTCGTAGCCGAGCACGTCGGCGGTGCGAGATGATGCCGTCCTCGCGCGTGAGCAGGAGCAAGGCGCGCCAAGCGGAGGTCTGAGCCCGCTCGCGCGGACCTGGCTCCTCCGCGTGCGCTGGCTCCTCGGGAGGCGATGAAGGAACATCCGCGTCCGCGTCGGCAAGCTCAGCTGGCGTGGCGGTCGACCTCGATGCCGGCGGCGCCGGGCAATACGGCGTCGTTCGCCGCGCACGCTGGGACAGCAGGCCCTTGCTGAATCAGCTCTCGAAGGTGCGTCGCGCCGACGCGGCATCCATGCCGACGTCTCTCGCGGCCTCGAGCATCGCGGGTTCGGCGAGATCGCGCGGGACACCGCAAGCGGCGAGGCCGTGGGCCTCTCTGTTCAAGGTCTGGTTGCGATTGCCGGAGGTGTCCGCGGTCGGGCGTCGAGCTGCGCGGAGACGTTCGGGCGCCGAGCGGAGCACCTGCCGTGCGAGCCCGTCGAGCTCCTGTGCGAGCATGGGCCGGCGAGCCTCCGCCAATACTTCCACGGCGCCGACGACGGCGATCGGATGCGCGACGAGCGCGAGCAGCCACGCGGGAGTCTCAGCGATCGGAGCTGCCCGATCCTCGACCTCGTACGTCTTGCCGCTCTCCGGGTGGACTGACCCCGGCGCCACGACATAGCCACCGTCGCCCTTCACATCGAGGCCGTGCCACTCCTTCTGCCGGGATCGAAGCGCGCGGCTCACCACCCGCCGGCCGGCCGGATGCCGGAAATAAAGGTGCTGACCACCGGCTGCGCGACCGGTGCGAACCGCGAACGTGGCGGGCAACGGACTGTGGAGAGCAACGAGGGCCGCGAGCGACGCTCGTCCCTCATCCCCGTCGACGTCCAGCACCCAGATCCCGCTCGGAGCCCCGGTCACGATCCCCGCGTTGGCCGTCGGTCGCTTGCTCCACCACTCCCCGATCGTGGCGGGGTCACGGCTCGCACGGTTCGGCCACTCGTCGAGCGTCGGGAGCTTGCCCGCGAGCGGTATGAGAGCCCAACCGCGCGCCGCGAGTTCGAGAGCGCCCGCCAAGTTCACCGATCCGCCCATCCCCGCGTCCGCGCGAACCACGGCTGGACGAGCAGGCGACCTGCGACGCCGACGCTCGCGTCCTTCGGGATCTCGGAGCCAGAGTCGATCGCCCTACGCGGGATCCACGCCGACGTGTCGTCAAGCCGTACGAGCAACGCGACTGCGGTCGCCAGGAGCACGCGACCGTCGCCGACGTCGGTCGGATGATCTTTCTGCGTTCGACGGCGCAGGCTCATGACGAGGCGTCTCGACTGTTCGTCGCGTCCCAGATCGCAGCAACACGTCGAGCGATGCGCATCGCCTCGCGCTTCGATCGCGCCCGGCCCGACGCGGTGAGGGATCCGTCTTCCGCGTCCCAGATCCACATGTCCGCTTCAATGCGCTGCACCGACAGATCGGTCCCGTCGGCGGTCTGAGCGATCCAGTGCGTGTGCTCGACGTTCCGCTCCCAGATCACGACGAGGCCTCGCTGTCGATCCAGCCCACCCCCGTCTGCTCGGCGCGGAAGGTGGTGGTGGTACGCCCGAGCTTCCGGCCCCGATTCAGCAGCTGCTTGGAGAGCTTCTCCATCCGGTTGTACACCGCGGCCTTCTGGCGCTCCGTGAGGTCGCGTCGCCGCATCTCGATCTCGAGATCATCGATGATGAGGTCCGAAGCTCCGGGGGTGATCGAGCGCTTCACGGCGAGCGAGGCGGCGAGCAGTGCGATCTCTTGGAGCACACGCGTTCCGATCTTGGGCTGAAACTCGGTCATGACTTGATCCTCCGGACGTAGCTCGAGCCTGCCGAGCTTGAAGCGGCACGTTCTTCACCGTGCGTGATGCGTTTAGATGGCGACCGATAGAGGAGCGCTCATCGAGGCTCCTCGGGACCGCGCGCGATCCACGCGTCGAGGTCGCTCTTGCGGATGCGGATCGATCGACCCTTGCGGACGACCTCGAGCCGATCGGGACCGCGCCGGGAATAGGCGCGCGTGATGAACGAGACCGAGTAGCCGGCGGCTTTCGCCGCCTCCTTCACGGTGAGCATGGGACCGTCGTGCGCCGCCGGTGCTGGCGGCACCGGCGCGGGGCCCGCGGCCTGGAGTTGCGCGAGGACGCGCGCGACGATGATGCTGGCGACCGCCTCGCCGAAGGCCGCCATCGGGTCGATGTGTGGCGCGGGCGCGATCACCGGCTCACCCCTCGACTTCGCGGCCCGCGACCGAAGACGACCCAGTCCGCCGAGACGCCTGCGACCATGCAGATGCGCGATAGAACACGGAGATCGGGTAGCCGACGCCCATGTTCAAAGCGGATCAGAGTTGCTCGACTGACACCAACTAGCGAGGCCCAGTCGCCCTGGGACGTAGCACCGCGCAGCTGCTTGACACGCAAATGCACGCCGCTGTTGCAGGATCCGGATGCGTCAGTTACCGTTCTGCTACTGTCGGTATTGCCGGGTTGAACTGATCCTTTGTTCAGCATGGTGGCTGTTTTGATACTCTCAATTCGGCAACCGTGTCAGCGGCATCACCACGCGAGGAGCTCGATGGGACCTAACGTTTCGAAACGAATAGATAAAACGGGGGACGAGGGCGTCGGCGCCCGGCTCAAGGAGTCCCGCCGCATGCGCGGCGTCAGCCAAACCAAGCTCGCCGAGCTCGCCGGGATCTCGAAGGCCACGCTGATCCGTCATGAGAGTGGCGAGCGCAGCCCGTCCTCGCGCGATGTGGTGACCATCGCCGAGGCTCTCGAGGTGGACCTCGGATGGCTTCTGACGGGCGACGGGGTGGCCCCTCAAGGCCTCGAGTCGTTCCGCGTGAAGGAACCGCCGGCAGAACAGTCGGTCGTCATCCCGCTCATCGCAGCGCGCGTTGGCGCGGGCCAGGGCGACCTCGGCGATGACGCCTTCGACGGGACCTATCCGCTCCACTCTGAGGATGCAGCCGCCCTCGGCCATCCGCGCGTCCTTCTCCGCGCTGTTCGTGTGCGCGGCGATTCCATGGAACCGAACCTCAGCGACGGCGACACGGTGATCGTGGCTCAGGACGCTGACGCCCTCGACGGTGTCGTGGTCCTGTCGCTCGGCGGCGCCGTCATCGTGAAGTCGGTCCAGCGGCTCCCCGGCGGCAAGCTGCGGATCGTGTCCGAAAACCCAAAGTACGAAGCCCTCGACGCCAGTCCCGAGGATGACGTGCGCGTCATCGGGCGCGTCGTGATGCGAATCCAGCGAGGTATGCGATGACCCGAATGAGACGCGGACACTTCGAGGGCTCGGTCTACGAACGCAAGCGCGACGGCAAATGGGTCGCGGTGGTGAGCCTCGGCTTCAACGCCGCAGGCAAGCGCCGACGCAAGGTCCAGCTCGCGGACACGAAAAAAGAGGCGCTCGACCTGCTGCGCTCCTTCAGGCCAAGCACCTCGGCGGGGAGTCCATCGATCCGGCGCGCCGCGCCCTCGGCCTGATCGCCAACGAGTTCCTGCTCCAGTTGAAGGCGACGCGCGCGCCCGGGACATGGCGCATCCTCGACACCAGCTGGAGGATCCACCTCAAGCCTCACGTCGCGCACGTCATCGCGCGCGACTTCACGCCCGCGCACGCTCGCCGCGTCTTCGATGATCTCCAGCGGCTCAAGACGGGCACCTCGGCCCAGCTCGAGGCGTTCAAGGCGCTCCGCCGCATCTTCAAGTTCGCGATCGAGAAGCTGTACGTCGCCCGCAACCCGCTCGAGGGCATCCCCGCGCCGAAGCACGAGCCGGGCACGTACGAGGTCTGGAGCTTCAACGAGGCGAAGCAGTTCATGGATCTCGCGCGCGATCAGCCGTTCTTTGCGGGGTGCGTGCTCGGGCTCGCGGCGGGTCTGCGTGCCGCCGAGATCCGCGGGCTGCGCTGGCGCGACGTCGACCTCAAGGCGTGCACGGTCACGATCCGCCAGCAGTCCACGACTCACGACGGCATACGGCCGCCCAAGACGAAGAGCTCGCGACGAACGATCTCGCTCCCATTGATCGCCGTTGAAGCGCTCAAGGCGCACCGGGCGCAGCAAGCAAAGATCGCGCAGTACGTGTTCAGCGGCAGCGACGGCGAGCCGATCACACAAGGCGTTCAACACGGGTTGTGGAAGAAAGCGTTGAAAGCAGCCGGGGTACCGGAGATCCGGATGCACGACCTGCGGCACTCGACCGCGACCTTCCTGATCGCCAGCGGCGAGCCCGCCAACGTCGTCGCTGAGATCCTCGGCCACCGCGACGCGAGCATCACGATGCGCGTCTACAGCCACATCCTGGCGCCCATGCGAGAACACGCCGCGAGTACCCTCGATGGCATCCTCCGCGGAGAGCCAATGGAGAGCCATCGCGGGCCAAAAGCTGATGCGGGTGGGGATAAACCGGAGATGGAGACGGGCCAAAAACCTAGGAAGAACAAGCTCTAGGCATCTCCAGCTATGAGCGTGAGCTTGACGCGCTACTTCGGCAAGAAGTAGGGCTCCGCCCTGGCGCGTTTTGGTCTGTGGCTCGGCCTCGCGCTGGGCCTGGCCCTCATCGCGCTCTCTCACGTCATCCCAAGCACGCTCTCGCCCAAGGCGATCCAGACGCTCGGTGTCACCGCGATCGTCGTCGTCTGGTGGATCACCGAAGCGATCCCGCTCGCCGCGACCGCGCTCCTCCCTGCGGCGCTGTTCCCGCTCCTCGGCATCGTCAGCGCGAAAGAGATCGCGCCCTCGTACGCGAGCCCGTTCGCGCTGCTCTTGCTGAGCGGCTTCATGCTCGCGCTCGCGGTCGAGCACACCGGCGCGCATCGCCGCATCGCGCTCCGCGTGTTGCTCGCGCTCGGCCAGTCACCGCGGCGGCTGGTGCTCGGCTTCGCGGCGACGACGGCGTTCATCTCGATGTGGATCTCGAACGCCGCGGCGGCGTTGATCTTGATGCCGGTGGCGGTCGCGGTGGTCGATCACGCGCACGCGGTCGCCGGCGATCGCGCGCGCACGTTCGGGGTCGCGGTGATGCTCGCGGTGGCGTACGGCGCATCCGTCGGCGGCCTCGGCACGCCGATCGGCACCGCGCCCAACCTGGTCGCGATCGGCGCTTTGCAGGCCAATTTCCCGGGCGGACCGGCGCTGTCGTTCCTGGGCTGGGCGACGATCGGCGTCCCGATCGCGGTGCTGCTGACGCTCGTGATGTGGGCGCTCCTGGTGCGCGTCTCGCCAGGCGTGCCGGCGGATCTCGATCTCGGCGCGCGCGCGGTGATCGGCGAAGAGGTGAAGCAGCTCGGTGCGTGGCGCCCGTCCGAGAGGCGGTCGCTGGCGCTCTTCGCGATCGCCGCGCTGCTGTGGATCACGCGCGAGGACGCCGCGAGCATCCCCGGCTGGTCCACGCTGCTCGGTCTCGGCACCTCACCGGACGACGGGACGGTGGCGCTGCTGCTGGTCGTCGTGGCGTTCCTGTTGCCTTCGGGCGAAGCGCCGGGCGCGCGCATCCTCACCTGGCCGATCGCCGCCAAGGCGCCTTGGGATCTCTTCGTGCTCTTCGGCGGCGGCATCGCGCTCGCCGTGGGGTTCGACAGGAGCGGCATCTCGCGCTGGATCGGCGAGGCGTTCACCGCGCTCGGCGGCGGCTCGATGGCCATGCTCACGGCGGGGACCGCGCTCGCGGCCATCTTCGTCACCGAGCTGATCAGCAACACCGCGCTCGCCAGCATCGCGATGCCCATCCTGGCGGCCGCCGCGAAGCAGATGGGCGGTGATCCGCGCCTGCTCCTGGTGCCGGTGGCGATGGCCTGCTCGTGTGGGTTCATGATGCCGGCCGGGACAGGGCCGAACGCGATCGCTTTTGGGACGGGCCGGGTCCGGATCGCGGAGATGGTGCGGGCCGGATTGCTGGTGAACCTCGCGGCATGGCTGGTGATCGTGGCCATGATGCTGATCCGTTTCGGTTGAAGCTTCGGGGATGTGACCCCGCCCCTGTTGCGTCGGAGGACCGACTCCTTCACAAATGAGGTCATGAATTTTGTGCGTACCACCGCGATCGCCGCCCTGATGCTCTGTTCGAGCTGCGGCATCGCCACCGAGAACCTCGACGGCACCATCACCGTCGACTTCACCGTCGACAAGACCACCACCGACTACGACAACGAGCTGGCGGTGAACCCGAACGACTACGCGGCCGTGCGCGACAACTGCTCGAGCATCGACAAGGAGACCGGTCAGATCCAGCAGATCACCGTCGACCTGCGCACCGCCGAGAAGCACCGCGCGCAGTACGGCTACGGCGAGGTCTACATGCGCGGGCCGACCGCCGAGGACTGGCCGGACATTGCGACGCTGAACCCGGCCGACGCGGTCGCGGTGTTCGATCGCGTCCCGCTCGTCGACGGGCAGCGCGTCAACCTGATCATGACGCCGGCGACCCGCCGCAAGATCGCCCGCCTGGTGTTCACCGAGAACTGCGACCAGGAAGTGCAGATGAAGCTGGTCGGCCACGCCGATCAGGGTCCGGTCAATTTCTCGGGCCACATCACGCTCACGGCTGATTTCGTCGGGCGATTCTAGAGCCCTTGACGCAGGCTCGCCGCGGCCATTGAGTGGGCGGGCCGATGGCGCCGCGCCCCCCGACCGAGAAGGCCGCCCCGCGGCGCTCCAAGAAATCCGATCCTCGCGAAGACGCCGATCGCGGCCTGGCTGCGCCCGTCGCTCCGGTGACCGGCAGCGCGATCGCCCTCAGCCACAAGGGTCCGCCCGCCGACGACGACCCGGTGGTGGTCGAGCCCGAGACGCTGCTCGCCGAGATCGAGGACGAGGACGAAGAGGAGGACGACGACGAAGACGAGCCGACCGGTCTGGTGCTCGACGTCCAGCCGACCGGCTCGCAGTCCAGCTCGCAGGCTTCGTCGTCGGCGATGGTGCAGACCGGCGCGAGCGCCCCGGCCCGCATCGGCGGCTACGGTCGAAGCCCCACCCTCGATCAGTTCCTCCGCCAGGTCGGCCGCCACCCGGTCCTGACGCTCGAGGAGGAGCAGACGCTCACCAACGCGGTCTACGAGCACGGCGATCCGGTCGCGGCGAGGAAGCTCGTCGTCCACAACCTGCGGCTGGTCGTGAAGATGGCCTACAAGTACCGCCGAGCGTGGGCCAACGTCCTGGATCTCATCCAGGAGGGAAATATCGGCCTGATGGAGGCGGTGAAGCGCTTCGACCCGTTCAAGGGGGCGCGCTTCTCGACCTACGCCGCGTACTGGATCCGCGCGTACATGATCCGCTACCTGCTCGAGCACTCGCGGCTGGTCCGCATCTCGCGCACGCGCGCCGGGCGAAAGCTGTTCTTCCGTCTGTCGAAGGAGCGCGAGCGGCTGCGGGCGCTGGGCATGGAGCCCGGGCCGAAGCTGCTGGCCGAGCGCCTCGGGGTCTCGCAGGAGGACTTCGAGGAGGTCGTCAAGCACATGGATCAGCCGGAGATCCGCCTCGACGCGCCGCTCTATTACGACGGCGACGCGGGCGACACCGTGCTCGACACCATGCACGCGGAGACCGACAGCCCCGAGCGCCTGGTTCAGAAGAACGAGATCACCGAGGACGTGGGCGCCGCGCTCGACGCCTTTGCCAAGACCCTCACCGACAAGCGCGAGCTCGCCGCCTGGGAGGAGCACATGATGGCCGAGGAGCCGCTCCCGCTGTCCGCCCTCGGCGAGCGCTTCGGGGTGACCAAGCAGCGCATGGGCCAGATCGTCATGGGCATCCGCAAGCGCCTGAAGGAGCACCTGGTCCAGCACCTCGGACCAGACGTACAGCTCGACTACACTCAGGACAGCGACTGACCGGCCCGCACAGCGGCCGAAGCCGAACGAAGTCCCATAATTGGACACCGCCCCGAGCCTCCGGTACTCCGCGGGTGGGAGCGCCGGTATTTTGCGCGGCTGCTCGCAAGCGCTTGCACACCGAGATAGGTGATCGCGAACGTAGAGGAGGTGGCCCATGCCCTGCAGTAACCAAGATCCGATGTCCCGCACGTCGAAGGCTCGAGGCTTCACGCTCATCGAGATCATGATTGTCGTCGCGATCCTCGGGGTTCTCGCCGGCCTCGCGGCCATGAACCTCACGCGCACACAGCAGCGCAGCCGCTTCCGGTCGTCGGTTCGCGACGTCATGGGCCTGATCACCGAGGCGCGCTCGCAGGCCACCCAGCTCGCCGGCGCGATCTCGGACGGCCGGGTGGTCGACAACCTCCCCGCCGGCGGCGACTGCCCCATCGCGTTCTCGAACATCCGAAACGGGGTCCCGAATCCGAACCCCGCGACCCCGGGCGTCGCGATCGACACCGTCACGCGCATGGTCCAGATCGTGAACAACACCCGCAACGCACTGCCGCTCGGACCGCCCGCAATTCCGCCGCTCAGTCTGCTCCCGACCATGGAGATCGACTGCCGGACCGAGGATCTCGACGAGCTGTACCGCAGCGCGTTCGTCATCGATTTCCCGCAGAGCGCGGCCACGCTGGCGAGCGTGGGTACCACCCTTATCATCGGCTTCGACGGGCGCGGGATGCTCACGACCGCAATTCCAGGGGCGTTCCCGCTGGCCGGTCGCGTCGTCTTCAGCGAGCCGGCCACCGCCATCGCGGGCCAGGCGCTCATCTCCGAGCTGGTCTTGCTCGTGAACGGCGGCGGCCAGGTCTGCGTCGAGGGTGGCCTCCGGACCTGCGCGAACTACGGGAGATTTTGATGTCTCGGACGAAACGACACGGCTTCACGCTGCTCGAGGTGCTGATCGCGCTCGGCATCCTGGTCATCGGCGGGCTCGGCACGCTGCAGCTCCTCGATCTCATGTCGCGGAGCAACGGCAACGTCAGCGCCGAGGCCGAGGCGATGGAGATCGCGCGCGAGCTCCGCGCGGGGCTGGAGAACATTCCGCTGCTGCGCCCCAACCTGGTCTTCCCGGTCTGGCAGATCGGCCCGGTCGTCACCGCGCCGCTCCACCCCGCCATCGGCCCCAACGCGATCGGCAACTCGATCGCCGGCCCCAACGGCGGCCGCTACAACGTCAGCTATCAGATCACCGGCTGGACCCCGCCCGCGGGCGAGGGCCCCGATCGCGACGGCGACGGCAACGTCGATCTGTCGAGCCTCGACATCGTCATCACCGTCGACAACCCGATCGCCAACCTGAACCTGGCCACCCGCCCGGAGAGCCGGCTGCTGCGCCCCGTCATCATCGCGTTCCGCAAGGACGTCCAGGAGTCGGCGTCGATCGCCAGCGGCGGAGTCCTCCGATGGTGAGGCGCTCGCACCGCACGCGCGGCTTCACGATGCTCGAGATGCTGGTGGCCTCGGCGCTGTCCGGGATCGCGATCGCGGCGGCCTTCACCTTCGCCACGTTCCAGGTGAAGAGCTTCTCGGCGGCGCAAGACATCCAGGTCATCGCGGCCTCGACGCGCACCTTCGA
>Ga0105047_10017963_pt1 | contig 10988 bp, 12 predicted proteins | sample MAT04_FD_78384 | JGI IMG/M metagenome (GOLD analysis project Ga0105047, IMG submission 78384) | Freshwater microbial communities from Lake Fryxell liftoff mats and glacier meltwater in Antarctica - MAT-04 (megahit assembly) | ecosystem: Environmental > Aquatic > Freshwater > Ice > Liftoff...
TACCGCTGCCCTGTTGCGGACTAGCCGGTTGCGGTGCGTTAGAAACGGCCATGGGGATCCTCGCCTGCTTGCACTGACACCTATTCTGCGACCATTATAGCATGGGTCAACCGATGTGCGAACGACAGTCAACCGCCGTTCACACCTATCACTCACGGCGAAAGCCGCTCGATCTCCCATCCGCCCCCCACCCGGCCCGCATAACGCAATCGATCGTGCAGACGATGCGGTCCCCCCTGCCAGAATTCGAACACCGTGGGCGCCAATCGATAGCCGCCCCAAAAAGACGGCCGCTCCGGCGCCGCTGCGGCATATTCAATCTGCAACTCGGCAAGCCGCGCTTCGATCACACGCCGATCCGGGATAACCTTGCTTTGTTCCGACACCCAGGCGCCCAGACGCGCGCCCAACGGGCGGCTATGGTAATACTCGTCCGACTCGGCCGCCGTGACTTGCTCAATGGCCCCCTCGATGCGCACCTGGCGCTCCAAATCACCCCACCAAAAGACGATCGCAGCAAAAGGGTTCGCCTCTAGTTCCTGCCCCTTGCGACTCCCATAATTCGTATAGAAGACAAAGCCACGCCCATCAAACCCCTTGAGCAAAACCACGCGCGCCGACGGGTGACCCGCTGGCGTGCTTGTCGCCAAAGTCATGGCATTCGGTTCCCGGATGCCGCTGGCCACCGCCCCCTGATACCAGGCGTCGAACATCCCAAACGGATCCGGATCGGCTTCGTCTTCACGCAACCGCCCACGTTTATACTCTTTGCGCAGCTCGCTACCGCCTGAACTCACAGGATAACCTCAACTCTCATATTCCCTTTTTCTTGCTTTTCTTTCTTTCTTGCTTTTCTTTCTTTCTCTTTTTTCTTTGTGTTCTCTGTGTTCTTTGTGGCAAATCCTCCTATTTTTTTTACCCGCGCGCTCAACGGCCAGGCAGATCGCCCCAGCGCCGGTCGATCTCGGCCTGCCCATGCTTCATGGCAAGCAGCAAGGCGTCCTGGTCCACCGGCAACGACAAACAACGCACGCCGACCGCATTGGTAATGGCGTTCGTAATCGCCGGGCTGATCGGGATCGAACTAACCTCGCCAACCCCCTTGGCGCCATACGGGCCATCGGCCGTCGCATGCTCGACGACAAAGTTCTGCATCGCCGGTGCATGCTTGATCGCCGGCATCTTATACTGCCCCAGATGGCGCGTCCACGGCACCCCGTTTTCCTCGACATAGTGCTCGGTCAACGCATTGCCAATGCCCATCACGATGCCCCCCTCGATCTGGCCGGACAAGCTCAGCGGGTTGATCGCACGGCCAACATCGTGCGCCGTAACGACGCGCTCGACCTGCACTTCGCCCGTCTCCACATCCACACTGACCAGCGCCGCATGCACGGCATAACTGAAAGCCACGTGCATGTCACCCCCCGTGCCAAGCGGTTGCGTCTTCGGCGCCCAGTATTCGTAGCGCAGTTTCGGCGATTGGCCTTCGTCGATCAGCGCCTTGACCGCGTCGGCAAACGACATCGAACGCGTGGTCTGGTGTGAATGGCCATTTGGCGTGCGCTGTCCGTTGCCGCCACTGGCCTGTTGCACGCCGGACAAGCGCACATCGTCGACATAGGCCAGCCCTTCGTGGAAGGCAATCACCTCGGGTGGCACATCGAACTTCTCAGCCAGCACGCCCTGAATCCGTTCACGCATGGCACGCGCCGCCAGACGCGCGGCATTGCCGCTGACGTAGGTCTGCCGGCTGGCAGTGGTCGGCCCGCCATCGGGCGACAGATCGGTGTCCATGACCAGCACGCTCACCTGCTGAAAAGGCAACCCCAACTCCTCAGCCGTACACGCCGCCAACACGCCGACCAGGTTTTGCCCCATCTCAGCACTGCTGGTGCGGATGGCAGCCGTCCCATTGGCGTAAACCTCTACTTCGGCCTCCGCCTTGTCGGGCGCACCTCCCCCTAACCCCGTATTCTTATAACCGGCCGCCACCCCCCACGCGTAGAGCTTGCTGCCCTTGCGCACGGGCGCCCACAGATCAGTGTGTGCCGTGGCAACGGCGTGCTCCGCTTGCCAGTCTCGAATGGCGCCCTCCACTTTGTCCAGACACTCCATCAAGCCCACGCTCTCCTTGAGCATCTGGCCCGTCGCCGTCATCGTGCCAACGCGCATGCCGTTCTTGCGCCGCAATTCGACCGGATCCATGCCCAACTTGGCCGCCAGAATGTCCATGTTGCTCTCGACGGCAAAGGCCGATTGCGTCACGCCAAAGCCACGAAAGGCGCCGCAGGGTGCGTTGTTCGTATACATGGCGTAACAATCGATCTTGGCGCTGCCCAGCACGTACGGCCCGGTAGCGTGCGTCGTGGCGCGCGTCATCACCTTCTCGCCAAGGCTGGCGTAGGCGCCGCTGTCGCCATAAAGTTCGGCTTCCACGGCCGTGAGCGTGCCATCACGTTTTGCGCCCGTCTTGATCCGAATGATCGTCGAATGGCGTTTGGGATGAAAGCGCAGGCTCTCCTCGCGCGTGTACAGAATCTTGACCGGGCGACCGGTGACCGTCGCCGCCAGCGCCGCATGCACCTGGCCGGCGATGTCTTCCTTGCCGCCAAAGCCGCCTCCCATGACGGTGCCCTTGACCCGCACCTCTTCTTCGCGCATGCCCAGACAGCGCGCCACCTGATGCCGGTCGGCGTACGGGATTTGACTGCCGACATAGATCGTGAGTTTGTCATGCTGTCCGTGGCGCGGGTCCAGACAGCCAGCCGGGACCGCCACCGAGCATTCCGGTTCGAGAAAGGCGTGCTCGGTCATCGGCGTGCGGTAGGTGCGTTCGACAATCACGTCGGCTTCGGCAAACCCTTGGTCGATGTCGCCGTGGCGCACCTTGATGTGCTTGAGCAGGTTGCCGGTGGGCCGGTCAGGATGAAGCACGGGCGCGTCCGGCCGGCGCGCGCTGACGGGGTCGGTCACGGCCGCCAATACTTCGTATTCGACGACAATCGCGTCCAGTGCCTCATGCGCCACCACGTTCGTGTCGGCCACCACGAGGGCCAATGGATCGCCCACATAGCGGGCCGGATATTGGCCGCCGGCAAATACGGGCCAGTCATATTCGACAAGGCCATGGCGCGCGTCGCCGGGCACATCCGCATAGGTCAACACAGCGTGCACACCGGGCAGCAGCCGGGCGGCAGTGGTGTCAATACGCACAATTCGCGCATGCGGATGGACGCTGCGCAACGTCGCACCATAGAGCATGCCCGTGAACTGAAAGTCGTCAGCGTAGCGGGCGCGTCCGGTCACTTTGTCGACGGCGTCCGGGCGCGGCAGTGGCTGGCCAACGCTCTCCAGCGCTTCTTCGGTGGTCGGCAGTTCCGGCAGCGGCAACTGTCCCGTACGCATTTTCTCGGCCGCCGCCTTCACAGCCGATATGATCGACGTATATCCGGTACAACGGCAATAGGTGTCCTTCAAGCAATGCTTGATCTCCTCCTCGCTCGGATCGTCGGTGCGGTCGAGCAGTGTTTTGGCCTGCATGATGAAGCCGGGTGTGCAGAAGCCGCACTGGGTGGCGCCGTGGGCAACAAACGCTTCCTGCAGCGGGTGGAGTTGCTCGTTGGCGCCGGCCAGCCCCTCGATCGTGGTCACCGTGGCGCCTTGCGCTTTGAAGGCGGGGAAGATACATGAATCCACGCTGCGCCCATTGACAATCACCGTACACGCACCGCACTCGGCTTCGTTACAGCCGATCTTGGTGCCGGTCAGCCCCAGTTCGTAGCGCAAAACCTCAGCCAGAAAGCGGTTGGCGGGGATATCCACGGTGTGCTGGACGCCGTTGACGGTCAGATGTAGATCAGGCATTATCCGTTACCTTCCTTGATGCACGCGCTAGCCTGCCGTCGCTGCGCAGGGATTGCTTCTTAAATCGTTGCCGATTGTACCGCAGATCAACAGCCTGAGCAATCAAGCACAGAGAATTGATCGACGCGACGCGCAGTTGGACGAAACCAATCACTTTCGTGCACAATATGAGAAAACCGCACCACCAAAGGAGAGTATCTACATGACCATCCTCATGCTGCCTGGTATCCCAAGCGACGTCACGTGGGCCAACACCCCCGACCTGGGACAGTTCGTCGACGATGTGTTGCACATCACCGCCGGTCGCCAAACCGATCTCTTTGTCGACCCCGCAGGCACGAGCGTCACGGATAATTCGCCGCGCCTGACTTTTACGCCTGACCCGCGCTTTACCCTTTCCGCCCACGTACACGTGGACTTTGCCGCCACCTACGACGCCGGCGTGCTCATGTTCTTTGTCGACAAACGCCACTGGGCCAAGTTCTGCTTTGAGTATTCGCCCCAAGGCGACCCAATGATCGTTTCCGTGGTCACCAACGGCGTGTCTGACGACTGCAATTCGGTGCCCCTGGCACGACGTGACATTCACATGCGCGTGACGCGCCTGGGCGACGCATTCGCTTTCCACTTTTCAGAGGACGGCACGCACTGGCGGCTTGTTCGCTACTTCGCCCTGCACGAGACGGCCAACCTGGTTGCCGGCTTCTCCACCCAGTCACCGACTGGGGAGGGCTGCCACGCCGCGTTTGCCGATATTCGCTACGCACCGGTGCCGGTCACCGATATTCGATCGGGCATATAGTCTTCCAGAAGAAGAATGCCATGACCGCACGATCTTTCTATCGTTCGCCCTGCTGGCGAAAACGCCAGTAGGGCGATTGGGCAAATCGCCCTAGCGTCTCGGAACACCACAGATCATAAAGTCGCGCCGGAAGATGACAGAACCTGTCAGATAGGTTGAACTGTGGCTACATCCCATGAACATGCAAACCCTCGAAGGTCACTGGGAAACCAGCGCCATCGGGTGCCGCGCACATGATACCAACCTGCATCGACGCTGCCGGCAGTAGATAGGCAATGCGCAGCAAGGTGTACGCTACGCCGTCCAGCGAATAGAAGATCTCGACAGCTTCGGCTTTGCGGATGGCGCGCAGCCAGATCGACGGCGGGTTCTGCGGCAGCGGCGCCACGGACCAATCCGAGAAATCATTGGTCACGACGGCGCTGACATATTGTTGCCCGTGGACGTATTCGATGCCGGTCTTGATCCAGTGTTCGGGATCGATGCGCAGCATCAAGCCGGCCTGGTCGTAAAGATCCTTGTAGCCCCCGGTGATCTTGACTTCGACGGTGAAATCGCCCGCCACCACCGCATAGCCAACGTGGCCATTGTCGCGGATGAAACCATAATGGGTCTTGCGCCAGAAGTCAGTGCCGGGTGCGACAACAACCTCGATACGATCGCCGTCAGTGACCCAAGTCGGTGGTTCATTAAGCCATTGCATGCTCGCGTCTCCTTGGTTAGAGCAATGGCCGGCTGGCGACGATAATACCGTCGACGTCGGCGTAGAGATAGTGGCCGGGCGTAAAGGGCACGCCGGCAAAGTGCACGGGAAGGTCAAGCTGGCCGGGCGCACGCTTCTGACTGCGTAGTGGCATCGCAGCCAGGGCCTTGACGCCGATCGGCAGTCGCCGAAGCTCCTCACTGTCGCGGATACAACCGTTGACGACAATACCCGCCCACGCGTTGCGGCATCCCAACTCCCCAAGTTGGTCGCCGACCAGCGCACAGCGCAAGGATCCACCGTTATCAACCACCAAGACCCGGCCGGCGCCCGGCGTTTCTAGCAGCGCGCGCACCGAGGTATTGTCGTCGTCCACCTTGACGGTGACGATGGCGCCGTGAAAGGCGACCATACCGCCAAAATCGCGCAGAAGCGGTGCGGCAACCTGAAGTTCGGATGCAAACTCATCGCAAAGGTCGGCAGTTTTGAACATCGATGATCCTCTCTCTAGCGCGGTGGAAAGCACAGATAACTTGATGCATCTAGTCTATCACAGTTCATTAGCATTAAAACCCCCACTGGGTTGGCAATGGTATGATTCAGAAGCAAAGTGGGGCGGGCGATAGACGCTTCTGCTCTCTTTCAGTGTAGAAGGAAAGCAGAATCGCCGTGTCAGCCGCCACAACCTCGCTCATTTTCTTGTACCTCTTCCACCCCGCCTTAGGCATGCTCAACTACCTGCGCAGCCTGGTGGGGCTGCCCAGCGTCGGCTGGTTGACCGGCGTACAAACGGCGCTGCCCTCAGTGGCGTTGGTCACGGTATGGCTGCCGTTGGGGCTGAACACGGTGATCTTGCTCGCCGGCATGCAAGGCATCCCCGAGGAGCTGTACGAGAGCGCTATGATCGACGGCGCATCGGGAGCGGCCAAGTTCCGCCATATCACGTTACCCCTGTTTTGGATGGGCTGTCCCCTTTTGTACTGCTCTACAGAGCCATCACCAACCGCAAGGCGTGGGGGATCACTGGCGCATCAACGCGATCATATCCCGGAAAATTTCGAGATCCTTACGATAGTCGGCAATCGATGTCTTCGGCGTGCGGCGGTTGGTCACATTGTCGTAGAACGCCACCCACTCGTTGACAAAGGCGTCGCCCCAACTGGGGTGGATGACCTGTTCGGTCACGCCGTGCTCGCCATTGGGCGTAGCCACCATCACCCGGATCGGCAGGTTCATGACGTATGGCGTATCATACACCACGCGCACAACCTGGTAGTTGCCAAAGACTTCCAGGTTGGCATCGAAACGCGCCAGAAAGTCCACCCCGGTGTCAAATTGGCAGACAAAGGAACCGTAGTCGAAGGTCGCGGTCAGGTAGAGTCCCCCACGTTGGGTAGCGCTGATCACGCGCTTGGGCATCCCCAAGAGTTCACGCATGGCCGAGATATCGTGCGAACTGAGCCCAAGCAACAACATATAGGTCCCCTGCAGTTCGCCCGGCGCCTCGCCAATTGCCTCGCGCACCCCAGTTGATTCGAGTTCGGCGCCGGCTGCCAATACATCCGGCGCGATATCGTTACCTTTGACCACACGCGAGGTAGCGTTGATGATCTGGGGATTGTGGCCAATCACATCGTGCACACGCGCCAGGCGGATATCGCCCTTGGCGGCCATTTCCCCAACGAGGCGACAGGCATCTTCAAAGGCCGGCGCATAGCGACGCATGTAGGCCACCTGCACGGTGACGCCAGCCCGTTCCTGGGCTGCCTGGATGGCGTCCACCTCGGCCAGGTTGAGCGCCGCCGGCTTCTCAACCATCACATGTTTGCCCGCCGCAATGGCTGCTATCGTCACCGGCGCATGATAGGCATGCGGATTGGCGACCAGCACGACGTCGACATCCGGTTGGCGCACCAGGTCCTCGTAGTTGAGAAAGCGCTGCGCCACGTTCCAATGGTCACCCACGCTGTCAAGCACCGTCCGGCTGGCATCGCACAATGCCGTGACACGAAACTTGTCCGCCAGGCGATAGAAACAGGGCAGATGCATGATCTGCGCAACTTCGCCACAACCCACGATACCTACACGTAGCTGATTCATGATTGTCTCTCAAATCTGGTGGAATGGGTTAACCCTTCACCGCGCCACCAACTGCGGTGTAGAGCCTAGTTTTGTTCAATGAGTTCTGCGAGAGTCAATCTACACTTGCTCACGACGACCGCCAGCAAGTTCGGCGACAACCCGGTCGAACAGCGCGTCATCGTCCCGTGTGGCCAGGTACGATTCCGCGAGGTCAGGGCAGCCCGCAGGCCGTCCTCGATCACCAAGATAAATTGAAAAGTCGGCCTGCTATCGCAATTCGGTCAGACTGCCGAACGCACCCATTCGGGGCGGCGCTGGAAGAGATTGACAATCTCACTCATGCTCCAGATGTAGTCTAGCGCGTGATTGGACGCGAGCGTTTGACGTTTTCACCTTTCAAACAACAATCGTGTTCGTGAGCGCAAGTGTAACATTTGATCCGCGTCGATCCAAGCCCGTCTCGTAGACACGCGTGGGTGCATCCTCACCCCTATCTGGAACGCTATGCCCCGCTCGCGCCAGGCCAGGCCAAGACAGCTAACAAAGCCGCCCCTGCCCCCCCCCAACCTCTTTTTCCTCAAATTGTGTCAAATTGCACCCCTAACTGGTTCTCCCGCACTTTGTGTGAAAACTGAGCACCGAACTGACATGCATCGCAGGGGCGCCAGAGTAAATACTCACGGCGGCCAAGCGCGCGCTGTGAACCGTTATAGTCGACGTGATCCAAATCCCGAACCCCTACCGCGCTTCACATAAAAACAAAAACAGGCATTTTTGAGGGTTTTTCCCATACCCTCCAAATTGCCTACAACACTACAACAACCTACCCTCCATACACATGCAAACAGGAGAAAAGTTGTTGTAGGTTGTTATAGGTTCCATTGATCACGCATTGCGCATCTCCTCGGCAAACCCGGCGGGTTCACTACCGGACAGAAAATGTGTTCGAAAATAGAGCCGCTAGAACAGACGTGGAATAGACGAACGGCTGCCACTCGGGTAAGCTCTCTGGTCTGGACAAACCACAAAGGAGAACAGTCATGCGGAAAATCATTGTCTACAACGTCATCTCACTGGATGAGTATCATACAGGTTCTGGGAATGATGTTTCGGTCATGTTCCCATCGACTAGCAGTCGAACACCGACCAGCAGATGTCGTTTCGCAATCGCTGATCATCCACGACAAGGTCGCGGATCACTTCCGGCATCAGCGCCGCGCCGATCACGCTAGTTGATGGCGACAAAATTCGTGGGTCCACCCTACTTTACCGGGGGGGATGCCAGCCAACACTCACCCAGTTGCGGCGAGCGTCGACAATTGCATCATTGTTCATCTTGAGTGCAATTACGGTGACTCGCCCAATCGCGGTCAAGCCCCGGAGATAGAGGCCCGTTTCATCCCAAACAAAATTGTCCAGCCAAACATGCTGGCACGGATGAAACAGCGACGTGATAACACCAGTCAACGGGTCGGGCAATTCGACAAGCGCGCGCTTGTACAAGTTGCAGCGATGACAGGCATAACAAAGATTGCCGAATGCAGCCTCGCCACGTCGGCTGCGTGGAACCACATGATCAACAACCATCGGGTAGCCGGATGTCATCTGGGTTGTAAGGCAATAAGCGCACCGGTGATCATCTGCTTCCACTAATTGGCGACGCAAATCGGGCGGAAGATAGAGTCCCATGGATTAGAGCTTATCTGCCGGGGGAATAATATGTCCACGCCAATGCAACAAGGCGACTGCGTGCGCCTTGCGCAACATGAAGCGATCTGCGTCTGCGCACAGACTGTCCAACTGAACGTGTTCCAGAGGATCAAGTTCATCATCGGCATTTTTCTCCAGCAGTTCCACCATGTGGGCCATTTCCGCTTCGGTGCGTTGGCTGCGGGCAATACGCCAGAGCGATGTGTCGTCCAACCGGTCCATAGCAGCCAGTTCAACCTGCGCTGCTGGTGGGGCGTCCTCCCAGCGCGGCGGACTTCCGACGCGCAACGCATGCAGCATGATGTCGGCCACCGACTGCCGTGTTGCCTGCGCGGTATGCTGAAAGCGCAGGTATAACTCCTCAGGTAAGACCAAGGTAACGTTCTGCATCGCCACGCAATCTCACTCCTTTGCCATCGTCTTCCACTGATCGCAGTCAACTGGTTTGATTATAACAGATCGAGTCAGTCTGCGGTGGGGGCGGTACTGGGGACCGTCACGGCTGGGGACATAATTGACGACGACCCTTGAAGTGGCCGAACCCTTGGCCGTTCCCACCGTCTTTCAAATTTGAGGAACCTGTCAAACTACCTATATGCTTTGCGTGCGTCTGCGTTCCCAGTTTACGACACTCAAACCCGGAACGCGGGAAAACTCTCTTTGATTGCGGGTCACAATCGTCAATCTAGCAAATAACGCATTATTCTAACAGATCTCGATGACTATCCTGACCCAAGTCGCTTTCGTCAATATCATCAGGAAAATCCTCATCTAACGCGCCCGCAAAACGTTCCACCGTTGTCTGCCAAGAAATCTCTTGCTGCTTGGTGTAACGAGCTTCGAGAAACGTTACAAAGTCGAGCGCTTCGCGTGCCGCATCTTCGGGCAGGTTAAGACTTCGCTGGTAAATCGTTTCGGCAATCGACATGTTCAACCTCTTAAGATTGTATCATTGCACCACAGACTTCGAACCGCATCATCCAGTCCTTGCATACCCTTACCCACTGCGCTCATATCATCGACAGATACAAGTAGTTCAAGATAGCGGCGCAATTGCATGTGCAACCTCAGACAGGCAATGGCACAGTATTGATCGAGACGACCACATTCAAACTGTCAGAAATCACGGATTTGAGCTGCACGTACTGCCGGTACAATCCCGCCCAATGGACAATTTCGACGGCGTCGCCCATTTCACCAGCGTGATAGCGCCGATAGAATTCGGCTGACGCAATACCCTGCTTCTGCTCAAATACGATCAATTCACGCTGCAGGTCGAGCAGTTCTTCAACAGGATCATCATGTTCATCTGCAGCGCGCAGCATTTCTACGAGCTGTTGTTTGTCAAGGCGTGGTTGATTCGTAAACACGATCTGCGGCATGATTTTCCCTCCGGGACAGATTCTTATCGGGCATCATACCATAAACCCTTTCACGCTGATTTACCACGGGGAGACCGTCACGGCTGGGGACATAGGTGTCGACGACCCTTGAAGCGGCCGAACCACGACCACCGCAGCGCAAGGTAACATGTATGGCCGTTCTCGGCACGCCCCTGTCAAAAACTGCCTGTTGTACCTTGTTATAGGGCGTTCCGGGGCTATTCTGCATCTCAGTGCCCACCTTGTTTGTTCCCACCTGACCGCCTTGCGCGAAACCATCGCCTTCACATGAGGTAGGAGGCAGCGCGTGCTTACCATAACAATCAAAATGCGCGATCTTGAGGCTTTGCCCGGAAATCCATGTCATGTCCGACCAAACCCCCTCTGACCACATGGTAAGGCCAAAAATCCTGTTGTACCTTGTTTTGGTTTGTTGTACCCA
>Ga0105047_10017964_pt1 | contig 10988 bp, 10 predicted proteins | sample MAT04_FD_78384 | JGI IMG/M metagenome (GOLD analysis project Ga0105047, IMG submission 78384) | Freshwater microbial communities from Lake Fryxell liftoff mats and glacier meltwater in Antarctica - MAT-04 (megahit assembly) | ecosystem: Environmental > Aquatic > Freshwater > Ice > Liftoff...
ATTGCAAGTCCTCGACTCGTTTGACAACCTCACTTATTTTGATGGCCAAGCTGGCGCGATTTACAAACAAACACCTCCCTTGGTCAACGCCATGCGGCGTCCCGGCGAATGGAATACCTATGACATCTTCTGGACCGGACCACGTTTCAAAGAAGATGCCTCGTTGGACACGCCTGCTTATATCACCGCCGTCCACAACGGCGCTCTAATCCTCAACCACTTCCAACTGCTGGGAGACACCCCGTTCAATCGTCCCCCTCAATACAAGGCACACCCACCAAAGGGACCCATTTCTATCCAAGATCACGGAAACCCCGTGCGGTTTCGAAATATCTGGATTCGAGAGATTAAACCAGTACAAGGAGTGCAGGAACGGGAACCTTTCCTCCGCAACGGCAACAAAGAAACGCCTATCTCTAGCGCAGGCGAAAAGAAATAGGATGGCTCGTTGAATCACGTTGCTTCCACCGACCAGGGTCGGTGGAGAGCAGTCCATGTGGGTAACGAAGTAGCTGCCAATCATCGCTCCACCGACACGGGGTCGGTGGAGGCATGTCGGCCAGACGGGGTCGGTGGAGGCATGTCGGCCAGACTTCAGACTTCAGACTTCAGACTTCAGACTTCACCTGCCTTACTGCCCACCTTCGGTCCGTTTGGACCACCACGGTAAGCCCACGCCCCCGTCCATCGTAAGCGTAGTTCCTGTCATGTAAGCTGCTTCCTCGCTTAACGTGAAGCAGATGCCATGCGCCATTTCTTCCGAAGTCCCTAGACGCTTCATGGGTATCTGTTGTGCGCCGTTGGCAAGTTGTTCTTCCGAAAAGAATTTTCTTTCTCCAGGTGTATCGATCCAGCCTGGATGAAAAACGTTGACTCGAATTCCATGTTGAATCAACTCGATAGCCGCGGTTCGGGCCATATGGTCAATCGCGGCTTTGGCCATGTTGTAGGCCATGGCGGTTGGAAAAGGAATGATCGAGTGGGGAGAGCTGACCACCGTGATACTGCCACCCCAGCCTTGCTTGATCATTTGCTGAGCCGAGGCTCGAACTCCGTGCAACGCTCCCCACATACTAACTTCGATTGTACGACGAAAGCCAACCATATCCGCTTCGACCATCAATTGACGATCGCTATAAACCGCATTGGATACGAAGACATCCAAGCTACCAAACTCACTTACGGTCCGTTGAACCATATCCTCGACGGCAGCCAAATCCGACACGTCGCAAGCCACGACGAGGGCTTTGCAGCCGAGCTTGCGAATCTCTTCGGCAACCTCGTCGGCTTGATCTTTGCTCGAGCTGCAATTGACTGTTACATTTGCACCACCTTGTGCCAGAGCCATGGCGACAGCCCTCCCAATCCCCTTCGAGGATCCGGTCACCAATGCATTCTTTCCCTTGAAATTATAGTGCATTTGCGCTCGTACTCCCGTTTTTTACTTGAATTTGAAATGCCAGCGAATCGGATTCTGGACTAACACTGAAAAGACTACCTGCCGTAACCTCGGAGAGCAACATCTGATTCTGCCTATCATGGATGAGGCACATCGCCAAGGACCTGGCCAACGGCCTCCGACACCTGTTGCAAGTTCCGACGAAAGAAGGGTGCGGTAAGCTGCAGCATGCAGGAACTATTGTTTACCCACGGTCACCGTGCGTTCGAGTTGGATGCCAAAGGCGGCAATCCGATCTCGAACTTTACCGCGCGTGATACCCAGAATTTCAGCGGTTTTGGATTGATTTCCTCCGGCCACATCTAGGATTTTTGCGAACAATCGACGTTCCATGTGTTCTAACGCTTCGGCATATAGGTTGGTTGAACCAAGCGCCAGTTTCTCTTCGATGAATTTGAAAAGTTGAAAATCATCGACGGTTGCCGGCCACACTTCGTCCGTGCTTTGATGGGTAACTTGGTTTTCGCCATCGCTTGGTCCTTGTGTCGATAGGTTCGACGTTGCAACTTCAATTGGGATGACATTTGCAATTGGTGCGGGCTCTACCATGGTATCGGATTGCGAGCAAACAAACGGTGGTAAGTTATCTGCCCCGATAACAGTTCCAGTTGTGTTGATCATCGATTGACGCACGACCGACTGAAGCTGCCGGACGTTGCCCGGCCAATCGTACTTGAGCAGAAAATGGTAAGCTGCGGGCGCAATCCCTTGAATGTCCTTCTTGCCCATCTCAGACTTCGCGCGGCGAAGGAAATACTCTAGCAAAAGCGGAATGTCCTCTCGTCGTTCTTTTAACGGAGGAAGTTCGATCGTGAAACCATTCAATCGGTACAGCAAATCCTCCCGAAACTCATTCTGTTTCACCATTTGTTCGAGGGGACGATTGGTTGCGGCGATGACTCGGACGTTGGTGGTAACCAATTCGTTTCCGCCAACGCGTTCGAACTTTTGTTCTTGAAGGAGCCTCAGAACCTTGCCCTGAATGATGGTTGACATGTCGCCAATTTCATCCAAAAAGATCGTTCCGCCATCGCATTGCTCGAATCTGCCAATGCGACGCCGTTCCGCTCCGGTAAACGCCCCTTTTTCGTGCCCGAAGAGTTCGCTCTCTAGAAGTTGATCCGGGATCGCTGCGCAATTGACAGCCACAAAAGGCTTATCCGCTCGGTCGCTGTGCTGGACCAAAGCGCGTGCAACCAGTTCCTTGCCGCATCCGCTTTCACCTCGGATCAGGACCGTTACATTTTCAGCCGCGACGCGACCAATGGCTTTGTAGACTTCGATCATCGCCTTGGATTTGCCGACGAATCGCTCTCCACCCGATTCGCCTTCCCCGACCTGAAATGCCACCGGCTCATCCATCATGCGTCGCGCCTTGAGAGCGCTCAGAGTCAGACTCCGAATCTGCCCAATGTCGAGAGGCTTTGAGAGATAGTCGAATGCACCCGCACGCATGGCTTGGATGGCTGTCTCACTTGAAGTATCGCCGGTGATGAAGATGACAGGCAGTTTGCGGTCAATCGCCCGAATTTTCCGGAACAATTCCAGCCCATTATGATTTGGCAGGAAAACGTCTAACAGAACGACGGATGGTTTTTCGGAATCCAGCAAATCCAAGCCGACATCGCCATCCGCTGCTGGCACGACGGATATCCCACAATATCCATCCAATCCACTAGCTACAATGTGGCGGACAGAACGGTCATCATCAATAATCAGTACTTTGGTCAATCCAATACTCCCCTGGCAAGAAAATTTTCTGCCTTCGTATTTTTAACGGGTGTACGACGTTAAATCTAGTCACTAAGGATCGCTCGCCTCGTTTTTTCGACCAAGAAAACCTCGATGCGTCATGAAACTCCTCGACTAATAATTATAACGTCTTTCTCGCCATGCATCGGTTCGACTATCAACGAGACAAGCAAAATGCAGAGAACTTCTGAGATTGTTGTCCTCAAATTGGCACGCCAATTGCCCTTTCTTGCCTTCGCTTGAACAATGAACTTCGTTTGAACCTTGACCGCAGACCCTACTTCCTACAACAAACGCCGACAACATGTTTCAAATTGATGAGAAGCGAGCGCTTGGGGCTTTGGACGGAAATCGAAATCTGCTGGTGGAATTGGCCGGAATGTTCAGAGAGGACGCCCCCCTGATCCTGAATGAGCTGAAGACCGCGGTGGCTAATAAAAGTGCAACCCAAACCAGATCCGCACTGCACAGCCTGAAAGGCTTGGCATCCACCTTTTTTGCTCAACCCACGGTCGAGCTTGCACATCGACTCGAGGACGCAGCCGCTAGCGGAGATCTGGAATTTTTCCACTCTGGAGAACTGGAAAAACTGGAACAGTCAATAGAATCCGTCATCGAAGAATTTGCAGAGCGAGGCTGGGTAGTTGACCCCTGAGCGGTCCCCAAGGAATCAAGATGGTCGCTTATCCATCACCTACAGGACGATTCGCCAACAATGAAACAATTGGCACGGCTATTGCGTTTATTGCTAAGGATGAATTAAAGCTAGTTGGCGTCGGGCCTACTAGCACGTTTAAGACGTTAAACCGGGGACCATGTCATGGACTTATTCCAAGTAGTGCCGTTTGCAGCCATTGAATACTCGTTGATCTACATGCTTGGGGGCGGTGGACTCATTGGTGCTTTGGTCATTTTTGTGATCGCTCGCATGTTAAAGCGCTAGGCTCGAGCTGGACAATATCGCTAGCCCATCCGTTCGGGGCTTTTCCCCGGCGGATGCGTTTTGGCATACTAAAACTGGTCGCCACAACTCGCGCTCCCCTCGGCTTTGCCCGCCTGCTATTTGTCGCATAGTCCACGCACAGCTTATCTGGTCACCCCAAAACGGTAAGTCGTTGTCTCGTCGAATGTTTGGCCCGGCTTTAGCATTGTGGATGGGAAGGAAGTTTGGTTTGGGGTGTCAGGAAAATGCTGCGTTTCTAAACAAAAGGCTTCGTGCTTGTTAAACCCTGCATTGTCCGCTTCTCCGCTCAGGAAATTTCCGGAATACAACTGAATCCCTGGTTGAGTTGTCTTGACTACCATCGTTCGACCACTTGCAGGGTCCACCATACTTGCGGCCAGCCGAAGCTTGCCTGCGGCACCGTCGACCACAAAGCAATGGTCATAGCCATCAGTTTGTTTCAGCTCGGCAATTCTTTCTCCAATGGCTCGTTTGGACGTAAAGTCTAAGGGCGAATTGGTTACGGAAGCTAGTTGCCCGAGCGGTATCATGTTGTCATCCACGGGCAAATACTTGCTGCAAGGGAGCGTTAGCTCATGCTTGTAAATCGACCCGTTTTTTGCGCCTGACAAATTGAAGTAGGCATGATTGGTCAAATTGAGATGGGTCGCCTTATCGGTCGTCGCCGAAAAACGAATGGCCAACTCATTGTTATTGTCCCAAGTGTACTCAGCCGTAACACTAAGCTTTCCAGGGTAGCCCTCTTGGCCATCCGGGCTGACCAAGGAGAATCGGAGTCCCACGTTCGACTCCGACTTGATTTCGGTTGCCTTCCACATGAGTTTATCAAAGCCTACCGCACCACCATGCAAATGGTTAGGACCATTATTGATCGCCAACTTGTAATTGGTACCGTCAATGGAAAAAGTGCCTTTGGCGATTCGATTGCAATACCGACCAACAGTCGAGCCAAAATAGGGGTGACGCTGCAAATACCCGTCGATCGATGAAAAGCCTGCGGTCACATTGGTCTTTTTGCCGTTTCGGTCAGGAACATTAATAGAAACGACGATCGCGCCATAGTCAATCATTTGGACGGTATTGCCGCTGCCATTAGTCAGTGTAAAGAGTGTGACGTTTTGTCCGTCGGTCGTTTTGCCGTATGGGGCTGTTTCGATCTGCATTTTTGATTCGTTGGAGTGAGCGTTTTCGGAGGAAAACAAAAGTGATACGAGGACCACACAACCTGTAGCACAAGCTCGTTTGGATCGGGAAAGGTAGTTGCGTAAATTTTTCATACGTTGCACCGCTTTTGGAGGTTGGGAGAGAAACTTTTACTAATTGTATCGGAGTCGTTGAGCCTGCCAAAGCCCTGGGAAGCTAAAATGCTCCGTAGCCTACGCAAACCCATTGACAAACCCCGTGAGCGATTCGCCATGAAAAACTTGCCAGAACACGATGTAGAATCACTTTCCAGGAGATCGATGTTGGCATCCGCGGCTGTAACCACCGCTATCCTGGCAACTGGAAGTTCCAGTGCGAACGCATCCCAAACACCAAAAAATTCCGTCCTCGGCCAGTTCCAAGTTACGAACAAGCTAATACGACAATCGGTCATGGGTTGGTGCTTCAATCCAATGCCGGTCGCTGAATTAATAGACCACTGCGTTAGCATTAGGATTGAAGCTATCGAAGGCATCGACTCCAAGTTTTACCCCCTTGCTCTCGAAAATGGGCTCAAAATTGCCTTGGTCGGAAGTCATGGTTTCGCGAAGGGACCGACAGATTTGGCAAACCACGTCGAATGCGTTTCAAAAATCATGAAAGGAATTGACATCGCTGTCGAATTTGGAGCCCCCAGCGTCATCACCTTTACTGGCATGCGTGTCGCCGACATGCCAGACGCATTGGCCGACAAGAACTGCCTCGATTGCTGGAAGCAAGTGATCAGCCACGCTGAGAAGCACAAAATTACAATCGTCCTAGAACATCTCAATTCGCGAGATAGTACCCATCCAATGAAGGGGCACCCTGGCTATTTTGGCGATGATGTTGAACACTGTTTTGAGTTGGTAAAGCGAATGGATTCACCTTATTTCAAACTGCTCTTTGATATCTACCATGTGCAGATCATGAACGGCGATGTCATTCGCAGAATCCAAAAGTACCATTCGCTGATCGGACACTATCATACGGCAGGAAATCCAGGCCGCGGTGAATTGGATGACACGCAAGAGATCAACTATCCTCCAATCCTGCGAGCGATTCTTGAAACAGGTTATCACGGCTTCGTAGCTCAAGAATTCATACCAACTTGGTCCGATCCGGTCCAGGCGCTTCGACACGGTGCCATGGTCATGGACGTATAACATTATCGTTTAACGGCGTTTAACGGCGTTTAATGGGGTTGAAGGACGGTTGAACGACGGTTGACAAAAACCACTCGATTAAAGCCCCTGCGTGATACGCCAATTGGGGTTAGAATGGGTAGAGCGCTGAATTACCTGAGCATGCTCGTTCATCGACTCGCTCACGCCCCAATTGCTTACGGATAACGCTTCGTGGCCGATCGATCAAAAAGCACCAACACACCCAAAAAAAACGCGAAAAACGAACTGGATGAGTACGATTTTGACTTGCCCCGCGAACTCATTGCGCAGGAGCCTACGTCAAAGCGTACCGATTCGCGGATGATGGTACTCCATCGGGCGACCGGTCACATCGATCATGTTTCGGTCCGTGATCTCCCTTCCTTTTTGCGGGCTGGTGACGCAATGGCCGTCAACGACTCGAAGGTCATTCCGGCTCGTCTTATCGGGTTTCGCGCTCAGAGCCGCGGTCGTTGGGAAGGCCTGTTTCTGCGAGAGGAAAACGGCGTCGCCGAGCTGATTTGCAAAACGCGTGGCTATATCCAACCGGGCGAAGAGATCGTCGTACGCGATCCCGAAGGTCGTGAAAAACAAAAACTAATTGTCGTGGCTGGCTCGGAACGAGGTCACATGCTTCTTAGGCCCGAGCCCAATATTCCATGGCTTGAATTGCTCGAGAGCAATGGTCGAGTCCCTTTGCCGCCGTACATCCGGGACGGCCAAATGACTGCCATCGACAAGGAACGTTACCAAACCGTTTACGCGAGAAACCCAGGTTCCGTGGCAGCTCCGACCGCTGGACTTCATCTTACACATGAATTGATCCAGCGCATACGATCGGCTGGAGTCGCGTTGGTATCCGTGACCCTCCATGTCGGCCTGGGCACTTTTCGACCAATCCAAACCGCTCGCTTATCCGAACACAAAATGCATAGTGAGGTCGCGCAGATTACCGAACCCGTCGTGAAGCGATTGACCGGCTGTCGCGCCGAAGGGGGGCGCATCGTTGCCGTAGGAACGACCACGACACGAACGCTCGAGACCGCTGCTATGTCCGGCAACGGTTCGCTCGTTCCGTGGAGTGGACAGACCGATATCTTTATTCGACCGGGGCACCAATTCAAGGCTGTCGATGTGTTGCTGACCAATTTTCACTTGCCGCGCAGCAGCCTGCTTGTGCTCGTCTCTGCCTTTGCAGGCCGAGAGTTGATCATGGAAGCGTACCAAAAAGCCATCGAACAAGAGTACCGCTTCTATAGCTATGGCGATTGCATGCTCATCGTTTAATGGATAGGAAGAACCTTACTTGCCCGCTTTGATTGCTCCTAAAACGTGAACGTTTCGATATCAAGCCAACTCCCGCAATCAAAGTCGAGTCCACGCGATCCGTGGGTTGGACTTGACATCGGCGGTGCGAACCTCAAAGCTGCCCATACGTCAGGCTGGTCCAAGAGCAGAAGTTTCGCCATGTGGCAAGAATGGCAATCGCTAGCCGTCTCGGTTGCCAAATTGCTTAATGAGTGCCCTGCATTTGTCGGAGTTGCAGTCACCATGACAGGCGAACTTGCGGACTGCTTTACGACCCGTGCCGAGGGTGTTGCGGTCATTCTCGAACAACTCACCTCCATCCTGCCAGCTTCCATGGTGCGCATCTATTGCGTCGACGGCACTTGGAAAACCGTTTCGCAATCCGCCCGCGACCCCTGGAGCGTGGCGGCCTCGAACTGGCATGGACTGGCTCGATTTGCCATTCGATTTGTAGGTGCAAGATCTTGCCTGTTGTTCGATACCGGTTCAACCACCACCGATCTGATCCCGATCGGTGATGGTCAGATCTTGACAGATGCTCGTACCGATTCGCAACGTCTTCAGTCGGGAGCCTTGGTCTATACAGGGATCGAGCGGTCCAATGTTGCGGGGGTCGTGTCGGAAGTCTCTCTCTATGGTACTTCGTGTCCTGTCATGAACGAACAGTTCGCCACTATGCGAGATGTCTATCTATGGTTACGGGAATTGGAGGACGAACCCGAGTGCCGCGATACAGCCGATGGCAAACCTGCCACACGTGAAGCTGCAAGGTATCGACTTGCCCGAATCGTTGGCGAAGATGGTTCCACTTTGGCAGACACCGACATCGATCGCATGGCAGAGCAAATTGCGGCAACCCAAACGAAATTGGTGGCCAAAGCGTTTACTAAGGTCGCGGCCAGTTGTTCTAAGAAAACATCGAGTGCCGAGAAGAAGAAGAAACCGGTTGCTCGAGCTGTGACAAAATTGGAATCGAGTTCCCACCCATTTGAATGCGTCGCAATTAGCGGACACGGCGATTTTTTGATCGAAGCGGCATTGGCCGTATGCGGTTGGGACGGCGAACGCATTCGCTTGAAGGAACTGTTGGGAGACGACTTGTCGCGTTGCGCTCCAGCTTATGCCATCGCGACGCTCGCCTCGGAAGAACTAAGTGAGTGTCGGCCGAATGGTTGAACGGATCGTAATCAAAATGGGAGGAGCGACCCTCTTTCAACAGTACGGCTTTGAAGCCGAAGTTCGTTCGCTGTTGAGTCAATACAAAAGGGCACAGGTTTGGTTTTTGGTCGGTGGTGGCGATTTGGTAGAAGCCATGCGAACCGCCCACCAGATTTATCCACGCCTCCAAGAGGAGGAAGTTCATTGGCAATGTATTGAACTGCTGGATCACACTTGGACCATCGCCAAGCAGGTCGTTCCAACCGAGCTTTCGATTGCAAGCCGCGAGGAGCTTGAACAAGTGACGCAAATTAGAGATGCACCCGGTGCAGCTTGGGTACGTGTTCAGGCTTTCTACAATCGAGACGACTGTCACAAGATACCGACAGATTGGCTCCCTAAAACGGATTGGAACACCACAACCGACGTTCTCGCGTGGTTACTTGGAAAGATCATCGACGCCGATCGAGTGATCCTAATGAAGCAGTGCGATTGCAACTCGGCTTGGACGCTGGCCGAGGCCGCGAATCGAGGTGTCATCGATTCGGAATTGGCGAGGCTGGTAGGTGCCAATCCGAGTGTCCGTCTGAACATTGAATTGAGGCAGGTTGAATGACCATTTCACTTACATTATAGATCAAAAACTTTCCTTCTTATCATTTTCGACCTGTTGCATCGGTTATCCACTTCAACCAATAGTTGAGAATCGCAGGACGCCCTTCTATGTCATATGGGCCAGGCACCAATCGATGGTAATACGAACTATCCTCGGCGGAGAATGCTCTCAGTCCTCGCGGCACAAGACTGCGCAACTCGCTAAGGTCACTCGACGAACTTGCCTTTTTTTCCGACCGTATTGCCTGGGATTCATGCGTTGACGCACTCCGCTGGGTGGCCGTCTGGATGATTTGCGATTCCAAACTCATTTCCGGCGTGGAACGAGCGACCGCCGAGGCGTTGTGAATCGTCGCGTCCGCTTCGATCTTGTTAATCGCCTCGCTTAACTGTTTTGCAGATTGAAATCGGTCGGTCATTCTCTTCGCCAAACAGTTCAGGCATAGCCGTTCCAGGCTATCCGGGATATCAGGGCGGCGCTGACGCGGTGAAGCGATTTCGCCTTTGAGAATCTTGGAAAAGACCGCCGACTGATCACTCGTGCGAAAGGGTGACTGCAATGTCAACATTTCGAAAACGACAACGCCAAATGCCCAAATGTCTGTTCGGCCATCAATCCGGTGCACTTCTCCCAGAACCTGCTCCGGAGCCATATACCGTTGGGTACCGGCGATGTGCTTCTCATTCCAAAGAGGGGAATCATCGGTTAGGGCAAGCCCCAAATCGGTTACTTTAACCTGTTCATTCTCCGTGATCAAAATATTGGCGGGCTTCAAATCCCGGTGAATAATCCCCTTCGCGTGCAATTGCTCCAGGGCCAATGCAATCTGTCGCATGATTCCAAGGGCACGCGGCAATGCAATCGCTTCCTGCTTTGCAATTAAGTCCGCCAGACTTTTCCCCTCCACCAATTCCATCACCACATAGGTTCGATTCTGCCATTGATCGACATCGAACACGCGGATGATATTTGGATGATCTAAGCTCGCAGCCGCTCGGGCCTCTTCCACGAGCGATGTTCGCAACTTATCCGGGAGCGAATCGAGCGACCGCGACACCTTGATCGCAACTTTTCGGCCAAGCTTCGGGTCATGTGCCAAGTAGACGATTCCGAATCCACCACTGCCCAACGTGCTGATAACGGTGTAACGACCGATGCAGTCATTCGGCCTTAGCATCAACTCATCACGACCGACTGTTTTGTCCTGTTTATCCTCGTCGTTGCCGAGGGGAAGCAGGTTTTGCGCAAAAACTGTCGTTTCCAATGCGTCATCGCTGGATAACTCAAACTTGCTAGTCTCGTCAGAAGAGGATTCTGAGGAATCGTCAGGGGATTTAGGCATGTATTCAAAACCCGTAAGGCTTCTGGGCGGAAAAAGCGTTG
>Ga0105047_10017967_pt1 | contig 10987 bp, 9 predicted proteins | sample MAT04_FD_78384 | JGI IMG/M metagenome (GOLD analysis project Ga0105047, IMG submission 78384) | Freshwater microbial communities from Lake Fryxell liftoff mats and glacier meltwater in Antarctica - MAT-04 (megahit assembly) | ecosystem: Environmental > Aquatic > Freshwater > Ice > Liftoff...
GCAGTTGGCGGGGTCGCCGCCCCAGATCAAGACCTGCAGCTCGCGCGCGAGTAGCGGCGAGCAAGGCGTCGTCCCGTCGCCGGTCGGCCATGCCGAGAAGCGGCCGTTCGACAGGCGCTTCGTGCAGAGCCAAAATCCCGAGCCGTCATAGAAGAGGACGCGGAGCATGTGTCGCCGGCGGTTCCGGAACACGAAGAGCGCGCCGTCCATCGGCTCCTTCTGGAGGACGGCTCGAGCGATCGCTGCGGTGCCGTCGATCCCGCATCGGAAGCTGATCGAGTCGTGCATCAGCACGACGTTGGCGGTGGGAGGGACCTGAATCACCGCGCACCTCCGCGTGACCCGTCGAAGATCGACGACAGGAGCCCGAGCGCCTCCGTGGTCGGCGCGAAGAGTCGAACCTTCCAGCCGGTCGACGTCTCGACCTCGGCGAACGCCGTCGTCGCCGGCGGAGCCAGCTCGATGCGCGAGAACGCGGGCACGGCCTTGGTGGCTCCGCGTGCGCGTCGGGTGTGGCCCGTCGCGAGGCGTCCTCGACTGACCTTGGTCGCGCGGAACACCGCGGCCGGCCCGTGGTGACGAGCAGCCGCGCGCGCTCGCGCCAAAAGCGGCGCGGGGAACGCCTCTCGGTCGTGCTGCTTGCCCCTCCGCCACTCGTCGAAGGCCGCCTTGAGCACGGCCAGTGATTCGGTCTCCATAGTTTGCTCCTTTCGACGGCCTCGCCGTCTTCGGAGCTCACGCTACGCGCCGACCTCGGACTTGTGGGTCACGTTTGCCGGAACAGTAGCGCCGCGGAGCGAGCGCGGGACGCGGCCCGGCCCTCGACTGTCAAAGGGCGGGGTACTGGATCCTCCCGAGTGACCGATCAGCGACGCCAAGCCTCGACGCATCCGGGCGCGAAGATGACGCCTCGAAGCAAGGGGTCGAGCGAATGAAACGCGAAAGTACGGGCTCGCCGGCTCGCCGATCGCGGTGGAGATCGGGTACGGGGCCTGGATGAGCGACGACATTCATAGCTTGCTGCAGGGCGGGTTGCGTCTGCCGGTGAACGCGCGGGCTGCGCTTGCGAGCAAGCTGCTGGAGAGCATCGCGGATGAGTCGATCGACGAGACTGCGGAGTCGCAGTGGGCGAGCGAGATCGAGCGCCGTGTGGAAGACATCGAATCCGGGCGCGTGCAAGCGGTGCCGTCGTCGGTTGTGCATGCGGAGCTCGAGGCATGCATTCATTCTAAAAGAGAGTATAAATGAAGGGCGCGAGGCTGGAGCTCTGTACGAAAAAGAGCACCAGACCGAGGATCAGCAAGAAGATCAGCACCGGAACGAAAAACATCTGCCCGCGGCTGACGAAGAAGCCGAGCACCGAGAACGGGTGGCGCAGCATGAACCCGCGGCGGATCTGCTCCCTGGGGACGAAACTATCCTGCCTGGTCGCGGCTTCTTTCTCGATCCAGCCCTCGATGTTCTTCGGGACCTCGCCGCTCCAGCGATAGATCGGCGCCGTGCCTTTCTGGCGGCGCAACAGCGCGCCCACCGGCCACACCACGAGATAGTAGGCGAGCACCAGGACGGAGGAGAACACGAGGTGGCCGATCTTCTGGGCGACCGCCATCCAGATCCGCTCCGGCCAGTGGTAGGCCTGCGGGACGACCACCGCGAGGGCGATCATCGCCAGGCCGACCTTGATCAGCGCCGCCCACAGCACCGGGTTGGTGTGGGCCACGAAGTGCAGCCGGAACAGGCTCACCACGCAGAGGATGAGGCCCATGCCGGTGCCGAACACGGCGTACCGCTCGAGCCGAGCGCGCGTCTGGCGCCCCTGGAGTCTTCGCAGGTAGCTCATCAATCCAGCTCGAATCGCTTCAGCCACTGATCCCGCTCGGCGTCGGTGAGCGCGCGATTTTTCTGCGCGCTCGCCTCCAGGAAGCGGTTCCCGACCACCAAGCAGTCGATCTCGGTAGCCATGAAGCACCGGAAGGCATCCTCGACGGTGTTCACGATCGGCTCACCGCGCACGTTGAAGGACGTATTCACCACCACCGGGCAGCCGGTCTTCGCCTTGAAGTCGCTGATCACCCGGTGCATGAACGGATTTCTCGTCTGGTCGATGGTCTGGATGCGCGCCGAGTGATCGACGTGGGTCACGGCCGGAATATCCGAGCGGAGACACTTCAGGCGATCGATCCCGAAGAGCCCGGTCTCGTCGACCTTCACGTGATGCTCGTCCTTCACCGGATAGACCAGCGCCATGTACGGGCTGTCCTGGCGCGCGTCGAACCACTGGCCGAGATCCTCCTCCAGCACCATCGGCGCGAACGGGCGGAAGCTCTCGCGGAACTTGATCTTGAGGTTCATGCGCGACTGCATCTCCGGGCTGCGCGCGTCGCCGAGGATCGATCGCGCACCGAGCGCGCGCGGACCGAACTCCATCCGGCCGCGCGAGACCGCCACGATCTTCCCATCGGCGATCGCGTCGGAGATCCGCTTCGCCAGCGCCTCCTCGTCGTGCGCCTCCCAGACCGCGCCGAGCTTCGTCAGCGTGGCGTCGTCGGTGGGGTCGGCCAGCTTGGTCTCCGGCCCGAGGAACGCGCCCTTCATCGCGTCGAGCGGCTTGGCCTCGCGCGGCTTGCCGAGCTGCTGGTGCCACATCCACAGCGCCGCACCGAGCGCCGCGCCCGCGTCACCCGCCGCCGGCTGCACCCACAGCCGCTCGAAGGGACCGGTGCGCGAGAGCAGGCCGTTGGCCACGACGTTGAGCGAGACGCCGCCGGCGAGGCAGAGGTTCTTCATCCCGGTCTGCGCGTGCACGTGATTGGCCATCTTCAGCACGATCTCGCTGGTGACCGCCTGGATGCTCGCGGCGATGTCCATCTCACGCGGGGTGATCGGCGCCTCCGGCTGGCGCGGCGGGCCCTCGAAGAGCGCGTCGAACCGCGCGTTGGTCATGGTCAGGCCGCCGATGTAATCAAAATAGTCTTGATTCAGCGTGACCGCGCCGTCGTCGGCGATGTGGATGACCTTCGACTTTATCTTCTCGAGATACTTCGGCTCGCCGTAGGGTGCGAGACCCATCAGCTTGTACTCACCGCTGTTGATCTTGAAGCCGGTATAGTACGTGAACGCGGAATAGAGCAGCCCGAGTGAGTTAGGGAACCGCAGCTGCTTCTTCAGCTCGACCTTGTTTCCCTTGCCCACGCCCCAGGTCGCGGTCGACCACTCGCCGACGCCGTCGACGGTGAGGATCGCCGCCTCCTCGAAGGGCGACGGGAAAAAGGCGCTGGCCGCGTGCGAGACGTGGTGATCGCAGAGGTGGACGCGGCGGCGGATCCCCATCTCCTTGGCGATGACCTGCTCCAGCCACAGCTTGTTCGAGAGCCACGACGGCATCGCGCGCAGGAAGCTGCCCAGCCCGTGCGGCGCGCCGAGGTGATACATCGAGAGCAGCCGCTCGAACTTGGCCGACGGGTTCTCGTAATAGACGACGTAGTCGAGCTCGTCTTCGGTGCAGCCGGCGGTCTCGAGGCAATAGTTCACCGCGTGATGCGGGAAGGCCGCGTCGCCCTTGATGCGGGTGAAGCGCTCCTCCTGCGCGGCGGCGATGATCTCCCCGTCCACCACCACAGCGGCGGCCGAGTCGTGATAGTAGGCCGAGAGTCCGAGGATCTTCATGGCAGGATCGTCAGCTTCACGTGGGCGTTGCTTTCGGCGATGTCGCCGCCGATGCGGACGGTGCTGAGCAGGCGTGGCGGGAGCTTCCAGGAGCGCTTCTCGCTGCTCTCCACGCCGAGCGAGACGGCCACGCCGGTGTCATAGCCCTTGTCTGGGTCGACGAAGGTCACGAACAGCTCGGCCTTCTTCACGCCCGCCCCTTCCAGCTGGATCTCCGAGGCCAGGTGCGGCGTCTCCAGATCGAGCTGCACGTACGGCTCTCGCTGCGGCATGCGCAGCGTGAGGTTCGAGACCTTCGCGGTGTAGGTGATCGAGGTGTCGCTGCGCGCGCTGATCTCCAGATCGGCGGGGAGCCAGTCGTTGATGCGCAGCGGCTTGTTGCGCGGCGCCTTTGGACCGAGCACGGCAGCGTGGTCGCGCTCGAGGATGTCCGCGGTCTCGGTCGCGAAGAAGTGCGCCGCGCGCGGGCCGGGGTGACGGTTGTCCGGGTTGATGCCCCACTCGAGGATCGGCGTTTCGAGCATGTCGGAGTGCTTCTCGACGAAATGATCGACCAGATCGTGAAAAGGGAGTCCGGCTCTCTGGAAGAGCGGCTTCACCGGCCCGTGGCGCGGCTCGAAGTACTCCTTGCTCGGGTGGCCGGGGAGCGTGACGAAGAAGCAGGGCTTGTTCACCGCGCGACAGTGCGCGCCGACCTCGTTGATCGTCTCGGCGTACTTGTCGATGCTGGGGCTCTTCAGGACCTCCAGCTCCCACTGGTGATAGTCATACCCATTCTGCGGGCCGGCTTGCTCGAGCCCCATCTTCCTTTCGTGGAGCTGGAAGAGCACGCGCCAGAGGTTCGGGAAGCCGATGCCCTGGTAGTGCTCGACGCGCGGGTCGCCGTACGCGTTGAGGAAGAGGAAGGTCGGATCCACCTGCGCGACGTGCTGCGGGACCATGCCCACGTCGGGGTCGTTGGTGACGTAGCCGTAGATGACGAGATCCGGATCGTACTGCGGGACCAGCGTCTTCGCGTAAGTCAGCTCGCGCGGCGTCGAGATGCCGCCCCACCCGGCCGCGATGATCTCCACGTCGTAGCCGCGGCGCGCGAGCTCGCGATCGAGCTGCTTCCACCAGACGTCGTTGAGGTTGGCGTAGCCGTCGCCCCACACGAAGGAGTCGCCGATGACCAGGATGCGCGGGCGGGACTTCGAGAGCGCGGGCGGCGCGTCGCCCACCATGTGGATGAGCGGGCTCTCCATGCTCGCGCCGTTCCTCCGCAGGTTGAGCACCAATCTCTCGTTCTCGTGCCACCAGTCGACCGCCGCGATGCGGCGATGATCTTCGAGCCACGGGATGATCACCCACTCGAGGGCCGGGATCGCGGAGCTCACCAGCAAGAGCGCGAGCGCGAAGACCTTCAGAGCGACGAGCGGGAAGAGGTAAATCGACCCGATCCGCAGCAAAGCGCGGGGATTAGAAGGAAGCACAGGCATCGGCGCCGGTCTGGTAGATGTCGAGCGGCAGGACCGTGCACGTGCCGCTGCTGGTGAAGGTCACGGAGGCCACCTTCCAGAACGTATTCTGGGTGCAGCCGCCCATGTCCAGCCCGATCATCGTCGTCGAGGTGAAGATGGCGACCGGCTGGGTCACCCGGCCGCAGTAGATGTTGGTGGTGGCGACGCGCCCGCCGTAGCCGTGATCCCAGAAATAGTGCAGCGCGACGGTGAAGTTGTCGCCGGTGCTGGTCTCATCGACGCGGATGTTCTCCGGTCCCACCGCGACGATGTTGTCGACGTCGAGGGCGGGATTCCGCTGCTCGTACGGCAGCGACATCGGATCCCACAGCGGGCCCGCGGGCACGGCCGACATGCTGCAATTGGCGTAGAAGCAGTCGTCCTCGGCGCCGATGGTCATGCCGCGCCCGAACCACGGCGTGCGGTTGGCGTTGTGGAGGTGGAGGTCGACGTCACCGAACCCATCCCAGGTCAGCTCGACGCGCAGGCCGTGGCTGATCGCGGTGACCGCGGTGGTGCAGGTGGCGGTGAGACCGTCGGTGTCCTCCACCGTGACGCGCAGGCCGTAGCGGCCGACGAGGTAAGGGCGGAAGAGCTCGACCCGCTGATCGGGCGGATCGGGGGTCCACTGGTTCGGCGTGCCGATGCCGGCCGGGGGCGCCGAATTCACTTCCCACTTGTAGCTGGTGATGGTGCCGGTCTGGCTGACCGCGTTCACCTCGAGCGAGACCTGCGAGCCGGCGTCGATCGTGATGTCGGCGGGGCAGTCGACGCGCGTGGTGGAGTATCCGGTGCCGATCAGCGCGACGCGGGGGAGCGAAGCCGCGGGATCGGAGATGTACATGTCGAGCGCGCCCATGTCGGGCCCCGCGCTCTGCGGTCGGTACTCGACCGTCACGCTGTGCGTCATGCCGGGGCCGAGCATCACCGACGTCGGGCCCGCCAATAGCGAGAAAGCGAGCGTGGAAGTGCCCATCAGCGCGTGCGCCGCGATGTGGTTGATGAGGCAGGTGCCGGTGCCAGTGTTGATGATGTCCACCGGCGCGCTGGCGCGATCGCGCACCGCGACCAGGCCGTAGCTGATCACGCTCGGCGCGATCGTGGCGGTGCACGGCCCGACCATCACGCCGTCGCCGCTCAGCGGGACATCGAGCGAAGGCGTGGTGGCGTCGTTGCTGTTCAGCGTGAGCGCGCCGGTCGCGGCGCCCACGAGGGTCGGCGCGAACGACACCTCGACGACCGTCGCGGTGCCGGTCCGCAGTATGATCTGGCGGTTTCGCGCGCCGAACGGAGGGCCCGACTGCGTCGTGGAGACCAACAGATCCGCGAAGCCTTCGTTCAGCACGACCACCGACCGGCGATCGATCGTGCCGACCTCGACTGGGCCGAAGAACAGGCGATCGGGCAGCACGGTGATGCGCGGGCCACCCGAGGTGCCGGCGAGCCCGATGCGCGAGGGCGCGAAGCCGTCGGTGGTGACGACGTTGCGCCCGCGCACGATCAGCTGACCCGCGTAGGTCCCGCCGAGCGCGCCGGGCGTCAGCGTCACGGCGATGTCGATGTTCGTGCCGGGCGGGAGCTCGCCGATGTCGCTGGGCATGACCCCGAGCTCGGGCGCCGAGTTGGGATCGAGCGACCAGCCGAGGATCTCCACCGGATCCGTCGCCACATTCGTGCAGCGCACGGTGCGGGTCGCGGATCGCCCGGGATTCACACCGCCGAAGTCGACCGCCGCGGGCGCGCACGACAGCGCCGCGTCGCCGCCTTTGCCGATCAGCGTGACCTTGGCGTCGCACAATGCGTCGGGGCAGCTGCGCACGACCCAGCTCGCGCGATCTTCGGTGCCGAGGAAGCCGGGGTCGGGTGAGTAGCGCGCCGTGACGGTGGTCGATGCGCCGCCCTCGAGCGTGGGGAGCGAGGCGACGTCGATCTGGAACATGCCGTGGCCGGCCTCGGTCGTGATGACCGGGCGCCCCCCGCCATCGAACAGGGTGTTCAGCGCGACCGGGGTCGCGAGGAGGTTGGTGATGGTGATGTCGAGCTCGCGGCTCGAGCCCACCAGTACGGTGCCGAAATCGGCGGGATTCGGCTCGATCCGCAGCACGTCGCGCACCCCGCGGCCGCGCAGCGTCACGGGGATGGAGAGCAGGGTGCCGTCCTCCTCCTGGCCGTCGGTGGAGAGCGTGATGGTCGTGCTGATCGGCTCGGGCGTGGCGGAGAACGCGCGAAAGCCGATCGACAGCGGCGCGGACTGTCCGGGCGCCAGCGTGAGCCGCGTGGGCATGACGTCGTAGGCGTGGAGATCGGACGTGAAGGTGGCGCTCGTCTTCACGTCGATGGCGAGGAGGACCTGGCCAGTGTTCGAGATCATGATCTCGCGCGTGTTCGAGACGCCGAGCTGCACGTCGCCGAAGTCGACGACGGCCGGCGCGATCAGATCGGGGTCGAGGCCGCCGAGCCCGGTGACATCGGAGCACCCCACGACGAGACCGGCGACCAAGGCCCAGTGGCGAACGCCCATGGCCCGAGTTGTAGGCCAGCCATGACTCGAGCAGCAAGGTGCATTGACTCCGCGCGGGTCGCGGAAGCTATGGTCTGTGCATGTTGCGCGAGACGATGGTGGTCCTGTTCCTGGTGAGTGCATGCGCGTGCTCCGTGGATGATCCGGGCTCGCCCGACGCAGCGCTGGGCGATGCGCTCCCGAACGATCGGCTCGATTTCCCGACGCGACCGCGACGAGACCGGACGCTGCGCCCCGCGATGATGCCGCGCCGAACGATGACGCGGGGGAAGAGCTCCTCGACGTCGGAAGCCCGCTCGACATGGGCGTCGCGGTGCTGCCGGACGCGACGCCGCCCGCTCCCGACGCGAGCACGAACGCCGACGCCGGCGCTGCGTTCGACGAGTGCGCGAACGTGATCGATCTTTCAGTTCTCGGGACCCGAACAAACCAGATCCTCGTATACGCCGGCAACACGCCCACCACCGCCGCGACCGGTGCGCTGCCGGGACCGAGCTGCCTCCCCGAGATCGGCCACCCGGTCGTCCACCGCTACACGCCGCGCATCGACGGCCCGCTCACCGTCACGCTGAACGAGGCCGGGACCCTGTTCGACACCGTCGCGTGGGCGCTCGACAGCTGCAGCACGACCGCGATGGAGCTGGGCTGCAAACGACAACGGTGACGACGCGCCGCGGCCCTCGGCCTCGACGTTCGCGATCCTCGACGCGCGGCGCAACGTCCCGCTCGACATCGTGGTGGCCGGCTTCCGCCCGGCGGCCGGCGTCGCAGCGAGCGGCGCGTACCGGCTCGTGGTGCGCGAGGCGCTGATTGTGCCCCCAGGAAGCAACTGCGATCCGAGCGGGCTCGCCGACATCTGCGCGTTCCCGTCGTCGTGCATCCCGACGGTCGCCGATCCGACGATCGGTCGCTGCGAGGCGCCCTGCAAGTTCGACCAGCCGCTGGTCTGCCCCGCGGGCACCCAGTGCAACGGCCGCGCGGGCACGCCCGACGTCTCGTGTGTCACCGACGTCGCGCGCAACGGGGTCTGCGACATCAGCGGCTTCATGCCGACGAACATGTGCGAGGCCCCGACCAACTGCACGCAGACGGGGACCGCGACGGTCGCGACCTGCACGACGCCGCAGTACGTCGAGTCGATCATCCCCGCGCCGGTGTTCGTCGACGCGTGCGTGCTGGGCACCGTGGTGATGAGCCTCAGCGATCTCGACGACGGGAGCTCCGCGGCGATCCCGCTGCCGTTCCAGTTCTCGCTCTACGGCGTGGCCTACGACCAGATCTGGGCCTCGACCAACGGCTACGCGACGCTCGGCATGGATCCGCCCTCGAACGCGACGTTCGGCCCGCCGTCGGTGGGTGACGGCCCGGCGATCGGCGTCCTCTGGGACGACCTGATCCTCGATCGCAACGGCGCGCGCATCTGCTACCACGACATGGGAAATCGCTTCTATTTGCAGTGGGAGAACGCATATCGGGTGCGCCACTTCGGGCCGGCCGCGAACCCGATGCGCCTGACGTTCGAGCTGGTGCTCGATGGCACCAACGACACCGTCGAGATGATCTACCAGACGCTCACGCCGACCATCGGGGCCGACGCGCCGTTCGCCAACGGCCTCGACGCGCACATCGGCGTGCAGGCGCCGTTCGCTGCCGATTACACGCTGCACTTCGGGCGGGTCACGACGACGCAGGGCCTGCGCTTCACGCCCTAGTCCCCTGGAAAATCGAGGTACCCGGCGCCGGAAGATCCGCCGACGATCACCTCCGATTCACTGACGCGCGCGAGCTCGTAGACCGAGGATCGCGCGACAGCGACCAGGCCGCACTCGCGCGGAGCGAGCTCCGCACGGCGCGAGGTGTGCTCGTAGTAGACGACGGTGTCGTTCTCGCCCGAGACGACGAAGCCCGACGGCGCGGGTGCGATCGCGTGGGCGAGCAAGCCGCCGTTGGTCACGCGCTCCCAGCCTTCCATCCCCGGCAATCGCCAGCTCAGCACAATCGCCGGGAGCGCGATGGCGTCGGCCTCGTAGACGAGCACGTCGAGGCCCGAGTCGAGCGTCCTGCGGACGTTCCTGCAGAAGGGACCGCCCGAGATGAGGTTGCTCGTGCGCTGGATCCGCTGGCCCTGAGGACGGCTGAGATCGAAGCGCACGATCGAGCCCGCTCTGAGCCCCACGAACCCGCGCCCCGGCCCGTCGAGATCGAGGACGAGGCGCGTCGTGTGACCGGAGCACACGCCCATGCCGATCGGCTCGTCGACCACGGACCAGTGACGCGTCGCTTCGTCGAACGCGACCAGGTGCCCGCCGCCGGTGATCGCGACGAGCGTGCGCTGGCCGCCATATCGGGCCGCGGCGACGATCGAGAAGTTGAACGAGTCGAGCGCGGGATCCATCGTCACGGGCGTCGCCGGGCCCACCGTGCCGTCCGCGGCGATCGGCACCAGCGCGTGCGAGGCGGTGGTGGTGCCGATCGGCCAGAGGATCCACGCCTGCCCTTCGTCGAGGAACCCGATCGCGCCCTGGGTCAACGTCGAGGGGTACGCGAGGCCGCCCTGACCCGTAAGATCTTCGATGACGCGCGTGGCGAGATCGACGCGATACAGCAGCGGCGCACGATCCCTGAGCACTTCGGCGCTCTGATCGGCGTGCTGGCCGATGAGCACGTGATCACCGAGGGGCATGACGAGCGAGACGCCACGCGTCGGGTACGGCAGCGCCATCGGCGCGAATCCAACCCGCCCGGGGCACGGCGGGCGCGGCACCCGAAACGTCGCGAGCCACGCGTCCACGCCCGTGCTCTCGACGAAGCCTCCGCTCGCGCCGCGCAGCTCGCTGGTTCTCGTGGGCCGCTCCAGCGGCCACGCCTCGTCGATGGACGCGGTCAGCGGCAGCACGCTCACCCCGCCGGAGGCATCCGCGACGGTGAAGCGATCGATCGGTCCGTCGAGCTCGAGCACGCGCAGGAGGGTGTCGTCGGTACGCTCGATCTCGAGGCGCGCGACGCTCCCGACATCGTACGCGGTCAGCGCGCGGACACGTCCCTCGGGCTCGACCTCTGCCACGAGATACGCACGCGTCGTCGCCAGAGGCGCCAGCGTCACGAGGTCGGGCGACCCGCAGGCCGCCAAACAGGCCAACATCAGCGCCGCCCCTCGCAATTGATCGAGAATACAGCGCTAAGGCGGCTGACCGAAATAGATTTGCCACCTTGGCCGCCGATGCATCCCGCCCAGCCGCGTTGCCCCGCCTCGACAGACAACGAGTATGCCCTCGGACGGGGCGCCTTGCTGGACGGGCGC
>Ga0105047_10017968_pt1 | contig 10987 bp, 8 predicted proteins | sample MAT04_FD_78384 | JGI IMG/M metagenome (GOLD analysis project Ga0105047, IMG submission 78384) | Freshwater microbial communities from Lake Fryxell liftoff mats and glacier meltwater in Antarctica - MAT-04 (megahit assembly) | ecosystem: Environmental > Aquatic > Freshwater > Ice > Liftoff...
ATCGGCCGCAGGATCGGCCGCAGGATCGACGGGCACGGCCGGGTGGGCAGGGGGCAGGGGGATTGGTGGAGTCACGAGGTACTGCGGACGAACGAGGAAGCGGATGAACCTACCTCAGGACTTGCTCCGAGCGACAGAGGACGTGCCATCGATGCCGCGGCGCACGCCGAGTGGGGATCGACCGTGATGCCATCGCCGACCGCTGACCCCGGGCTCGGATCTCGGATCACGGAGGCTCGGATCACGGAGGCTCGAAGCCACGGAGGCTCGAAGCGGTCGCCGCGACGATCGTCGAAGACCACTCCTGAAACTCCACGGTTCCGTCAGTCGGGTGGGTGGTCAGTCGGGTGGGTGGTCAGTCGGGTGGGTGGTCAGTCGGGTGGCCGGGTGAGTGGTCAGTCGGGTGGCCGGGTGAGTGGTCAGTCGGCGATTCGGAGGGCGACAGCCGGCTTGATGCGGGCGGCTTGCATCGCCGGAGCTGCGGTGGCCGCGAGCACCGCAAGGAGCGGCAGGCCAGCAATCACGGCGAGCGTGCCGAGCGGCACCTGAAACGGCAACGGTTGGTCGCCAAACGCCGTGGAGTGCACCAGCAGCTGGTAGCTCACGAGGAGGGCGAGGAGGATGCCGAGCAGGATTCCTTGCGTGGCAATGAACGCCGCTTCGAGCAGGAAGGCACGCCGCACCGTCTTGGCCGGGAAACCCATGGCCCGCAGCATCCCGATCTCCCTTCGTCGCTCTCGCACCGCCCGCACCATCACCACGCCCATCCCAGCGATGCCGATCACCAGCCCGAGCCCGAGGAACCCGCGCAACAACGCGAAGAACCCTTCGTTCTGCGCAAGGATCCGCTCCACTTCCTCCTGAAACCCGGCCGCCGCCACGCCGTTTCGAACCAGGTCGGCTTCGAGCCGAGTGGCAACCACCACCGGATCGGCGCCGTCTCGCAACTTGAGGTAGGAACGACTCGGGGCCGACGCCGGTCCCATCACGTCCCGCACGAACGGCGCACCCGCAAGCGCCCCGAGGAAGGTGATGTCGCGTCCAAGTACCCCGACAACGGTGAGCGAACGTTCGGCGTTCGCGGCGGGGTTGAACACGGTGACGGTGTCGCCAGGATCAACGAGATCACGCGGCGGTCCACCACCGCTACGAAGGAACGACGCCGACACGATCACCAGCGACGGATCCGCCAGCACCGCCCGATAGACGGCCTGATCGTCGGTAAACCCCGCAGACCGCTCGGACAACGCCGGCGGGCCAACCTCCACCAACGCGGCGTCGAAACCCGTGAGCGCCCAGTTCTTCGGCACCGACTCGTTTTTGCTCGTAAATCGTGGCAGTGAGCGGGTGAGCGTGGCGACGCGGGCCACGTCGGGTTGGGCGCTGAGCACCTCGGCCGCTATCGGGTTGGCCGGGTTGGCATCAACATAGAGGTCGAATCCGCCTCGCACATCGCTGATGATCTGTGGGCCCTGGCCGCTGAACACGGCGCCGATCTGCGTGAGGAATGTCATCGTGAAGATCACCGACGTGAACATGCCAAGCAACATGCCGGTACGACTCCGTCGAGCCACGGGATACGCGAGCGACAACCGGGCGGCGAGGCCCAGCCCGGCACCGCTGGCAGCACGCGAGACGCGAGACCAGAGACGATCGCCGTTCGTCGCCAACACCGTTGCCGCCCCCACCATGATGAGCCCTTGCACGGCGAACGTATCGATGTTCGGCGAGCCCATCACCTCCGGCAGGAACGAGTAGACGCCGCCAGTCCAGAGCAGGATCGACGCGCACACCAGCACCGCGATGAGTCGGCGGCCTGGCGATCGAAAGGTGAGACCCAGCACAGAGAAGAGCGCCAGAGGAGGCCCGGCGATGGCGAACGCCGGCTTCGATCCGGCGATGCCCTGGAGTGTGACGCCGACGCCGAGCACCACCCCCAGAGCGCAGCCTGCCAGCACCCATGGCGACCGTCGACGGGCCGCGGCTCCGGTGATGTTCCGGATGGCGTGGATGATGTTGAGTCGCGAGATCGCCAGGCTCGTGCCGTGCACGGTGAGCAATGAGATCGTGAGGCCGAGGCCCATGCCTCCGAGCAAGCTGGTGAGTTTGAACGTGAACGGGTAGTCGAGGGCGTTGGGAGACCCACTGGTGATGGCATCGGAAACCCGGGCGATGGCCCAGCCCACGCCAACGCCAAGCGCACCGCCGAGCATCGCTGCGACCACCGAGTAGATCGACCCCTCCAACCCGAAGGCTCGCTGGAGGTGGTTGCGACGCATTCCCACCGCCCGCATGATCCCAAGTTCGCTTCGGCGTTCCTCCGCCAACATCACGAAAAGGTTGACGAGGAGCAACACACCCGCAGAAACGCTGAAGAATCCGGCCCCCCGGTAGAGCTGCGTGATCGAATCACCCGCCCGCTGGGCGTTGAGTAGCAGGTTCTCCTTCACCCTGCTGACGTCCGGTTTGGCAATACCCGCCTCGGAAAGCCGGGCGACGATCTGCCGAGTCACGAAAGCGCTGCGATCCTTCTCGGGAACCACACCGTCACCGTTCCCGATCACGAGCTGATGAACGACCGCCACCGCACTTCCGGGAGGCGCTTCTGGCGCCTGGCCGGCCGCCGCCGTCGACGCCGCTTGGGCGTTCTTGGGCGGCGCCAAGCGGTCGATCGTCCCGGGAGCGACGAACACCGGGGTAGGGGTGCCCAGACGACTGATCGTTCCGTAACCGGCGATCCCTCGTTCCGGGATCACGTCCCGAACCACAAACGGGTGTGGGCTGCCCAACACGTACGCCTGCGTCGTGTCCCCCACCGTCAGCCCGAGGGTGCGGGCCGCCAGCTCATTGATCACCAGTTCATCGCCAGCGGGGGTACGGCCGGCGCCGTCGAACCCCGATTCGGCCTGACTCCTCCCCAACCGTCGGGCCGCATCGAAATCGATCTCGACGAGCTCTGCGTTGCTGATCCCGCGTCGATCGTCGGGCGCTGTGGACTCCCCGCCCACCACCATTGTGGCGGCGACGGAACGACGGGGCAGGACTGAATGCGCCCCCACCGACGAAGGGTCCGCACCCAGCGATTGCGAGGCCGATTGCAGTTCGGCCGCATTCCGGGCGTTGACGACCTCGTCGATCGGGCCCAGGTTTGTGGCTGCGGATCCCAGCACGGCGGAGTTCACGGTGTCGCCCACTACCACTGACGCCGTGATGATCGCCGTGCCGAGAACACCGCCGAGGATGACCAGGGCAGCCTCACCCCGTCGGCGCGTGATGTTCCGAAATGCCAACCGACGAAACGTTGGTCGGCTCGCAAGGTCGAGGAGCGCCGGAAGAAGCAGCAACCCTGCCAACGCAACGGCAATCACCCGCTCAGCTTACGATTCTCCCTCTGTTCTCCGTGTTCGGCTCCTTCACCGTCTCTGCGTGTTTGGTCCGCCCGACGCGGGACCGGCGAACCGACGTGCACATGACCCCCCGAATCCCACGATCCACCCCGAACCGCTGTTGCGCCCCTGGAACCATTCGACCGCGGTCGAACGTTGTAGCTCCCGTGACCGACGTACGTCCCGGAGAGCGGACCCGATGACCACCGGCTCACCGGCCGTCGACAAGGACCGGCTTCCCACCGACGCCACCACCACGAGGAGGCAGCGTTGGCTTGCTCGTTGGCGCGCCGGCGCGGTGCCGATCGAAACGGTTCTTGCGACCCAACCTCCTTCGGCGGTCGCCACCATCGCACTGCTCACCATTTGGTGCCTGGTGATCGCGTTGGGTCGAGTGTGGGGCCTGTTGCTCGAAGCGCAACGCGTGGCGATCACGCTGTACGTACCCCCCATCCTCGGAGCGATTCGAGAGGATTTCGGCCCCCGGTTCCTGATCCCGTTGGCGGTCGGGTTCGCTGGCGTCTTCGGGCTTCCACGGCTCATCGCCCGTCTCCGATGGCGCGGAGCGGTGCTGGTTGCTACCGGGGCGACGCTGCTGTGGTGGTTGGTGCTTGCGCGTATCGACCCCGACGGTGGCCTCACTCGCGGGCTCGAGTGGTGGATGTTCGAACAAGCGGCCGGCGGCGCGGCGCGTGATCCTCTGGGTTACCTGCGCGGTTTCACCGACGCCCTTCCCGGGTACAGCGTGCAGGTGCGCGGGCACCCGCCGGGCCTGCCGATGCTGCTCGGCGGGCTCGACCGGATCGGCCTCAAGGGACCGGATTGGGCGGCGGTGGTTGTGTTGGCCATCGCCGCCAGCGGTATTCCCGCCGTGCTCCTCACCATTCGGCACGTGGCCAGCGAACACGCCGCCCGGATGGCAATGCCGTTCCTGGTGTTGGCGCCCACCGCCGCGTGGTTCGCCACTTCCTACGACGCAATGTTCACGGGAATCGGTGCCTGGTTCGTGTTGTGCCTGGTGCTCGCCGCCGGCGGCAACGCGAGGAGCCGAACCATGCTCTGCATCGCCGGCGGGTTTCTCGCCGCGGTGCTCATCCACTTCTCCTACGGCATGGTGCTCATGGGCGCGGTGGCGCTCGTGGCGCTCGTAGCGCGCCGTGCCTGGTTCGTCGTCGCCCTCACCACTGTGGCGGCATTGGTGTTCACGGCGGCCCTCGTACCGTTCGGCTTCTGGTGGATCAGTGGGCTGCAAGCAACGATCCACGAGTACCACACCTTGGGTGTCGTTCGCCCGTACAACTATTTCGTGTTCAACAACGTGGCGGCATGGTTCCTCACAATTGGACCAGCAACACTCGTGGGCCTCAGCCGTCTTCGGGACCCCAAGCTGTGGTTGCTCGTGGGCGGTGGACTGCTCGCGGTGGTGACGGCCAACCTGTCGGGACTTTCCGAAGGTGAGGTGGAACGCATCTGGCTTCCCTTCACGGTTTGGGTGTTGCCGGCCGGCGCCGCCCTCTCCGGACGCGGCCGTGCCACCACGGGTTGGCTGGCCCTCCAGGTGTTATCGACGCTCGGACTCGCCGTCGTGGTCGCCACCTATTGGTAAGGGTCGAGGCGAGCCCGACCCACCCGCTCGAAACGGGCTGCTGGGCCGGCCCCACCCCACCCGCAGCCCGAGGTGAAGGCGAATCGCGCAGTGGGCGTGTCGAGCAGATCCGGGAGAAACCGGGCGGCGGCCGGGCCGTTGCCGGTCGTTTGGTCAGGCCCACGCTTCTGGGTTCAGATCGGATCTGTCGTCACGAGGATGGCCGTTGAAGTCGCGGTCACGAGCCTCCCGTCCACGAGTTGCGTGAGCCCGGTTTCACAAGGCGCGGCGAGGATACGACCGGTGCGCTCCACCCGATCGGCCAGTATGCGGAGCTCCTCCACCCGCGCGCCAAGGTAGGTGCATAAGGCCAACCGATCGGCGGCAAGAACCACGATCGCCGACGGCACCACTTCGCCCGCCCCCGGACCGCCGAGCGGGGATGCTTCCACCGCTGGCCGATCCGCTCGGCCCACACGCTCGGGGCCACTGCCGCCGGTGTTGTCCGCAACCCAGGGAATCCCTCCCTCGCCCACGGCCAGGGCAAACGGATTGTTCCAACCGCTCGAAAGCACCCGCGGCTGCTGGGAGGACACACCGTTCGGGTCGAGGGCGAGAACCTTTCGGTTGGGGGCAATGGCGTCATCGGTCAGTGCCGCATCTTGAAGCAAGTCACCCACGCCGATCAGCAACGAACCATCGCTCGCGAGCGCGAGGTGCCCGCCGTTCGCCAAGCGAGCGCTCACCGGGCCCACCCAGATCAGATCCTCCGAGGGGACGGCCGACGGCCCCGCTCGCCCAGCGACCGCAAGCCGACCAACGACAAGCCGACCGTCCTCGGGTCGGGTCCACGCACCCACAAGACGACCTTCAGCGTCTCGCACCAATCCCAGCAAGCCTCGCTGGTCATCGTCGGCACCGACGACCGTGACGACCGCCACCGGTAGCGGGTCGAGGGTGCCATCGGCCCCAACCCGACGGACCTCGCCGGTGAGGCGCTCGGCATAGAGGAACGCTCCATCCGGCTCCGCAGCCAACGCGACCGGAAACGCCGCGTTCGGCACCACGACCCGAGATTGCGCCAAGGGAAGGGACGAAGCCGATCCCCTGCTCGACCCCGAGACGGTGCTATCGGCGCCACAACCAGCGGATCCAACGAGCACAACAAACGCTGCTGCCACGAACAACCCGTGCACGCGATCGACGCGACTCCACTTCACGGTTGGCGTCGTTTGCGACCGACTCGAAACGAGACCGTGATCGCAGCAACGATCCAGGTGATGGACACGATCAGCAACACGTTGGCAACGTAGTCGTGGGGGAGCGTGGAGGGGTTGCCAGCATGCCGTCCAAAGCCTCGCAGCAGCGGATAGGAGAACAGCACCACAACGCCACTGACGGCCAGGGCCAGGTTCACCGGACCACGAGCGACCACCGGCACGAATCGAACGATCAACAATCCGAGGAGGGCTACCAACGGCGCGATCAAGAGGTCGTGCAGCAACACGCCACCGATGAGCACCTTGGCTAGGTTCGGAGGATTCGTGGCTTCCCACTCCTGCACCATGCCGTACACCGCGTAGGCCATCACAGCCCACCCGCTGGCCAACCCCACCCAGAACGACCAGCCGTAACGCTGTTCCACGGGGGCCAGCGGCACCGGCGGCGGTGTACGTCCTTCCCGTACAAGGGCGACGTCGGTCATGCGTGCACCTCGATGTGTGAAAGCCACTTTGTCTGCATCACGCCAGGACGGTTCGGACCGATGAGGCGCACGGGATAGCCGTGGTCAAGGGACAACACCTTGCCGTCCGCTTCGAGAGCGAGGAGGGTGTCCGGATGGGCGGCCTGGGTCGGATTGATGTCGGACTGGGCGTAGAGTCCGGTCTCCAGCGAACGGACCGTCACCGAGCACCCCGGCGAGGCCTCTGCCCGGGCAAGTACATCCGCCAGTCGAACCCCGCGCCACCGGCGGCTCGCGCTCCACCCCTCTACGCAAGCGATGGGGAGGACTGCCTCGTGCTGGGGGAAGCTCTGCAGATCGGCAACAGAAAGCTCCAAGGGTGCGGCCACGGCGCCTACCACCGTGAGTAACCATGCTGGGTTCGACGCAGCGTCGGTGACCCGAGCTTCTTCGGCCGTGTTGTTCACCGGGAATCCATCGGTGCCCACGTCCGGATCGCGGGGGGCAAGCAGACCGAAACGGCGAAGCGGCACCACCGTCTGCCCCACCGTGAGCAGCGTGAGCACCCCGCTGGCGCCCGCTACCGAAAGGAGAAAACGACGGCGCGGCGGGCTCTGCGGACGGTGGACCGAAACGGCGTTGGCGCGGCACGGGGGATCATCTGCCGCGGACACACGCCGCCGAAGCACCTCCCGCGTGATCGGCAGCTTGGCGCCGATGTGGGCGACCAATGCCCCGATGGTGAGCCACGCGACCCAGTAGTGAGCCGTGGGGAAGAACACCGGCAACGGATACCAAAGATCGATATTGGCGATGCCCGAGTACAGCAGAAACAAGGCACCGGCCACGAGAGGGACCAGGCTGAGCCGCTCGACCAGGTGGAGCACGGAGCGTACCGGCGGAAGCTTCACGAACTGGGGGTACACGCTCCACAACTTGGCCAACAACAACGGAACCGACGCGATGCCCGTCGCCACATGCAGCCCTTGTGTCACCCGAAAAAGCCCCGCTGGCTGCGCCGGCAAGGTGAACCACGACGGTGGGTGTTGGGCCAGATGCGAATACATGCCAGTGAGGAAACACGTGCCGAACGCCACTGCCAGCGAGATGCCGAGGATGGCGGCGGTGCGCTGATCGTGACGAGGGTCTGCGGCAGCTCGATCACTCCATTTGGCAATCTGCCGAACGCGCCCGACAACGGAGACACCTTTCTCGGTAGCATCCGCACTACCCGCTGGCGTAGCTCGCGCCGTCACCTCGCCGAAACGGCCATCACCGTTCACCGACGTTCACCGATTCCGACCCGACGGCGATTTCCCACGGGGTGACGGCCAGCGAAACATTGCGATGGAGGTCGAAGATCGCTTCCTGCCAGTGCGCCCGTCCGAGCGCGAAAGCCTCGGCTCGATCGGCCTCGGAGAAGATCCGAACAAGGTCGAGCCACACCCACCCGCCGGGGTCGAGCCACCCACCGAGGTGGCCTGCTGAAAAGACCAGATGCGAGTCCACCCAACTGGCTACTCGAGCGTCACACCAGTCGGCCAGTTCGAACCCAAGGGTGCGAGACGGGTCCGCGCATACGGCGTATCCCCGGTCGACGAGGAGCCCGGATTGGGTGTCGAGCGTGAACCCGCCGTTTTGGTGTACCAGCCCCCGCAAGAGGGGCGCCTGGGCGGAACGCACGTACGCGCAGAGTGATGCTCCACTCAGCTCATCTTGATCACGGCTCGTCGCCGTCGTGATCCGCATCGGGGTCTCCTCGCTGTTGTTTGCACCGGATGCGAACCTCCACACAGGGCAACGCAGCGACAACGCCTCGCCGATCGGAATGGTTCCCGATGCGGGAAATCTCGCCGGACACGAATAGCGCCAGCGCCGTGATCAATCCGTGATCTACCCCAACCTGTGCGAACCATGCGTCGAGGATCTGGCCATCGGACGCGAAATGTCGGGAACCGGAAGGAACGAGGGCACGTTGCGAGCTAGGAATAGACGGTGGAGGTGTGCACGGACGAACCTCCTGCTCACGCCAGCCCCATCCTCACGGAAGCTTTCCCTACCCAAACATGCACATCCTTGTCACCGGCGGTGCCGGATTCATCGGGTCCGCCGTCGTCGATCAACTCCTTGCCCTCGGCCACGACGTGCGAGTGGTGGACCTCCTCCACCCCGGCGCCCATCGCCAGAAGCCCACCTATCTCGACGACCGTGCCGCCTACACGTTCGCCGACCTGCGCGACCCTGACGTGGCGGCCGCGGCGGTCGCCGGCATCGACGCCGTGTGCCACCAGGCGGCGATGGTCGGGCTGGGAGTCGACTTCGCCGATGTCACCGACTATGTCAGCCACAACGACCTTGGCACCGCAGCGCTTCTGCGGGCTCTGCACGACCGGGCATGGGCCGGCCGTTTTGTGCTCGCAAGCTCGATGGTGGTGTACGGCGAAGGCCGGTATCGGTGCGCGATCCACGGTCTGGTTCGCCCGGCCCCCCGGCCAATCGATCGACTCGATACCGGTCGCTACGAACCACTGTGCCCGAACTGTGATGCGGAGTTGACGGCCGAGGCCGTGCCCGAGACAACGCCACCCGACCCCCGCAATGTCTACGCCGCCACCAAGCTCCAGCAGGAGTTCCTGGTGAACTCCTATGCCCGTGAACACGACGGCACCGAACCGGTGTCGTTGCGGTATCACAACGTGTACGGGCCGCGGATGCCCCGGAACACGCCCTATGCCGGCGTGGCCAGCATCTTCCGATCGGCGGCCGAACGCGGTGAGGGACCAATGGTGTTCGAGGATGGCGGCCAACGGCGAGATTTCGTTCACGTCGACGACATCGCTCGAGCCAACGTTGCCTCGCTCACCGTTCCCGCCTCGCTGGCGGACGGCGGCCCGGTGGGCGGTCCATACAATGTGGCCACCGGCGATCCACACACCGTGCTTGACATGGCGACGGCCCTCGTGGCCGCGGTCGGCGCCAACTCCCCCCGGCCCGAGGTGGTGGGCGGTTACCGGCTTGGCGATGTACGCCATGTGTTCGCGTCACCAGAACGAGCGGCCGAGGTATTCGGTTTTCGCGCGTCGGTGACCTTCGATGACGGCATGGTGGCGTTCGCTTCAGCAGAGCTTCGGGACTGACCCCAATGGCCAGCACGCCCACTCCACGATCGCACCCCGAGCACAGGTTCGACGCCGCCACCGCCGCTGCTCGAACCGAGTCGCAGGACCGGTCAGAGGAGGGCGAGTCCGCGACGGCGAGCGCGCCCCTTCTCGATGTACAGCTCGTGGTCATCGCCAAGGCACCGGTAGCGGGCAAGGTGAAGACCCGCCTCTGCCCTCCGTGCACGCCTGAAGAAGCCGCCTTGATCGCCGAGTCCGCACTTCGCGACACGCTCGCGGCGGTGGCAGGCACGCCGGCGCGTCGCCACGTGCTCGCTGTCGACGGTGAGCCCGGCGCGTGGCTTCCCAACGGGTTCGACGTCATCCACCAACGCGGTGCTGGGCTCGATGAGCGCCTGGCGAATGCCTTCGATGACTGCTTCGCCCACAGCCCTGGTCCGGTCGTGATCGTGGGCATGGACACACCACAGCTCCACTCGTCCGACCTCCTCGCGGCCGCAACGGTGTTGCAAACCGACGCCCCGTTGTCGCAGGAAACGCCTGGCGGTCGAGCCGTGCTCGGCCCTGCCGAGGACGGCGGCTACTGGCTCATCGGCCTCGATCGGCACCTACCCACGGCGATTCGTGGCGTACCGATGAGCGAACCTCACACGGGCAGAGCGCAAGCCGATCGCCTGATCGGGCTGGGCTACGCGATTCAGCAGCTCCGACCGCTGCTCGACGTCGACGCCTATCCCGATGCCCAGCGAGTGGCCGGTGCCCTTCCCGAAAGCCAGTTCGCCTCGGCGGTGGATGCGGTGCAGCGACGGATTGCGAACCTCGGACCGGCACTTCGCTAACCGCACCGTCAGCCTTGGGCTCGCGTCCTGTGCTCGGGGTTCCGTCTGGCACTGATGCAGTTCTGCCCGATGACACGTTGCCTCGGCGTTCATGGCCGGGCCGGCCCACGCCGACGCCGAGGGCTCGCCAGAACGCGGCCCCCCAGACCCGGTTGTCACCGGTGGTACGGTCCGGCCATGAACGCAATGACGGTTGTCACCGGTGGTGGCGTTCGTCGTCGCTGGCATCTTGGGAGCGATGGTCGCCGGTGGTTTGAACATCGCTTGCGGAAGTGTCGGCGGCGGCCCCGACGCTCAACCCGGGCTGCCCGCTGACGGCGTGCCGGTGCTCGCGGTGGTGCGGACGATCTCGGCGAGCGGTCCATCACGAGGCA
>Ga0105047_10017970_pt1 | contig 10985 bp, 10 predicted proteins | sample MAT04_FD_78384 | JGI IMG/M metagenome (GOLD analysis project Ga0105047, IMG submission 78384) | Freshwater microbial communities from Lake Fryxell liftoff mats and glacier meltwater in Antarctica - MAT-04 (megahit assembly) | ecosystem: Environmental > Aquatic > Freshwater > Ice > Liftoff...
GCGGCCACGGCCAAGTGGAGCCCGCCTCGCTCGACACGGCGACGGGGCGGGCCGAGATCATCGTGCGGAACTCGGCCTATGCGCTGGGTTATGGACCGCAGGCGGGGCGGCGCGTCTGCTACGTCTTTGAGGGGAGCTTCGCCGGTGGCATGGCCTACGTGCTGGAGGCTTCGGGCCGTTCGGGCGAGCCCCTATGTCTTGAGACCGCCTGCCTTGCTGAGGGCGCGTCCGATTGCCGCTTTGAGGTCCGGTGCGATTAGGCGGCCCGTTGGCGGAACCCACGATTGCGTCTTTCTTTTGCCCCCGCGAAACAAGGAACCCCCCATGCCTCGCATCGCTGCGGACATCCCGTTGGCCGCAATCCATAAGGTACTGGCATGAATCTGGCCGAGGCCGTCGCGGCGCAAACGCCGCTGGTCCAGCGTCTGCTGGATGGCATGGCCACCATCGGCGCCGATCCACCCGGCATCACGCGCGAGGCCTATGGACGCGGCGAGAACGCTGCGCACGCGCTCATCCGCGAGGCCGGCCAGGCGCTGGGAATGACCGCCAGCCTGGATGCGGGCGCCAACCTCACGCTGCGCTGGGCCTCTGGCCACGATGCGCCACCCGTGCTGATCGGCTCGCATCTGGACAGTGTGGTGCAGGGCGGGAATTTCGATGGCGCGGCGGGCGTGGTCGCCGGCATCGGCGTCATTGCCGCGCTTCAGGCGGCTGGCGTGGAACCCCGCCGGGATATCGAAGTGTTGGCGCTGCGCTGCGAGGAAGCGGTGTGGTTCGGCCTCGGCCTGATCGGCAGCCGAAGCCTGCTGGCCCGCTTGCCTGACGGCGCGTTGGACCTGTTGCACGCGCGCACCGGCCTGACGCTGGCCGAGAGCGTCGCGTCCTGCGGCGGCGATCCTGCGCGGTTGCGACAAAACACGCCGCTGCGCGACCCGCGCGCAGTGGGCGCCTATCTGGAACTGCATATCGAGCAGGCGCCACAACTTATTGAGGCCGGCGCGCCGCTGGCCATCTGCCTCGCCAATCCGGGCAATGTGAGGCACCCCTTCATCCGCATCACAGGCGAGGACGCGCATACCGGGCTGCCGCACCGCTTCCGGCGAGATGCGGCCCTGGCCGGGGCCGATCTCTCACTCGCGCTGGAACGACTTTGGCTGGAGGAGGAAGCAGCGGGCCTGCCCATGGCGGTTACCATCGGCCGCTTTTATACGCGGGCAGAGCGGCACAGCCTCACGGCCGTGCCCGGTCAATTCGAGATGAGCCTCGATCTGCGCGGCTACGACGCGGCGCATCTGGCGGCGCTGGAGAGGAAGCTCCTTGCCATCACAGCCGAGGTCGCGGCACGACGCCGCGTGACCATCGCGCTGGGTGACCGGAGCGCCGCCGCGCCTGGCCCGATGGACCCGGCCATTATCGCCGGGCTGGAGGCGGCCGCCGGACGTTGCGGTGTGGCGGCACCGCGCCTGAACAGCCCCGGCAGCCATGACGCGAATAATTTCGCAGCCTCGGGCGTGGCCACGGGCATGCTGCTCATCCGCAATCACAATGGCAGCCACAACCCCTTCGAGGCGATGGAGACGCGGGACCTGATGGCCGCAATCGGCGTGCTCGCCGATTGGGTTGCGACCACTTCGGGATGAGGAGGGAGCATACCTCCCGCAATTCTGCGGCGGAGGTCGCGCCTGGTGGCGTCACCGGACATGAAATGTGGAGCTTTTTTTTGAGCAACCATTTTCCGCTTGGCAGCGTATTGGCAGGTAGCTTAGTGAGTTTCTGATGCCCGCCTGTCTGACTGGACCCTCATCCGCACTTCGCCGGGATGTCGTGGCGTGACGCCGGCCCGCAACATGTGGGCGCTCGCCTGCGTCGGCTTTGGCATCTTTGCCCTCATGATCATCGGCCCGGCGCTTCGGGCGGCGTGGGGCGACCTGGCGTTCAACGCGACGACGCTGGCACAGGGCGCCCTGGTGCTTCTGGCGGTGCCGCTGGCAACCCGCGTGCCGCCCCGCATGGCGCTGCTGGTCATCCTGATCGGTGCCGTGGCGATGCGGGTGCCACCGCTGTTCGACTACCCGTTTCTCTCGACGGATGTGTTTCGCTACGTCTGGGATGGCCGGGTGCAGGGCGCCGGCATCAACCCCTACCGCTACATTCCCATCGCGCCGGAACTCAGTTTCCTGCGCGACGGATTCATCTACCCGAACATCAACCGCGCCGACTATGCCATCACCATCTACCCACCTGCGGCGCAGATGCTGTTCTTTGTCATTGGCCGCATCGGCGACAGCCTGATCAACATCCGGCTATGGTTCGTGGTAATCGAAGGTGTCACGGTCTGGCTGCTGCTCGACCTCCTCCGGAGGATCGGCCAGCCTCCCCAGCGGATCGTGGCCTATGCCTGGCACCCCCTGGTGATCTGGGAGATCGCGGGCAACGCCCATATTGACGGGCCGATGGTGGCGATGACGGTCCTCGGCATTTGGCTGGTGGCGGTGATGCGGCGGCCGGTGCTGGGCGCCGTGGCCTTTGCCGTAGCGACACTGATGAAGCCGCTGGCTGCGCTGGCATTGCCTCTGGCCTGGAAGCCTTGGGACTGGCGGGCTCCCGCGGCCGCCATCGCTGTCGTGGTGGTTCTCTACCTGCCTTACCTGTCGGTCGGGACCGGAATGTTCGCCTTCGCCGGCGGCTATGCGCAGGAGGAGAGCCTCGCCTCCGGCAACGCCTTCTGGCTGGTGTGGTTGGCGCGACGCGCCTTTGGCGATGCGGGTTGGATAGTGCCTGTGTACCTGGCAGCGACCGCCACTTTGCTGGGTTACCTCGCGCTCAGGCTGAGCTTCACCGACAATGAAGATGTGGGGTTGCGCTTGCGCCGCCTGGGCTGGCTGACCTTTGCGGGGCTGCTCCTGCTGTCCTCCGGCTATCCCTGGTACAACCTGTCGCTGCTGCCGTTTGTTGTGCTGTTCGGCGCACCCGCATTCTGGGCGGCCACCCTGGCCTGCTTCCTGCTGTACGACACCATCTCGACTGATGCCTACATCGCGTTGGATTTGCGTGACGGGCTTTACAACGCCACCATGCTCGGCGGCGTTCTCTTCGCATTGTGGTCCGCCCGCAAGGCGCGACGGTAAGGAGTAGCTCAGCATGCCCAGCGTCGCCGTCGCCATCATCTGCAAGACCCCGGCTCCCGGAAAGTCTAAGACGCGGCTCTCGCCGCCACTGCGGCCGGAGGAATGTGCTGCCATCTCGGCCTGTTTCATCGCTGATCTGGGGCAGACCATTGCCGGGCTGGACCACCCCGCCGCGCGGTCCTGCGCCGTGTACACCCCCGCCGGTTCCGAAGGGCAATTGCTCGGTATCCTGCCCGATTTCGCACTCACCTTGCAGGGTGACGGCGATCTCGGAGACCGGCTCGCTCGGGGCATGGACGACTTGTTGGCGGCGGGTCATGACGGCGCCATCATCATCAATTCTGATAGTCCGACCTTGCCGGCCTCAATCCTCGAAGCAGCGATCGAAGCCGTCCTGGCCAGGGACCAGATGGTGATCGCCCCGGCCTTTGATGGCGGCTACACGCTGATCGGCCTGTCGCGCCAACATGCCAGGCTCTTCCAGGATATACCTTGGAGCACCGAGCGCGTATTTGACCTCACCATGGCGCGGGCTGTTGAGATTGGCTTGCCGGCCAAGGTGCTCGACATGTGGTACGACGTTGACGATGCGCGCTCCTACGAAATGCTGGAGGCGGAACTGGCCGGCAAGGTGCCCCCCTTCGGCGGCCCTGGCGGTGGCTTGGTAAATGCGCCCGCAACGCGCCGCTTCGTCGAGCTTCGGCGCGCTTATTCGATGGCAGCGCAATAGGATGCAGGTGTCCATCATCATCCCCTGCCTGAACGAAGCGGAGCCGATTGGCGATGTGGTCCGCGAGGTGTTGCTCCTGGATGTAGCCGAAGTGATCGTCGTGGATAACGGCTCCAGCGACGACACGGCAGCGATTGCCCGCGCCGCCGGGGCCAGGGTGATAAGCGAGCCGATCCCCGGCTACGGCCGGGCTTGCGCTGCGGGTGTTGCCGCCGCACGCAGCCCCATCCTGTGCTTCCTCGATGGCGATGGCAGCGACGTGCCGGCCTTCATCCCTGCCGTGATCGCTCCTATCGCGGAGGGGCAGGCGGATTTCGTCATGGGCAGCAGGCTGCGCGGCGTGCGCGAGCCTGGTAGCCTGACGCCGCAGCAGGTGCTGGCGGCACGCCTGGCCGGGCTGCTGCTGCGGCGGACCTATGGCGTTGAATTCACCGACATGTCGCCTTTGCGCGCCATCCGCGCCGACACGCTGGCTGCCTTGGGCATGGCCGAGATGACCTATGGCTGGAACCTGGAGATGCAAATGCGCGTCGCGGCAAAGGGCCTGCGCTGCCGGGAAATCGCCGTGGATCATCGCTGTCGGCAGGGCGGCGTGTCCAAGGTCTCGGGCAATCTCGCGGCCGGAATGAAGGCCGCATGGAAAATCAGCACAACATTTCTGCGCCTGGCGGCGACCTTACGCCGTCAGGGCGGACCCTCCAACGTTCCTCGCGCGGTCGCGTGATGCGCCTGATGCGCGTGCTGCTGACCGGTGGCGCCGGCTTCATCGGCCGACACACACTTGCGGCCCTGTTGGCGCGTGGCCACAGCGTGCGCGTGATGGATTCGCTGCGGGAGGACGTGCATCACGGCCGGCCCTACACGCCGCCGACCGGTGTGGAGCTGCAAGTAGCCGATATCCGCGACGCCGCCGCCTGCGACAAGGCGCTGGCGGGGATTGACGCAGTCATTCACCTGGCCGCGAAGGTCGGCCTGGGCGTGGATGTTCAGGATCTACCTGATTATGCGTCCTCCAACGATCTGGGTGCGGCGGTGCTGTTCGCTGCCATGGCCCGCGCCGGCATTGGCCGGCTGACGCTGGCCAGCTCCATGGTGGCGTATGGTGAGGGGCTGGCGCTATGCCCCGAGCATGGCCTGGTGCCGCCAGCGCCGCGTCTGGAGGCCGCACTCAAGGCCGGCGAATTCGAGCCCCCTTGCCCGCACTGCGGAAAGCCCCTCGCGGCACAGCTGGTGGCCGAGGACACGCCCTTCGATCCGCGCAACGCCTATGCGAGCAGCAAGGTGGCGCAGGAGTTCTACGCTTCCAACTGGTCGCGCGTGACCGGCGGTTCGGCGGCGATGATGAGATACCATAATGTTTATGGCCCCGGCATGCCGCGCGACACGCCCTATGCCGGCGTTGCCGCCATCTTCACCTCCGCGTTGCGCCGAGGCGAGGCGCCGCGGGTCTTCGAGGATGGAGGGCAGCGGCGCGACTTCATCCATGTGCGGGATATCGCAGCGGCAACGGTTGATGCGTGCGAGAAGCACATGGCGGGCGTGGATGCCTTCAACGTCGGCTCCGGCACTCCGCGCACCGTCGGTGAAATGGCGCAGGCCTTGGCCGAAGCGCTGCAAGGTCCGAGCCCTGTCGTGACAGGCGGCTACCGGCTGGGCGATGTGCGCCACATTACCGCGGATTCTCGCCGGCTGCGGGAGCTGCTGGACTGGCAGCCGCAGGTGAGCTTCGCCGATGGAATGGCCGAGTTGGCACATAACCAGGCCGAGTAAACAGGTTTGTTTCGAACCGAGCAGTTCCGCCGCCCCAACGCCCCTCAAGCGACCTGATCAAGCGCGCGCGACAGAGCAGGCAGCGCTGAATGCAGTTCGTCCGGTGGCAAATGACCGAAGCCCAGGCGGAACACACGAGGGGTCTCACCGAACCAGGGCCCAGGCGCGAGCCGTAGTCGCTGCTCTGGCAGCGCGGCCCAGAACCGGTCCACGCCCGCAGGTCCCACAAGGCCGGGGTGAAGGCGTAGGCAGCACAGCGCACCGGCTTCGGGGCGAACGATCTCCACTCGTTCCGCCTCGGAACTCTGCCACAACATCACAGCATCCAATGCCTCACCCAGACGGCGGCAGCGGCCGCCCAGCACCGATTCCGACTGGCGCAGAAGCACCGCTGCAAGCGCCTCGTCGAGCACCGAGCCGGAAATGATGAGTGACGCCTTCGCCCCGACAATGCGCTCCCGCAGCACCTGGTCGGGAATGGTCAACCAGCCGATGCGCAACCCCGGTGCGCCATGTGCCTTGGAGAGCGAGCCCGCGGTGATGATGCGCGGATCGAGCGGAGCGGCGCTGGGTGAAACCTCCCCGCCATGAGTGGCCTCGCGATAGGTTTCGTCCAGGAATAGCAGAGCTTGCGGCGCGTGCTGCGCCATTGCGGCGAGCAGCGCCTCAATGGCGGGGCGGGGGATGCGCACACCGCTGGGGTTCTGCGGGTCGGCCAGGCAAACGAGGCGGGTCTCGGGGCGCAGGCTGGTGGCGATACGGGCGATGTCAGCCTGATAGCCCTCCTCAAAATGCAGGCGAGCCAAGCGGATTCTCGCGCCAGCGCGTTCCAAGGCGTCGCGGCTTGGGCCAAAGCAGGGCGTGACCAGCAGCGCATCACCGCCTCCGCCACATTGCTCGGCAGCGAGCAGGAACAACCCGAGCATGGTGCCCGGCAGGGTCACCACATTTTCAGCCGGGATCCGACAATTTGCGCCGATGAGAATACGCAGGGACGGTAAACCCGCTGGGTCACCATAATCCATGGCGAGATCGTCCAGCGTGCCGTCCGCCATATCCATGATCTCCGCCAGGCGCAGACTTTGCACCGTACTTTCGGAGAGGTTGTAATGGCCGGCATGGCTGGTTCCGTCAGGCAATTCGAAGCGCCCGAATGCGCAGTCGGACTGGTCGGCACGCGTGGATGGGTTTGGGGTCAAACTCAGAGTCCGCTGAACCAGTTGAAGCCCCGCTCTTCCCAATACCCGCTTGGATAGTCGTTGGTGACCTCGATCGAGGTGATCCATTTGGGATTTTTAAAGCCGAGCTTGACCGCGGTGCGCAGTCGAAGGGGATAACCGAACGGGTCGGCGATGGTTGCGCGAGCGTATTTCGTGGCGAGCAAAGTCTGAGGATGTAATGCGCTTGCCATATCAATGCTGCCCCAATAGCCATCAGCGCAGCGAAAGGCGACGTAACGGCAGGACAGATCCGCACCGACGCGCTCCAGGAACAGTCGCAGCGACACGCCGGACCATTGGCCGATAAAATCCCAACCCTCGACGCAGATATGGCGAATGATGATTTCCTGCTCAGGCAGCGCCATGATTTGCGGGACGGTCCAGCTTTGCTTCTCGGCGATACGGCCGGCAAGTTCCAAGCGATAGGTCTCACCGTTCAACGGGCGAACGTCCTCAGGCGGGTAGAAGGAATTGTAGCGCGGCGGCTTGAGGACCATTGATTCCGGGTAGGTCGGCGCCAGCCTCGTCGGGTCGAATATCCAGGCCTGAACATGATCGTTGAAGCGGGAAATAGCGCGCAGCACGTTCTGCAAGGCCGGCATGTCGGAGGAGCTGCAGCCGCCGAGCATGGAAAGCGCGCCGAGGGTCAGGGTGCCTTTGAACAGACCGCGACGCTCGATCTGCCGTAGCAGTTTCGCGTTCTCATCCAGGAACGCCTGATCGGGCGCCACGGCGGGGCGGAATTTGGAGGGTGACAAGTCGGTTACTCCGAGGACGGGGTGGAACGGGGCTGCAGACGTGGCCCGCCAGTCAGCATGGCCCAGAGCGTGCGCGGCACCAGCAGCGCCAGGACAACATGCACGGCCAGAAAACCAACAATCGCAGCCATGCCGAGGAAATGCGCCAGCCGCGAGCCCTGGAACCCACCAAACAGCTCGGTCAGCCAGGAAAACTGCACCGGCTGCCAGATCGCAAGACCGGAGAAGACCTGCACGATGGCGGCCAGCATGACGCCGATATAGAGCAGCTTCTGCACAGAATTGTAGACGGTGAGGTCTTCATGAGCGAATTTGAACCGCAGCGCGTCGCGCACGTTACGCACCGCTTCAGTGGCGCTGATCGGCAGCAGCTGCTGGCGGAAGCGGCCGGTGATGAAGCCATAGGCAAGGTAGATCAGCCCGTTAACCACGAGCACCCACATCGCGGCGAAGTGCCACAGGAGATGATCGGCCGCCCAACCGCCGATCAGCATCCAGTGCGGGAAGAACAGCCAGCCGAAGATCGCCTCGTCATTATAGATGCCCATGCCGGACATGATCATGATGATGATCGCCGCGGCGTTGATCCAATGCATGATGCGCAGGGGCAATGGATGCAGCCGGCGCGGCCTGTTGCTGAGCATTGCCATGATGTTTCCCGGAAGATGGATCTTGTGAAATCATTCACTTTGGACAAAACTTGTTTCGCTGCGCTTGTCCAAATGTTACTGTGCATCCTCGCGATTTCGAAAGAAATTTGATGCTCAAGCACATGACTGTTTTATTGACGGTGCTGACCCCGTCGCTTTCCTTTGCGCAAGAGCCAGGGCGCAGCGCGGAGGCGTTGGCGCGTTTCCCGCAGCCCGTTCTGGTTGGTGTGCTGGCGGGCAGGCAAGTGTTGGAGAACCGACTGAACCAGCGCGTGCTGGGCCGAGTGGAGGCGGTCGCTAGGGATGCGGATGGTACCCTCAACCTTGTCCTTGAACGATCGAGGTGGCCTTGGCAGCGCCGGCGTTGCGCCGTGGTGCCGGTCGCTGCGCTCGCCCTGCTCGGCCAGTTCGTAGTGGTGATGGACGTGGACGATGCGCAGTTCGCCGCGCTCCCCGATCAATGCCAAGCGCCTGGTTCAGTCTTGGCGGCCGATACGACCATCCGAATGGGTCTGACGAAGAACTGAGCCCAAAGGTGCGTGAGCGTAGCTTGCAAGACGGGCACCCCACTTCCCACCGCCAATGCGGTCGAAAGGGCCAAAGGCGCTCAGGGATGCTGCGGTTTGGACTGAGCTTAGAGGTGTTGTCTTTCGGCCCGGCTTGTTGGTGCCCGGCTTGTTGGCGCCCGGCTTGTTGGCGCAGGCCCTTCGTAGTTTCGGCGAGTGAACAGCCGGAAATCTGCAAGTGAAACCACGTTTGACGACCCAAGGCTGTCGAACGGGCGTTCCGGAGACCATACTGAGGTGTGTCGCTGACGGTAACGTAGCAATGACTTTTTACGGACGCCGACAGGGTTGGAAAGGGCAGTGAGTAAGGGCACCAACGCCGCGTGCGACCATGTTGACCTTCGATACTGCGCTAGTGGCCATCGGCCTTCATTTGGGCTACGCTCATGCCCCGGGCGAGCATGAAGTTGCTCGACGGCTCACTGAACTGCTGATCGCGCCTATGTATTTCTGTCAGTGCGATTAGCGGGGAATGAGCAGCCAGACACGCGAGCGTTCGGAGCTTACAGTGTATCAAGTGATGGCGTTTCGCGAAATCTGTTTCGCAGCTTGGCCGGTTTGACAGCCACCCAAATGTCGGGCCTGCGCCTCCTTCTTGTGGAGGATGAAGCTATTATCGCCCTTCTGCTCGAGAGGATCTTAAAGGGCCTCGGAATCAGTGTCCTTGGCCCTATTGGACAACTGACCGAAGCGCTGGATATCGCTCGTTCACAACAATTTGACGGCGCGATCCTCGATGTTTCAGTCCGGGGGGGGCAAATTTATCCGGTGGCGGACCTTCTCCTGGAGCGTGGTATTCCCTTTGTCCTGACTACTGGGCATTCCGCGGAACAATTACCTGCAAATCTTCGCACTCAAAGGCTTCTGCGTAAGCCCTATTCTACTGAACAATTTACGGCGGCACTGGAGTGCTTTGAGCGACCACCCCGAGCTGGCCCATGATCAAAGAGGCTCCACTCTCGCTTTATGTTTTATCGCAACTTTGGTTTATACAGATTACTTCCCTTGTGGAGGAAAGTCCTGGGATTGACCCGATCTGGTGGACACCCTGAATTTTTTTGCAGAGGTTCCGTCCATGTTTAAAACCCCACTACCTTATTTGCCTGAATTTGCCGTCAGATGGTCGAACTGGTTCGCGCTGGTCGCGACCCTGACGATCTCGCGCCGGAGTTCCAACCAACCGCCTAATCCATCCGCAACTGGATTGCGCGAGCAGACAAGAAAGAGGGCCGACAGGCGGATGCGCCACCCGGCCTGAGCGCTGTCGAACGTGACGAACTGTCGCGGCCCCGGCGTGAGAACAAGCAGCTGCGCGTGGAGCGCGACATACGCGCAAAAGTCGCGGCCTGTTTTGCCCGGGGCACCGGAACGCTGCCGTCCGACTCTTGGGGTCCATAAGCGCGAACCAAGCCCGCTTCCCGATTGCCACCATGGCGCGCGTGCTCGGCGTCTCCAAGGCGGGCTTCCATGCCAAGGAGTTGGCTGCGCCACCCGCACGCCTGCCCACAGCGCGGATACGAAGCCCCGGCGCCGGCCGGACCTGGCGGTGCTGCAGGATCTGCGCCGTCTGGTGGAGCCGGCAACGCTGGGCGACCCGATGCAGCCGCTGCTGTGGGTCTTGAACAGCCGGAAGAAACTGGCCGCTGCCCTGCGCGGCCTGCATCACGCGATCAGCGCCAACACGGTTGGTGGAATGTTGACGACGCTGGGTTACTCCCGCCAAGCCAATCGCAAGACGGGAAAGGGCACCCACCACCCTGACCGGGACGGCCAGTTTCAGCATCTCAACCGTCAGGTGCTGCACCTTCAGGCGGCGGGCCTGCCGGTGATTTCAGTCGACACGAAGTAGAGGGAACTGGTCAGGGACTACAAGAACGGCGGCAGCGATTACCGCTTCTTCGGCTGCCCCGACAAGGTCAAGGTGCATGACCGTCGTTGACCCCGAAGGTGGCGCCGTCCGGCGTTTATGATCTGGCCGCCAATACCGGCTGGGTCAGTCTGGGGATCAACCATGACAAGGCAGAATTTGCGGTCAACGCAATCCGCCGCTGGCACGAGTGGTCGGCCGCTCGCGCTACCCGCAGGCGGATCGGCTCATGATCACCGCCGACGGCGGCGGCGGCTCCAACGGCTCGCGCCCGCGGCTGTGGAAACGCGAAC
>Ga0105047_10017971_pt1 | contig 10985 bp, 10 predicted proteins | sample MAT04_FD_78384 | JGI IMG/M metagenome (GOLD analysis project Ga0105047, IMG submission 78384) | Freshwater microbial communities from Lake Fryxell liftoff mats and glacier meltwater in Antarctica - MAT-04 (megahit assembly) | ecosystem: Environmental > Aquatic > Freshwater > Ice > Liftoff...
CGGCTGAATGCTCCCTCTCGCATTGCTGCGCGCATGTCTGCCCGCGAGACGGTCCCGAAATGAAAAAAACCCCGCGCTGGGTAGGACTTTCGAGGAGCCATGATGGGAAGGCCTGGTGAATTTTCGAGTTTGACATCTTGTTTCGGACGCGATCCGATAGTGGGGACCAAATGTCAAATTCAAACACCTATGTTGTCGGGGCGATGATGTCGGGCCGGATGCCGCTGCTGGCGATCAAGGGAGCGACATCGTGGCCCCGAAAGAGGCCGTGACCGGTGATGAGGACCGTCCCCATACCCGCTGCCCGTCCGCCCAGCACATCGGTGTGGAGCGTGTCGCCGACCATGGCAAGTCGATGGGCAGGCAGGCCCATCCGGGCCAACACATCGCCATAAGCGTCGGCAAAGGGCTTGCCGAACCAGTGCACCTCTGATCCGAGCTGGTCGATCATGTCATGCGCGAAGAGCCCGGGTTCCTCACTCAGGCCGCCTTCGAAGGGGGCGGTGAGGTCAGGGTTGGCGACGACGACCGGGCGGGGGTTGCGGGCGAGGCTGGACAAAACGCGGTCGTGCAGGGCAGCGGTGTAGCGCTGGGTGGACAGGAACAGGAAGGCGTCGGCAGCGTCCATGGCGTCAGGACGGGAGATCGCATCGATGACCGTTACAGGAAGGTCATGGAAGTCGTCGTCAGGATCGGCGAGAGCAGCCCAGACTGCGCCGGGCACGATCCGCTCAAGTCGTCGAGCTGCAACATCGCGCGATGTTACGACCTCCTCGGCGCTGAAATCAAAGCCGAGCCGTCGGTATTTTGCGAGCACGCCGGCCTTGGTATAGGACGCTGCGTTGGTCAGCACGCAAAGCGCCTTGCCGCGCGCGCGCAGCGCCGTCATCCGCGCTATCGCCCCGGGGATTGCCGTCCGGCCGACATTCAAGACGCCGAACGCGTCAAGAACCAAGCCATCGAAATGATCTGCCGCCTCGTCCAGATGAGCCATTTGCCGTGAATGGGTCGGAAACGTCGCGGCGGGGAGACGGTGCCGGATTGCCTCGTAGCGGTCAAAGGCACTCAGAGCATCCATGGGGTGGTCAAACACTGCTGTATCCGCCGTCGATCATCATGAGCGCGCCATTGACCATGGCTGATGCGCTGGAGGCGAGGTAGAGCGCCATGTCGGCAACCTCGACCGGTTCGGCAAAACGGCGGGCCGGGGTTGCGCCGATGACAGGGTCCTTCTTTTCAGGGGCCGACCAGGTGTCGCGGCCCATGGGGGTCATGACGACGGTGGGGCAGATGGCGTTGATCTGCACATTGTAGCGCCCCCATTCGGCACACAGCGATTTGGTCAGGGCGTTCAGGCCTCCCTTGGACGCGGCATAGGCGGCGTGATCATCAAACGCGATCACACCGGTCTGGCTGCTTATGTTGATGATCTTGCCCGAGCGCTGGGCAATCATCGCAGGAGCAAGCGCCTGAGCGAGGAGAAACGGCGCACGCAGGTTGACAGCCATCGTCTCCTCCCAATCCGACAGGGTGAGGTCGGCGGCCGGTGCGATCCGGGCGACGCCTGCCGAATTGACGAGGATGTCAATCGTGCCCCAGGCCGCAAGTGCTGTGCGGGCGGCGGCGACCGGCCCGTCGGCGGTGCCCAATTCGGCTGGAATGACAAGGCACTGCCGTCCGCGCGCCCGGACACCGGCAGCGGTTTTTTCGAGCCCGTCCGCGTCACGCGCGACCAGAGCCACATCAGCTCCGGCATCGGCGAAGACGATCGCGATCTCGGCCCCGATGCCCTTTGACGCCCCTGTCACGAGCGCGCGTCGGCCCGCGAGGGAAAAGCGGGAGGTCCAATCGGGCACCACCGTCACTCCAGGTTCGTATGGCGGTCGCGCATCGCCTCCGGGCTCACACCCCGTTGGTCCCGCAGGGCAAGGATGAGGAGTTCGAAGGTGAGATACTGCGCACCTTCAAAAAGGGAGCCCATCGGCAGAAAGGACCTGCCACCCTGATCGTTGGCCATGGTCTGCGCCGGAATCGTCAGAACCAGATCGCAGGCCATCGGCGCCATGCCGTCGGGCAGGGAGGTGATGCAGGCCGTCATGGCCCCAGCGCCTTTGGCGACACCGATCAGACCGATGACGGTCGAAAACGCCCCAGGCCCGGCACTGACCAGAAGCAGATCGCCCGGCCCAACGGGCGGGGCACCCATATCGCCGACGACATGGGCATCAAGTCCCAGGTGATAGAGCCGCATGGCGAGGGCTTTCATCATCAACCCTTCGCGCCCGACACCGTAGAGGACGATCTTGTGGGCATTGTCCAGCGCGGCGACCAGCGCCTGCATCTGCCTGGGGTCCACCGCTTGTGCTGCGGCGATGATCTCTTCTCCCGCGCGGCGGGCATCATGTGAAAGTGAGATGGTCATGGCATGGTCTTTTGGAAGGAGACAGCGGGGAGCGTCGCCGCCACAGCCTGCTCCAGCATGCCGATGTCGTCGAGCAGATCAAGGATTGTGTAGCGGCTGCGCAGGAAGCGGGCGGTCACGATCGTGACGCATAGACGCTCGCGGTCGACACCGATGTCTGACGCTTCAACGGGTGCCCCGGCGGTCGCCAGGCGTCCGGCCATCTCTGGAGCCCGCAAGAGGTGATTGTCAAGGCGGTCCCGCAGGGTGGGCCAAATGCGGATCACCTGTAGAAGCCGCGCGCGATGGGCCTCGGGCGTGATGTGCTTTTGGGCGGTTTCGGCGAGCGCCTTGTGACCAATCTCGCCGCTGCCAAACGCTGACGCAATTGCGCGCTGTTTTGCGGCCATGTCAGGGGCGCGGGCGAGGATCGCGTCAATATCCAGCCTTTCCAGATCCTGCGTGAGCAGCCAGTCGTAAAGTCTCAGGGCGGCGATGCATCCGACGGCAACGCAGGCACCGTGGCTGACCCGTTCGCCATCGAAGGCCAGATCGTCCATTTCCCACAGATGGGCGATCTGGTGATCTGCCCCCGATGCCGGGCGCGAGGATCCGTGCGCCTCCATCGCAAGGCCGACAAGCGTCAGGCCGGAAAAAAGCCCCTCGGTGGCTGCGCGGTCGCCTTGCGCGATGGCAGCAGGGTCGGCGAGCCAAGCGGGAAGGTTGTCTTGAACCATGGGCCAGGCGACGTCGTCGATAGCCTCGATGCCCAATGCATCGGCGATGATCCAGTCGCCTCCGGCAGGAACCTTGCCTGCCAGGTCTCCGTATCCCCAGCCCGTCATTTCCGGTGGGGCGTCCGCAATGACATCGAGATCGCCAATCACGGCGCGGGCTGGCCGGCATTGGATCGTCATCTTGAATCCATTGTCCGACAGGGGCGCGCCTGCAGATGTATAGCCGTCCATGGAGGCTGCAGTGCCAATGCAGAGGTAGGGCCGGTCAAGAGCGAAGGCCGCGTGTTTGACCACGTCATTGATGACGCCTGAACCGATGGCGACGGGGGTGGCATCATCCTGCGACAGCACGGCTGCGATTGCGCGCGCCAGTTCCGTGGTTGGTTTCGGGCGTGGGTTGGCGGCAATGATGTGGGTCCGCGTCATGATGCCCGCAGCGCTGAGCGCGGCCTCAACCGCGGGCCCCGCTGCGGCCCAGCCAGCACTGTCAGCGATCAGACAGGCGGAGCGGGTGTTAAAGTGGTGCCGGAAAACCTCGCCGCTCCGGGCAAGCGCCCCTGGGGCAATCACGACTTCGGCCACGGCTCGGGATCGGGCAACCGCAGCGGCAACAGCATCTTGCGTGATCATCGGGACGTGCCGCCCGAGGCGATGGTGCGGCCATCGTCGGCAAAGTAATGCAGCCGTTGGGTGGGGAACATCAGGCCCACAGTCTCACCCCGTTTCAGGCTGGTGTCGCCATCGGTTCGCACCATGATCTGCTGACCGTCCGCCAGCCTTGTGTAGAGGAAGGCATCGCCCCCCAGGGTTTCGCGCAACTCTATCCGCGCATCGATCTGTCCAAGACCCTGCTCGGCCAACACCACATGTTCGGGCCTTATGCCCATCTGCACGGCACCAGGCTCTTGAGCGTCTGCAACCCGTGTGCCTGCGCACATGACTGCGTCGGGAATGACGGTGATATTGAGGAAGTTCATCGACGGCGCACCGATGAAGCCTGCCACGAATTCGTTGTCGGGCCGGTGGTAAAGGTCCATCGGGCTGCCCACCTGCTCGATCCGGCCCGCCTGGAGAACGACGATCTTGTCGGCCATGGTCATGGCTTCCACCTGATCGTGGGTAACATAAATCATCGTCGCGCCAAGCGCCTTGTGCAACGCCTCAAGCTCGACCCGCATCTGCACGCGCAACTTGGCGTCCAGGTTGGAAAGTGGCTCGTCAAAGAGAAACAGCGCCGGTTTCTTGACGATGGCCCGCCCGATAGCGACGCGTTGTCGCTGACCGCCGGAAAGCTGCCCTGGCTTGCGGTCGAGGTAGTCGTCGAGTTGCAGGATGCGCGCGGCTTCAGCAATGCGTTCTTTCCGATCAGCGATACTGAAATTGTTGATTTTCATGCCGAAGTCGATGTTTTCGCGGACCGTCATGTGAGGGTAGAGGGCGTAGGATTGAAACACCATCGCCACGTTCCGTTCCGACGGTGCAAGGCTGGACACATCGCGCCCGCCGATGGAAATGATGCCTCCGGAGATCCCTTCGAGGCCCGCAATGGACCTCAGCAGCGTGGATTTGCCACATCCTGACGGGCCGACGAAAACACAGAATTCGCCGTCGGCGATGTCAAGATTGATATCGAACAAGGCCTGCCGAGCCCCGTAGAACTTGCTGACATCCTGCAGGCCGACTTGCGCCATTCACCACTCCAACTCATGCGTAGCTTTGAATTTCTTGTTGACACCGAGCCGAGATAATACATTTATATGATATGCGTTACAAATGGAAGTCAATCTGTAAACGCAGATCTCATCAGGGAGGAGACGATGAAATTGAAGCGCAATGTATGTATGGTTGCATTGGCTGTGGCCGGGGCTGTCGCCGTTGCCGGACCCGCGAGTGCCTGGTCGCTGAAGGAGGCTGCAGCGCCCTATTCCGGAACCGAGGTGAACGTTCTTTTCCTCGACCGGCCCGGCTATAATGCCGCGTTGAAGATGATCCCGGAATTCGAGGCCGAAACCGGGATCAAGATGAATGTGACGACCGTTCCGTATGAAAACGCGCTCGGCGAGCAGGTCCGTGACTTTGTCGCGGGAGGCGACATCGACATCGCGCTGATCGACCTCGTCTGGATCGGCAACTTTGCGGAGAATGGCTGGATCGTGCCTCTCGACACGTTCACAGGCAACGCCGCACTCGCCGACCCCGCACTCGACATGGCCGATTTCTTCCCGCTGGTTCTCAACGCCTTTGGCGGTTGGAACGATGTGATCTACGGCCTGCCTTTCGACAACTACTCGGGCATGATGTTTTACAACGCATGCATGCTGAAGGACGCCGGTTTTGATGGACCACCGGCGACCTGGGCGGACCTGAAGGATGTATATGGCCCGGCGCTGACCAAGGACGGCAAATATGCGTTTGCCCTGCAATCCAAGCGCAACGAGACCCAGTCTGCCGACAGCTTCGCACGGATGCTGTGGCCGTTTGGCGGATCATTCCTGAACGCCGAATTCCGTTCCAACCTGAACTCGGCAGAAAGCCAGGCAGGTCTGCAATTCCGTCAGGACCTGATGAAATACATGCCCGAGGGCATCGTCGCCTACGATCACTCCGAGGCCGTCAACGCGCTGGCACAAGGCGATGTGGCAATGATCACCGAATGGTCGGCGTTCTATTCCACGCTTGCTTCGCCGGACACCTCCAAACTTGGCGACTGTCTGGCCATTGCGCCAGAACCAAAGGGCCCCGCAGGCCGCAAACCCGCGCTGGGGGGCTTCTCTCTCGCGGTTGCCACCCAGGCCGATGAGGCTGAACAAGCCGCAGGCTATCTCTTCATCCAGTGGGTGACGTCAAAGGCCAACGCCGAGCGGTATGTGCGCGAAGGCGGCGTTTCGGCGCGTCAGTCTGTCTACACCATCCCCGGGATCGCGGATGAATTCAAGTTTGTCCCCGCGCTTGTGGAAAGCTGGCAGGAAGGCGTGCCTGAATTCCGCCCGCGCTTTGCCGAATGGCCCGAGATCACCGAGGTCGTCCAGGAATGGGGCACCAAAATAATGTTGGGTGAAGTGTCGACCGAGGACGGTGCCAAGGAAATCGGCACCCGCATGGAGGCGATTCTGGATGCCGCAGGCTATTATTCGGGCAAGAAGACCATGGCCCAATAATTGTCATGACGGTCTGATGGCGGCCGGGTCAGTCCCGGCCGCCGTTTCCCAACTGAACAGTTGGTCTTCCCGACCACCAGACAGGCCCGATCATTCGACGAGCCCAACCACCAGACGGGCCCAACCACCAGACGGGCCAGATAACCCGACGGACCCGACGGGGATGACCCGGTTGCTCGAAAGGATCGGAGTCTTCCAATGACCACGCGTGTCAGCAGACGGACCCTTTTTGCCTTTCTCGGCCCCTCTGTCATGGCGCTGTTGCTTGTCGGCATCGTTCCGCTTGGCTATGCCGTCTGGAAGAGCTTTTACTACTTCAACCTCCCCAAATTGGGACAGTCTCGCTTCCTCGGGCTTGACAACTACACCCCCGTCATCACGTCGAGCACGTTCTGGGCTGCCATGGGCCGAACGGCCCTGCTTTTTGTCTTTTCCGTGCCTGTCCAGATTGCGCTGGGACTGACGATCGCGCTCGCCTTGCATCGACCAGGTCTGACGTTTTTCAAGACACTGACACGGCTTGCGCTGGTCCTGCCGATGGCCACCACTTATGCCGTTGTCGGCCTTCTGGCGCAGGTCATGCTCAATCAGAAATATGGCGTGATCAATCAGATGCTCGGCTGGTTCGGCGTCGACGCAATCAATTTCATCGGTGATCCGCTGAACGCTTTCATCGGGGTGGTGATCTGGGACATCTGGCAGTGGACACCCTTTGTGGCACTGGTCCTGCTTGCAGGCCTTTCCACCGTACCGACGGAGATAGAAGAGGCTGCGTTGCTGGAGACAAAAAGCAACTGGACCGTGCTGCGCTTTGTCCAGCTTCCGTTTCTCATCCCGAGCCTGGTTGCCGTCCTGATCCTGCGCACGGCCGATACGCTCAAGCTCTTTGACATGCCGTTCACGATGACACGCGGCGGACCGGGCAATGCGACCGAATTCATTGCGGTCCTGATCGAGCGGATCGGCAACCGGCAGTTTGACATCGGCCTTGCCGCAGCCCATTCCATCATCATGCTCGCCATCACCATCGGGCTTGCCAGGCTTTACATCAATCTATTCTACAAGGAAATGCGCTGATGGCCACTTCACATGCTGGGCGCATTCGTTGGGGCGAGGTTGTCCTTCTCATCGCCATCTGCGCCTTTTGTATCTTTCCTTTCTACTGGATGGTGACGACCAGTCTGAAAACACAGGTCGTAGCGCTGCAGTCTCCGCCAGCCTGGATTTTCACGCCGACGCTGCAGAACTACATCGACGTGCTGTTTGAAGACAAGGTTGGCGCATCGCTGATCAATTCCCTGATCGTTGCGGTCTCGACAACCGTTCTGGCGGTGACCTTGGGTTGCCCCGCCGCCTACGCACTTGCCCGGTTCGAGTTTCGCGGAAAGACGGATCTATGGTTCTGGTTCATCACCAATCGGTTCGTTTCACCCGTCGTTCTGGCCTTTCCGGTTTTCATGATCGCGCGTGAATTGGGCCTTCGCGACACTCACATCGCGCTGATCCTCATGTATCTGACGTTCACCCTGCCGATCGTGATCTGGATCTGCACGGATCAATTCCGCTCAATTCCCTATGATCTGGATGAAGCCGCACTTCTTGAAGGTGCGTCGCAATGGCGGATCTTCCGGTCGATCTGCCTGCCTCTTGCCACGCCGGGCGTGGCGGTTTCGGCAATCCTGTCCTTCATCTTTTCATGGAACGAGTTGCTTTTTGCCTACATCCTCGCGCCGAAGAATGCCAAGACCGCACCGGCAATGGCAGTCACCTTCATGGAAGGCTACTCTGTGCCATATGGCAAGATCATGGCCACCTCGACGCTGATCGTGATCCCGGTGTTGATCTTTGCGCTTCTTGCGTCCAAGCATCTGGTCCGTGGGTTGACAATGGGCGCTGTGAAATAGGCCCGAAAGACAGGACAGGCCGATGACCCGAGCGCTCAAACTGCCAAGAATTGATGCTGAAGAGCGATTTCTCACCCGTGTTGCATGGGCCTACCATGTCGAGGGACTGACGCAGGAGAAGGTCGCCGAAAAGCTGGGGGTGACCCGGCTTCGTGTGAACAAGGCGCTCGCAGAGGCCAAGCGGATTGGCCTTGTGCGGGTGACGCTGAACACCGCCTATGCCGCCTGTGCCGAGCTGGAAGACGGACTGGTCACCCGCTTCGGTCTTGACCAGGCGTTCGTCGCGCCTGAACCCTCCAATCCGCAGGATGTGCAGATGGTGGTTGCCGCAGGCCTCGGGAATTATCTGACAGATGTCCTGGCCGATCCTGCCATCCGACTGTTCGGGATGTCCTGGGGCAACACACTCAACCTTGCCACACGGTTTGTGACCGCGCTGTCGCGGCCGGACCTGGAGGTCATATCCGTCATGGGCGGGCTGACCAAAGGCTCTGACCTGAACAGCTTTGAGATCACAACGCGCCTGGCCGACTTGCTCGGCGCACAGCACAGCTATTTTACCGCACCGCTTTATGCCGGATCTGCTGCCAGCCGGGACACGATCATGCAGCTTGATGTGTTCCGCAGCATTCTCGACAAACTGCGTTCTGTGGATGCCATGGCGATGGCGGTTGGCGATTTGTCCACCCGATCGCTTCTGATGAGGGACGGGTTGCCGTCCGATGTCAGCATCGCTGACCTGGCTGCCAAAGGCGGTGTTGGCGATGTGTTGGGCATGGTGATTGATGCCGAAGGCCAGCCCATCGATCACCCGATCAATGAACGCGTGATCGGCATCGGATTTGCTGATCTGGCCCGCATTCCCAATGTGATCGCCGCAGGCGGTGGAGCGCAAAAGGTCGCCGTCATCAGCGCGCTGCTGCGCCGCAATGTCGTCAATACGCTGGTGACAGACGAGGCGACGGCCCGCCTGCTTCTGAGCAATTGAGGAGGCCCGCTTGACGCTGACCATTGGCATAGATCTTGGCACATCAGGGATCAAATGCGTCTTGTTGGAGGATGCCAGCCGGGTCATTGGTGATGCCGCGCATCCGATCGCTGTTTCGATCCCCCATGTCGGATGGAGTGAGCAGGATCCCGATCAGTGGGTCTCGGTCGTGTATGCCTGTCTCGACAAGCTGGCGGCCGATCATCGCGACAAGATGACCGCGGTGGCGGCAATCGGACTGTCCGGACAGATGCTGGCGGCACTGGTTCTCGACCGCGACATGCGGCCGCTGCGCCCTGCTATCCTGTGGAATGATCAACGGGCGACGGCGGAATGTGCAGAGCTGTTGAACCGGGTGCCGGACATCGGGCAGCGCGCCAACGGCACGCCCGATCCAGGCATAACCGCGCCCAAGCTGATGTGGCTCGCCCGACATGAGCCGGACGTGATGGCCAAGGCCCGAATGCTGATGCTGACCAAGGACTATGTCCGCCTGGCGCTCACCGGCGAGGTGGCAAGTGAGCCAACGGATGCGGGGGGAACCGGGCTTCTCGATTGCGCAAGCGGGCAGTGGGATGGTCAACTCTGCGCCGCCGCCGGCTGGGATCGGGCGCATCTGCCGCCACTTTTGCCATCCTGGGCAGCGGCGGGGGCGTTGCGTGCTGCGCTTGCCCACCGTTGGAGCATGCGGCCGGGAATCCCGGTTGCTGCAGGTGTGGGCGACAACATGGGTGCAACGCTTGGGGCAGGGGCGGCCACACCAGGCGATGCCGTCCTGACGATCGGCACGTCCGGCGTCTCGTGCATTGTTGACGCGGAGTTTCACCCCGGACCTGAGGCTGCAATTCTGACCTCGGCGCATGGTGCCCCCCATTGCTTCTTGTCGATGGGCGTCGTGATGAGTGCGACCGCCGCACTTGACTGGACGGCCCGCATCACCGGAACTGAGATTGCAGACCTTGCAGACCTGGCGGCCCGTTTTGCCACTGAGGGCCGCCTCGATGACGCGCCTGTCTTCCTGCCATCCCTGAACGGGGTTCGCACGCCCTTGAACCGGCCGCGCGCGCTCGGACGAATGGAGGGACTGCATCCAGGTGTCACGGCTGCGATGCTTGGCTATGCCACCCTGGAAGGGGTGGCCTTTCAGTTCGCCGATTGCCTGGCCGCACAGCGCCAGGTCGGCGTCACCCCTCGGCGGCTTCTTGTGGTCGGCGGCGGGTCACGTTCTGTTTTCTGGGTGCGGCTGCTCGCCTCAGCGTTGAGTGAGCCACTTGCCTTGCCAGAGGGCGGAGGGCACGCCGGTCCCAATGGTGCGGCGCGTCTGGCGCTCTGCGCGGCGGGCGAAGATGTTTCGATCCTTCGGCGTCCACTTCCGAACGCCCGAATTGTCGAGCCGGACGCCGCGTTGGCCGCGGTTCTGTCACGACGAAAGTGCAGGTTCGATGGCCTGATGGCCGCCGCGCGGGGCTGAATGCCCAGTCGTGTTTGCCGGTGATGGCGCTGTCAGGTTGTATTTGGTTGCACCGGGTTGGCCACGACACCTTGCGCCGCCAGGCAGTGGGCGGGAGCAAAGCCGCGCGGAACACTCCGGTCAAGGGCACCGCATTGGTGCCGGACGTCTGGCGGCGTGCTCTTGTCATCGACCTACCAACTCGCCGTCCCGGGCAACGAGACGGCCTCGCTTGAACACGTGACGGCCCTTGGGAACCGCGACCACCGCATGTGCCACATGTTCGGCAGCAAGCGTCACGAAATCGGCCTTGGCGCCCACTTCGATGCCATATCCGTCCAGGCGCA
>Ga0105047_10017972_pt1 | contig 10985 bp, 7 predicted proteins | sample MAT04_FD_78384 | JGI IMG/M metagenome (GOLD analysis project Ga0105047, IMG submission 78384) | Freshwater microbial communities from Lake Fryxell liftoff mats and glacier meltwater in Antarctica - MAT-04 (megahit assembly) | ecosystem: Environmental > Aquatic > Freshwater > Ice > Liftoff...
GAGTCGGTGCATCTGTCAACGGGTTCGTCTCTTCCATGTAGCTCTGGATGAGCGCGTGGAGTTCCTGGAGGCCATGATGGTAAACGCCGACGAGCAACTCCTCCGTGGTGGGGGCCGCGAGGATCTCGTCGAAATAGACTTCGAGTTCCAGGCTCGGCAGCTCCTCCAATCTCAGAGGGGGCTCACGCATCTCGGCGATTCGGGAGCGCAGGGCCTGGACATGCTCCGCACAGAGGTGGGCGTGATACGAGAAGGCGGTCTTCAGTTCGTAGATCGGCTCCGCGGTGATTCGGGCCGTGAGGATGCCGTGCAATCGAAGGAACGAGTAGTGAATCTCCTTGAGCCTGCGAACACACTCCTCGACGGAGAACCCCGGCCGGGCCGCCTCCTCGATCGAGCACAGGCCCGCCAAGGAAGGCAACCCGCGGTACGAGCCGTAGCTTGCCAGTGGTTGCGGTTGGGACATCGTTCCATCCTGTAAAGGCGTAGCGAGAATCGATTTCGTTAACGTAACGCGATGCGTAGTTCTTGCCCAGCTCTCACACCCATTGCCCAGCTTGCCAGGATTGCCGCTTCAGCGAACTCTTTTCTCCACTTTTGCGTAACGAGAGCATGGGCTTCCAAAATCCTTTGCCGATCGGGGTGGTAGGCGCTCGATCCGTGCCCTAAGCTACTTGAACGACATGATCGACCCAAAAGGCGTTTTTCTGCTGCCATGATCTCAGCCACCCGAGCGAATTCCAAACGGAGATCTTTCCCACGACGGGTCGCGGGGGGTTTGCTCGCGCCCTTTCGCTATGTGTGGGACCGATTTTACCACGCCTCCCCCTTCTTCCAGATTCTGATGGTCGCGATCTTTGCCGGCGGCGGGCTCGTAGCCGGCATCTCCGCGTACTACTTCTACAATCGCCAAAAAATCGGTATCGAGTGGTCGAGCGGCTGGCGAGACTATATCGAGGCCAAGGATCGCTCCGATGTCGACGGCATGAAGGCGGGGCTGGACCGTGCTCTGGCGGTTCGACCATCGGATGCCGTCGCGGCGCGGAAGCGGAATGATCTCGAAATCGAGGAGGCCGATCCCGAGGATGCGGAAATTGCCATTGTCCTGATGAACCATCACATGAAGGCGAATCGCCTCCACGAGATGGCTCGCGAGGCCGGCAAGGTTCGTCGACGTTTTCCGAACGACTGGCGCTCCATCTGCATTCAGGCTCACTATGAATGGCACCGCAATGGCGTGGCGGCGGCGGTCAAGCGTTTGCAGGAGCTCCCAAGCCCCGAAGAACCCTCCGCACGCATCGACGTTGGCGGGCTGCTGTACTCGCTCCAACTCTTCGAGAACATGGGCCGCGACGCTAGCGAGCTTCGCGGCCTGATCGTGCGCCGGTTGCTCCCGGTGCTCCGTGGCGGCTCGGCGGCGAATGCCAGCCCCACGGTGAAGATCAACCTCGTCGAGTGCTACCTCGAACCCTTCAGCGACCCGATCAATCGCGAAGTCCTTGCCAACTATTGGGCCGATGCCTCGAAACTCGTCGATCTTTCCACCGAGACCGCCCTGGAAGAAGTCGACATACCGCTGCTCATTCGCATCGGCCGCCTGGGGCCGAAGATGATCAACGCCCTCCAGGGCTTGAAAATCCGCCAGAATCTCACGATCCCCGAGGATCGTTTCAAGCTTCTCCGCCAGGAAATCGAGGACCGATCTCAGCGCGTCTGGGACGCGGTTGTCGCACAGGATCCGGGCCGTGTCGAGGCGCATCTCGGCCTCATCAACATCGCCTGGGCCACGGGTGAGGTAAGCAAGATTTCTCAGGCTATCGATAATGCCTTCAAAGCCTGTGGCGAGCGAACGGAAATCCTCGCTCAACTGAGCGATCTTGGAGTCCGCTTGAACCGGGCCGACGCGGTTCTCGGCCCCATCTGGGCCGCGGCTGAGCGAAGCCCCCGCGACGTCAACAAGTGGTTCCTGGCCGCCACCGTGGCTCGCCATGCCAATCGTCGCGATAAGGTGATCGAGGCCTGCGAAATCGGCCGTCGGCTCGACCCCACGAACCTGCGTTTCGCCCTGCTGGAAGCCGACTGGTTTCTGGAACAGGAACAGCCTGAGAAAGCTCTTTCGCTTCTGAGCTTCGACCCCTTCAAAAGCCTGGTCTTGCGAGAACCCGAGTTCATTCGTCGTCAGGCTCGTGCCCTGGCCTCCAAGGGCGAACCCGCGGAACCGTACCTCAAAGCGATCGATGCGACGGCGCTCGAGGAGAAACGGCCGCCCATTCCCCTGCTGTTCGCAGCCCTTGTGGGAACCTTTCAGGCTCTGCCGCCAAAGGCCGAGCGCGATGCTTTCGTTGCGAGGCTGGCGGGCGAGCTCGCCAAGCGTGAACCCAACGGAGCGACCGCAACCCCCGCTAACGAGTTGGCAGCGTCGGCTTTAACCCGCCGAGCGGAGTATGTCACGCCGCCCTGGCAGCGTGAAGCGGTTCACGATGCGTTGCAGGCGATTGACCTCCTGCCGGCCGACACAAAACTATCCCCACAGGTGAGGCTGATCACCGCGAAGCTTCGTTTGAAGGGGATGGGCGACGCCTCACAGGCCGAGATTGACGCGGCTCCGCTCTTGCAGGATCGCTTCAACGCCACGATCCCACCGGATGCATTGGAAGTCCTTGGTTTGATCCTGCTCGAGAATCGAAAAGCGGATGAAGCGGTGAAGCTGCTGGAATATGCCGCCGAACGCCCGGGCGCCACCACGGGAGTGTGGATCGCTCTCGCTCGTGCCCGCCAAGCGGTGGGGCGAGATGTTGAGGCTCGCACGGCTTTGGACCATCCTCACAAGAAGCTGATGAAGTTCTCTCCTCGTGAAGATCTCGAATGGACTGCTGCTGCCAAAACCCTGAAATAGGAGTCTCCGTGACCATGCAAGCGTGTTTGTCCCAATCTCTCCGCTGCTGGGCCCTGGCCCTGCTATTCGCGGCCACCTCTGCGATGGCGTTCGCACAGCCTTCGACAACAACGAAGAGTGACGACAAATCCAAGACAGACGAGAAGTCCAAGGAAGGCACCGCCACGAGCCTTCAGAAAGCCGCGAAGGCCTTCACCGAAGGCAAGTTTGACGATGCGGCGACCAAGTACCTGCAAGAAGCCTGCACCGCGGATCCCAAGCTTGGCACACCGCGTGTTGTTCTCTCGCGATGGTTGTTTGAAGCTCGCAAGGGGCCCGAGGCTCGCTCGATGCTCGAGCAGGCTCTTGCGGAAAACACCCGGCATCCGGAGTGCTACCTGCTCAACGCCAGCTATGCCCTGAACGAAGGCCGCCTCACGGATGCGATCCTGAGCCTTGATCAGGCGGCACAGTACGGCCGTGATCTGGGCTGGCTGCCGGACGACCGAAAGCATTTCACCGATCAGGCCCTCAGCGGTCTCGCCATGGCTTACGAACGGCGCAACGACTGGAACCAGGTGCAGCGCTACCTCTCCGAGTTCGATCGCAACAACCCGGGCAACCCCCAGATTCTGTTGCGACTGGCCCGTTCAAACCTGTTCCTCAACCGGATCGAAGAAGCCACGAAGAACCTGGAGACGGCCTTTGCCAAGGATCCCAAGCTTGATCCGCCGGAACTCGTGATGGCTCAGTTCTGGGTGAACCGTGGCGACGAGAAGAAGTCCAAGGAAGAAGCCGAGGAGCGATTCAAGGCCGCGAAGGCCAAGTACAACGTCGCCGAGGCCACGGGGAAGTCGCCCGAGCAGCGTGAACTCGCCGCCAAGGTGTATCGCGCTTACGCCGAATGGAAGCTTGCCGAAGGCAACATGGCCGAAGCCAAGAAGAACCTCGAGGATGTGGAGAAGCTTGAACCTTCCAGCCGTGAAACCCACGGGTTGCAGGGGCTCATCCTCCGTTACGAGGGCAAGCACGCCGAGGCCGCCAAACAGTTTGAACAGGCCCTCGTCAAGAGCCCGTCCTACGCTTACGCCATGGCGAACCTGGCCCTGAGCCTGTGCGAATCGGCCGATCCGAAGGACCGTGCCCGTGCCAAGGAATACGCGGAACAGTACCAGAAGCAGAACGACAAGAATCCGGATGGCTTCGCGGTCCTGGGCTATGCACTCCTGAAGCAGAACGACCCCAAACTCCTTGATGAAGCCGACCGTGCTCTTGGTACCGTCATCCAATCGGAGCCATTCCGCCGGACACCGCGTACTACGTGGCGGTGCTGCTCAACAAGCGGGAACGATACGAACAGGCCGCCGATCTGCTCGAGAAGACACTCAAGCAGAGCAATGCCTTCGTCTATCGCGGTGATGCTCAGAAACTGCTTGACGAAGTGAAGCCCAAGGTCAAGAAGAAGGACGCGGACCCCGCGCCGAAGAAGTAATCCGATCAGGTCTAGAAGCCGGAATCGTGAGTGCTGTACAATCAGTTCTTACGGTTCCGGCTCTTTTCATTCCCTTCGAGTCTCGCATGTCGCTGTGGCCCTTACCCTTGAGAATTGCCCTGATCTTGCTCGGTTTGGGGGCAGGGAGTCTCGTCGCTGTTCTGGCGAAATTCTGGGGCGCGAACCCTGAATACGCCGACCGGTTTCTGATCATTCTTGCCTCGGGCTGGATCGCCTGGCAGCGCCGCGGTTCCCTTGCTTGCCTGCCGCTTCGACCACTGGGGCTGGGCTGGCCGATACTGCTTCTCGGGGCGTCGGCCTTCCCTGTCGGCTGGTTCCTCCAGGCCCAGATTGCTCCAAAACCAATCGTGATCTGGTGGCTCGCTCTGGCCTGGATCACGGCCGCCGCCGGGTTCACGCTCGCGTTGGCGGGTTATCGACACCTGCGAGTGTTGGCGTTCCCACTCGTGTTTATTCTCTTCGCCTGTCCGATACCGAATCGCATTCTGGTGCCATTGCAGGCGCGGCTTCAACAAGCCACCACGACGGTATCCGCGGCGGTGCTGCCGTTGCTCGGAATCCCGATCGAGCGTGAAGGGTTCATCCTCCGCCTTCCCGGGGGTGATCTCGGTGTCGCGGAAGCGTGCAGCGGCGTTCGCTCCGTCACCGCCCTCACCGCCCTGGCGGCGTTCGTGGCATGCCTCAAGGACTTCGGCCCGCTCCGGGGCTTCGCGCTGTTGGCGTTCTCCGTGCCGGTCATCGCCGCCGTCAACGCCTTTCGTGTGATCCTGAGCGGGCTGATTCAAGAATGGTTCGGATCAAGGTACATCCAGGGCGACTGGCACGAAGCCCTTGGGATCGGAATGATCTTCGTCGGTCTGGGTTTCGTCATGTTCATCGCGAGCCTGCTCGAGCGAGAGACGCAGGACGCCTCACCAAGCCCCGATTCCACGTCCACGAAGTTCGAGCCTGCCGCGCTTCCGTCTCGTGCGACCTTCGCCGCGAGTGCGATCCTGCTTCTGGCATTGCTCGCCACGATCTCGGCTCAGATCCTGGGCCTGAAGGCCGAGTCCTCTGTCGTTGCGACTGCTCCCCTGGAGCAGATTTCCACAACGCTGGGTTCGTGGACTGCGGTGCCATTCCCGAAGAAGGATGCCAAGGATCCTGACATTGTGGACTACGAGATTCCGCACTTTGTCGCGGAGCTTCTGACCTTCGACAAAGCCATCCTCCGAAAGTATCGCAACGACCTCGGTCGGGAAGTGGACGTGTGGGTGATTTACTGGTCGTCTCAAAGCATGGTGAAAGGCTATCATCATCCGGATATCTGCGTTCAGAACCGGGGCTATACGTTACGCGATCGTGATCGCAAGCCGATGACGACGGCGGGGGGCAGCGAGGTGCCGCTGACGATTCGCGAGTTCGTCTCCGGTCGCGACAAATCGCAGCGAATGCTTGTCCTGTACTGGACTCAGGAAGGCCGACATATTTGGACCGAAGAGGACGAGCTTTCTGCGCAGAGCACGGGCGATTCCCACACGTGGCTTTCCGATCGCCTTTTCGCAGGACCGGAAACCCAGGCGACGGGCCGAATCGTCGTGCTCGTCAGCACCTCGATCTCCGGCAACGGCACCAGCATCCGGCAGGACACGCTCGACTTCACCCGCCGACTGGCCGATTCGCTGTACGAACTCTGCCCGTGGGCGAAGCCGCAATCCTGATGCGGACTCACCACGGGGCGCCACCTCGACGATTGGAGTCCCTCAGACTCGCACCGTCGCGGTGCCGGCCAGGTATTCGAGAACATCGCGGACCGTGATTCGCCTGCCACGGATGCACGCTTGCCCGCTGCACCGGCAGCCTAACTCTCGCGCTTCGGCGCGTCAATTCCTGTGGATTCATCCACCCACCACGCTCTCGCGCTCGGCGTCCCAGAAGACTTTCTTGCCGGTCCGATAGGAGAGGTTCGCGAGGTGGGCCGCCGTGATCACGCGATGGCCAAGTTCGATCGTCGAGTTGGGATCCTTGCCCGTTCTACAGCAATCGAGCCAGTTCTTCACATGGGCGGGAAGTTCGTTCTCCACCTTCCACGTCATCTTCGGCTTCATGTCCGGCTTCAGCTTGTCGATCGTGTCGAAGACGCGGATCTCACCCCCCGCATCCGCATCGGCGACGAGGGTCATCTTGGTGCCGTAGAACGCGGCCCCCACGCCGTCGTGGCCGTTGACGAACTCGACGGCGAAGGTGGCTCCGAACTTGCCGTAGTCCCAGACGCCGTGGATCATGTCGGGCGTTTCCCAGTGCTTGAAGTGGTAGACGCCGCCATTGGCGACCACGCTCTTCGGGGCCTCCACGCCGCCAAGCCATTGAACGATGTCCAGTTGATGGGCACCGATATCCGTCATCAGGCCCCCCGCGTAGTCCCAGTACCAGCGCCAGGACCAGTAACGAACGGGGTCGAAGTCCCGCTTCGGGGCGTGGCCGAGGAAGGCGTCCCAGTCCACGCTGTCACGCTGTTCCTGCGTGAAGGTCTTGGGCACGGCGAACGGATCGCGCTTCACCCAGTTGCGGGTGTCCCAAACCTTCGCCCATACGAGGTCGCCGAAATCCGCGGATTGAATCACGTCATAGCATCGCTTCCAGTGCTCGCCGCTGTGGCGCTGATTGCCGACCTGCACGACACATCCCGCCTTGCGAACCGCCTCCACCATCTCCTTGCCCTCGTCGATCGTTCGGCTCAGCGGCTTCTCGCAGTAGGCATGCTTGTTCGCCTTCATCGTGGCCAGCAGGCAGTCACGGTGGTGATGGTCCGGCGTGGCGATAATCACGCCATCGAGCCCCTTGAGGTCGAGCAGCTCGCGATAATCCTTGAACACCTTCGGCTTGGGCTGGCCCGCATTCATCACTTCATCCGCGACGGTCTCGCGACGGAAGCCGGCAATATCCGCGAGGGCCACGACGTTGACTTCGTTCTTCATGGCTTCGCGGAGCACGCTGCGCCCGCGTCCCCCGCAGCCGATGAGGCCGATGTTGAGTTTCTCGTTCGCGCCGAGCGCATTCGCAGCCGGGGCTGCAAAAGTGAGCGAGGCCGCGGTGCTGGCCAGGAAGGAGCGGCGTGAGAGAGCGGAAGAGGACATGCGGCGGACCTCCAGGATGTGTGAGAGTGCAATGGCCGACAATCATCGTAGCCGACGGGCCGCCGGGGGTGTCATCGAAACCGGAAGGTTTGCCGAAAGCATGGGCCACTCCCGGCCAATTCGACGACAAAAAAATGGTCACAGTGTTGCAGTCTGGGATAATCTACGTCAAAATGATGTCCGAGTTCACTCCTCATTCGGGATATTCTCTCACCGCTGCGCCGCGTAAGGCCAGCACTTGCGAAGCTCAACCCCTCGAGGCCGGCCATGCCTGATAGCTACCAAGACATGCTGAAGAAGCGTCGCCCCCCACGTGTTCGGATCGATTACAAGGTGGAAACCGAAGGCGCTGAGCCGATCCTGGAACTGCCATTCGTCGTCGGAGTCATGGCGGATCTGTCCGGCATGCCCAAGGAAGCGAACAAGCCGCTGAAGCAGCGGAAGTTCACTCCCATCGACCGCGACAACTTCAATGACGTGCTGGCTCGCGCCATGCCGCGAGTCGCTTTCCGAGTGCCCAACCGCCTCAGCGACAATCCGGACGAGCAGCTGAACGTCGAGATGAACTTCAAGTCGATGGACGACTTCGAGCCCGCTCGCATGGCGGAACAGGTTCCTGCACTCAACGAACTCCTTCAGATGCGTAAGAAGCTCACGGAGCTCCTCGGCAAGATGGAAGGCAACGACGCGCTCGAGAAGATGCTCGGGGAAGTGCTGGCCAACACCGAGCACAAGCAGGCCCTGATGGACGCGCTGAACAAGCCCGACGCGCCAAAGTAATTCGACACCTGGAAAGCCCACTCCTTGCGTGGAGTGGGCGGATTGAGCCCCCGAACACCCCGACGCGAGAGAATCCAACGATGGCCGCAGAGAAAGCCAAGGCCGGAGAGGCCGCAACCACCGAATTCAGCACCGAAAGCTGGCTCGACAGCGCCCTGGGCCGGATGAAGGTGACCGACGATGACGCCGCCCGTAAGCGAGGCATGGAGGCGATCGCGGACTTCATCAAGGCCGCCGTACAACCCGGGCAGGTCGTCAGCAAAGATGTCGAGACCAGCATCAAGATGTGGATCAGCGCCATCGATCAGAAGATGACGGCGCAGATGAACGACATCCTCCATGCTCCCGCCCTTCAGAAGCTCGAAGGCACCTGGCGAGGCCTGCATTACCTCGTGAATCAGTCGAACACCGGCGAGCACCTCAAAATCCGTGTGCTCAACGTCTCCAAGGACGAACTCCGCAACGACCTCGACCGCGCCGTCGAATTCGACATGTCCGAGACCTTCAAGAAGATCTACGAGGAAGAGTACGGCACGCTTGGCGGCTTCCCCTTCGGCATGCTCATGGGCGACTACGACTACGACGTCCGCCGGGCCACCGATGTCAAGCTGCTTCAAGGGATGGCCGGCATCGCCGCGGCGGCTCACGCGCCGTTCGTCTCCGCGGTCAGCCCCAAGTCGTTCAACATGGACCGCTACTCCGAGCTTGCGAACCCTCGCGATCTCGCCAAGATCTTCACCGGCCCGGACTACGCCGCGTGGCAGTCGTTCCGCGAAAGCGAGGACAGCCGCTATGTGGCCCTGACCTGCCCCCGCGTGCTGGCCCGCGAGGTCTACGGCGAGAAGTTCAAGCCGGTCGCGGAGTTCAATTTCGAGGAGAACGCCGACGGCGTCGACCACGACAAATACCTCTGGATGAACGCCGCCTGGACCTATGCGGCTCGCATCACAGACGCCTTCGACAAGCACGGCTGGGTGGCCCGTAGTCGCGGCGTCGAGGGCGGCGGCAAGGTCGAGGGACTGCCCGTCCACACCTTCCCCACCGATGACGGCGACGTCGCCATGAAATGCCCCACCGAAATCGCCATCACCGAACGACGCGAACAGGAACTCGAGAAATTGGGCTTCCTCTCGCTGGTCCACTGCAAAGGGCGGGACTTCGCGGCGTTCATGTCTGCCACCAGCACGCAGAAGCCGAAGAAGTACGACCGCGATGGTGCGACGGCGAACGCCCTGCTCAGCACGAAGTTCAACCAGTTGATGTGCGTCTCGCGGTTCGCTCACTTCCTCAAGATCATGGTTCGCAACCGCGTCGGCTCCTTCATGGAACGCGACGGCATGGAGAAGTGGCTCAACCGCTGGATCAACAACTACACCCTCGGCAACCCCGAGACCGCCAGCGAGGATGACAAGGCCCAGAAGCCCCTCGCCTGGGCCGAGATCAAGGTCGTCGACGTTCCCGGCCAGCCCGGCAGCTACCGGGCCGTGGCGCACATGAGGCCGCACTTCCAGCTCGAATCGCTCGACATCTCCCTGCGAATGGTGGCGAAGCAACTAGGTAAGTGATGCCCGATCCGCAGGAACGAAGCCCACCCCATGCGCTGCCGCATGGAGTGGGCTTCGGCTTTGAGAGCCATGCAGGATCGAAGTCGCCAGGTTTGCGCCTCTCGCGGCGGAGCATTGTGGAGATCGTCCCCATCTGGCCCCATTCAGCCACGCCAAGAATCGGCGCATCAACCTATCACCATCAGACGCTGGCAATCGGCTCCCTCACGTGGTAAGCTCAGGTCATGAGACGTTTACTCATTCTTCCTGCGGCGTTTCTAACCCTTCTCATGCACGCGGAGCGGGAGCGGCTCACGGTTCGCACCGTCGCTGCGCAGCCTGGGGAACGAAGCCCCGCGGTGTTGCCCGAGACGCCGGCCAAGGATGCGGAGCCGCTGCTACCGATGCTCAAGGCGGACCCGGATTCCAAGATCACGGCCCTCTCGAAGAATGGCACACTTTTCCTGGAGGTGCTGCCCAACGACAAGGGTCGAAGGGTTCACGTGGCGGCCGAGGTCTGCATGCGTGAAGGGCCGTTGGAGTGCCTGCTTTGCAAGAAGAACACCAAGGAACACGAGGCGATCATCCGCACGGAGATGGACGCCTATCTGATCCACGCCGCCCTGATCGCCGCGGGGGCGAAGACGGGCACTCCGGTGCAGTTTGTGAACCCCAAGACGTTTGAGGCCGACTACAAGCCAGCCACGGGTGAACGGGTCAAGGTGCTCGTTCACTATCGCAAGGGCGGGCAGATTCTCACGCATCCAGCCCAGGAGTGGATCTGGAATTTCAAGACCAAGAAGGCCATGGATCCTGACTGGGTTTTCTCGGGAAGCCGATTCGTCAGGGATCCGGATCGCCCGAATGATCCGCCTTACTACACCGCCAACAGCGGCGAGATCGTGAGCATTTCCAACTCGCCGGACGCCACGCTGGACCTGCCTGTGGAGATCACAAAGGATGACGCCCAGCTTTCCTTCGAGGTCAAGACCGACCGCGTTCCACCGCTGCTCTCGAAGGTCTGGCTGATCCTGGAGCCGACACCGGGAAAGAAGTAACCGTTGAAGTGGTGAGGACTCCGGAACGCGAAGCAAGCTCCCGTGGGGTTTGCCATGCCCATCTCGTTCAGATGCCAGAAGTGCCATCGTTCGTTTGAA
>Ga0105047_10017973_pt1 | contig 10985 bp, 9 predicted proteins | sample MAT04_FD_78384 | JGI IMG/M metagenome (GOLD analysis project Ga0105047, IMG submission 78384) | Freshwater microbial communities from Lake Fryxell liftoff mats and glacier meltwater in Antarctica - MAT-04 (megahit assembly) | ecosystem: Environmental > Aquatic > Freshwater > Ice > Liftoff...
TATGGTCATGCCCGTTCAGCCCACCCCAACTCTGCCCTTCTGCGGAAATGCAAAACGACCTCCGGGGTTTCCCCCGAGGCCGCTGACCCAATTCATCCATCATGCCCAAATCTCTACTTTGGACCGTTCGCAAAGTCAAGCGAAAAACCAAGGTAGATCAAAGGCTTGCGGGACGCTGCGTTAGGGTTTCGTTAACCCCGCCGCCCGCCCGCCCTCAGTTCCCCGGGCCTGCAGTTCCCGTAGCAGGCGTCAACCCGTTGAAACCTTGCCCGTCCACATTCGGCACTTCATCCAATGCGGGCACCGCATCCCCCGTGTCGCCGTCCTGCACCCCGTCCGGCGCCTGCCCTTGCTGCGCCTCGATCGCCCGCCATTTCACGACGTTCTTCTGGTGCTCTTCCAGCGTTGCTGCGAACGCATGCCCGCCCGTCCCATCCGCCACGAAAAACAGATAATCCGTCGCCGCCGGGTTCAGCGCGGCTTCAATCGAGGCGCGACCCGGATTGGCGATCGGGGTCGGCGGCAGGCCGGGAATGATATAGGTGTTCCACGGGGTGGGCTTTTTCAACTCGCTTTGCCGCAGCCCGCGCCCAAGCAGACCTTGCCCCTTGGTCACGCCGTAGATCACTGCCGGATCGGTCTGCAATTTCCAGTCCTTGGCCAGCCGGTTCAGGAACACGCTGGCCACCTGCGGTCTCTCATCCGCCTTGCCCGTCTCCTTCTCGACGATAGAGGCCATGACCAAAGCTTCTGCCTGATCCTGATAGGGCAGCCCATCCGCGCGTGCCGCCCACAGATCGGCCAGAAGCCGGGTCTGCCGGTCCGTCATCTCGGCCAGCAACGCCGCGCGCTCAGAACCCTTCTCGACCTCATAGCTGTCCGGCGACAGCGACCCCTCGGGCGGCGGCTGCGCCACGGTCCCGGCCATGAAATCGGCCCGCTTCAACTGATCCACCACCTGCCAGCTGGTCACGCCCTCCGCCAAAGTCACCCGGAACCGCACATCCGCATCCAGCACCGCATCGACGTAAGCTTGCGGCGCCGCCTCCGTCGCCGGATCGAACGTCAACACCTCGGTATAGCGGTTGGTGCCGGGGTCCAACGTGCGCAGCACCACCTCGGCATTGGTCACGCCAATGCGGAAGTTGACCTCGCGCCCACAGCTTGACTGCCCGCCCGCCGTGACGATCCCCACGATATCCGCCATCGAGGACGCCGCCGGCACCAGATACGATCCGAACTTCAGCGCCCCCGACCGATCGGTATAATCCGCCCCGATCCGGAAGATCCGCGCATCGCTTATCGCGCCTTGATCGATCAGCGACCGGCTCACTGCCGAAATCGTCGCCCCCTTCTCCACCTTGAAGCAGATTGCTGCCGCCAGGGGCCCGGGCTCCTGATAGACCTGCCGCCCCCAGGCGAGCAAACCCGCAAGCACCACCAGCCCCACGATCATCAATGTCAGCGCGTTCGACGCGACAGCCCGCCACATCAGGCAACCACCTTGCGCAGCACAAGACTGGCATTGGTGCCGCCAAAGCCGAAGCTGTTGGACAGCGCGATGTCAATCTTGCGATGCACCGCGCTGTTGGGCGCAAGATCCAACACCGGCACCAACGCCGGGTTGTCCAGATTGATGGTCGGCGGCGCGATCTGATCGCGCAGCGCCAGTACGCAGAAAATCGCCTCCATCGCGCCCGCAGCCCCCAGCAAATGGCCGGTGGCAGATTTTGTCGAACTCATCGTGGCCCCCGCCGCCGCATCACCCAGCAAGCGCTCGACTGCCGCCAGTTCAATCGTGTCCGCCATGGTCGAGGTGCCATGCGCGTTGATGTAGTCGATATCCTCCGGCACCAGCCCGGCCCGCTTGATCGCAGCCTGCATCGACCGGAACGCGCCGTCACCATCATCGGCAGGCGCCGTGATGTGATAGGCGTCCCCCGACATGCCATAGCCGATCACCTCGGCGTAAATCTTCGCGCCCCGCGCCTTGGCGTGTTCGTATTCCTCCAGCACCACCACGCCCGCGCCTTCACCCATCACGAACCCATCCCGGTCCGCATCATAGGGACGGCTCGCCTTGGTAGGATCATCCGCCCGCTTGGTGGACAAGGCCCTGCAGGCGTTGAACCCGGCAATACCGATTTCGCAGATCGGCGCTTCCGCCCCACCTGCCACCATGACATCGGCATCCTCCCACATGATCAGCCGCGCCGCATCGCCGATGGCATGCGCCCCGGTCGAGCATGCCGTCACCACCGAATGGTTCGGGCCCTTGAAGCCGAACCGGATAGACACCTGCCCCGAGATCAGATTGATCAGGCAGCCGGGGATGAAGAACGGCGACACGCGGCGCGGCCCGCGTTCCTTAATCAGCACCGCCGTCTCGGAAATCGTCTGAAGACCGCCGATGCCCGATCCGATCATCACGCCGGTCCGGCACCGCTCCGCCTCATTGGCGGGCACCCAGCCAGAATCCCTCACCGCCTGCACCGCTGCCGCCATGCCGTACAGGATGAAATCATCGACCTTCCGCTGGTCCTTCGGCTCCATCCAGTCGTCGGGATTGAAACTGCCATTCGATCCGTCGCCGCGCTTCACTTCGCAGGCGTATTGCGTGACCACGTTGACCGGATCAAACCGCGTGATCGTCGCCGCCCCGGATTGACCAGCAATCAGCCGACTCCAGGTTTCCTCGACCCCCGTCGCCAAAGGCGTGACCAGACCCAGACCCGTGATGACCACTCGCCGCATGTCTTGAACCTTTCCCAAGTCCCGCTTTCTTGCGCTGATACAACGCCCGGCAAGGCCGCGCAACGCTGGCCACCGCCCGGGGTTTGTGCTGCATTGCAGCAACAGTTGCGCAGCATGCCGTGGCACACCGCAAAAAATGCACCAAAGCCGCCCCTTTGCCCTTGCGGGCGCCGAAGCTTCGCCTATTTGCGTGAATGAACGTTCATTCAGCCGCCCGGCATTCCGCCACCCAAGCCACATTCCCGCCCCGCATTCCAACCACAGAACCCCGATCCCCCGTGAACCAGACCGCCATCATCCCCGAGGGTGCGCCCCTCACCGATCCAAAGTCCGACCCGCGCGTGGCCGAGATTCTCGCTTCGGTCCGTCAGGCCTTTTCCGAAAAAGGCTTTGACGGTGCCTCGATGCAGGACCTCGCCCGCGCCGCAGACATGTCGGTCGGCAATTTCTACCGCTACTTTAGCTCGAAAGTCGGCATCGTCGCCGCGATGATCGAAAGCGACAGCTGCCGGATCGAGGCAGACTTTGACGCGGTCATCAATGCCGAGCATCCTTTCGCCTGTCTGAAAGCCGTGGTGCGCGAGCAGTTGCCGCAGCACCGCGCCATGAAGGACGCAGACCTGTGGGCCGAGATTTCCGTGGCGGCCCGCCGCAACTCGGAAATCGGCGCCGCCGCCGCGCGGATGGAAGATCGCATTCGTCTTGCCCTGCACAAGGTGATCGCCCGCGAAACCGGCATGGCGCTTCCCGACGTTGCCCGCCGCTATGCCGCCGAAGCCGATTTCATCTTGCTGCTGTTCAAGGCATCCAACTGCTCGGGCGATGCGTATTCCAGCCACATGGGCGCGTTGAATGCCCTGATCATCGGCAGCATCGACCAGACTCTGGACTCAATTTCTCAAATGGCTCGGATTTCCTGACATGCACTTCACCTTCGCCCTGCTGCCGCTTCTCGCCCTGCCGCTCATTGCAACGGCCCTGCCCGGATATGCCGACACCACCGCAGCAACCACCGCAGCGCCCGCTGCCCAGACGGCTGAACAGTTGCCCGCGATTTCGGTCGTCTCGCCGTCGGTTCAGCATCTAAGCGACCGGGTTCTCGCCTCGGGCCTCGTCTCGCCGGTCGAGACGGTCTATGTCGCCCCGCTGATCGAGGGCCAGCAGATCGAAACGCTTCTTGCCGATGTCGGCGACAGCGTATCCCAAGGCCAGGTGCTGGCCACCCTTTCGCAAGCCAGCCTGACGCTGCAAAAGGCGCAAACCCAGGCATCCGAAGCCTCGGCCAAAGCCTCCATCGCGCAATCCGAAGCCTCGTTGATTGCAGCGAAGTCGTCCTTTGCAGACGCCCAGCGCACCGCCACCCGCACCGCCAAACTGTTGGCCGCCGGCACCGCCTCGACAGTGGCCAATGACGACGCCCAGTCGGTGTTGGTCTCGGCCAATGCCCAAGTCGCGGTGGCCACCCAGACCTTGGCCGCGACCAATGCGCAACTCACGCTGGTGCAGGCGCAGATGAGCAACATCGACCTGCAACTGGCGCGCACTTCGGTGATTTCTCCGGTTGCGGGCATCATCACCGCCCGCAACGCCCAGGTTGGAGCCATCGCCTCGGCCGCCGGCTCGCCGATGTTCACCCTGATCCGCGACGGCGCGCTGGAGCTGCGCGCCGATGTGGCCGAAGGCGATCTGAATCGACTCGCCAAGGGCCAGAAGGCGGCGCTGACGCTGGGGGCCACTGGCCAGAACGTGGTCGGCACCGTGCGTCTGGTCGAGCCGACTATCAATACTGCCACCCGTTTTGGCAGCGCCCGCATCCAGTTTGATGATCCGGACTCGGTGCGCTCGGGCATGTTCGTCTCCACCACGATCCTTGTGGCCGAACGCGACACGCTTGCCCTGCCTGTTACCGCCGTCGGCTCGGACAACCGCGAGACGACGGTGATGCTCGTCAAGGACGGCATCGTCCACCGCACCGTCGTCAAGACCGGCATCGCCGATGGCGGCTGGGTCGAGATCGTCTCGGGCCTTGCACCGGGCGATCAGGTCGTGGCCCGCGCCGGCGCGTTTGTCAGCGACGGCGACAAGATCAACCCCGTTCCCGCACAAACCAATTAAGGGTCAGGCGCATGAATTTCTCAGCATGGTCCATCCGCAACCCGATCGCGCCGATTCTGGCCTTCGTCATTCTGATGGTTCTGGGGTGGCAGGCCTTCAACACCCTGCCGATCACCCGGTTCCCCAACATCGACGTGCCCGTCGTGCTGGTTCAGGCGGCACAGCAAGGTGCGGCACCCGCCGAATTGGAAACCCAGGTCACCAAGGTGATCGAGGATGCGGTGGCGGGCGTGACGGGCGTGAAGAACGTCACGTCGAGTATCTCGGACGGCTCATCGGTCACGGCGGTCGAATTCCGGACGGATGTGAAGACCGACAAGGCCCTGCAAGACGTCAAGGACGCCTTGGACCGGATCAAGCCGGACCTCCCCGCCGAGGTCGATGCACCGACCGTCACAAAACTGGATATCGAGGGTCAGGCGATCCTGTCCTATGCCGTAACCTCGTCCAGCATGACCTTTGAAGAACTGTCGCGTTTTGTCGACGATACCATCAAGCGCGGCCTGCAAGGCCGTCCGGGCGTCGGACGCATCGACCGCTTTGGCGGCGCCGACCGCGAAATTCTCATCGCCCTCGATCCGTTGAAACTCGATGCTTTCGGCGTCACTGCGCAGTCGGTCAGCCAGCAATTGCGCCTGACCAACACCAACCAGGGCGGCGGTCGTGCCGATCTGGGCGCTGGCGAACAGGCGATCCGGACCTTGGGCGACGCCGCTGACGTGGCGCGTCTGGCGGGCACTCCGATCGCCCTGCCCTCGGGCAATCATGTGCTGCTGTCCAACCTTGGCACCGTGTCCGATACCACGCGCGAGCTGCGCTCTTTCTCGCGGCTCGGCGACCAGAAGGTCGTGTCGTTCTCGGTGTTCCGCGCCAAGGGTGCTTCGGAAGTGTCGGTGGAAAAGACCGTTACCACTGCCCTCGACCAGATCGCCAAGGACCATCCCGAGGTGACGTTCAAACTCGTCGATGACGCGGTCTATTTCACCTATGGCAACTACGAAGCTGCCATCCACACGCTGCTGGAAGGCGCGCTTCTGGCAGTCATCGTGGTGATGATCTTCCTGCGCAACTGGCGCGCCACGCTGATTACTGTGGTCGCCTTGCCCTTGTCGGCCATCCCCACCTTCTGGGTGATGGACCTTATGGGCTTCTCGCTGAACCTGATCAGCTTTCTCGCGCTCACCTTGGCCACCGGTATCCTGGTGGATGATGCCATCGTGGAGATCGAGAATATTGCCAGGCACATCAGGATGGGCAAAACCCCGTTCCGCGCCTCCATCGACGCGGCGGACGAAATCGGCCTCGCCGTCATTGCCACCACATCGACCATCATTGCGGTCTTTGTGCCGGTGTCGTTCATGCCAGGCATCCCAGGTCAATATTTCCGCCAGTTCGGCCTGACGGTGGCGGTGGCCGTGGCCTTCTCGCTGCTCGTGGCACGGCTTGTCACGCCGATGATGGCGGCTTACCTGATGCGCGCCTCGGACGGCGGGTCCGAAGAAAACAACCGCGACGGCTGGATCATGCGAGGCTATTTGCGCTTCATCAAAGCCTCGACCAAGACCCGGCACCTGTGGCGGCTGCCGATCGGAACCTATTACGCGACATTTGTGGTCGCCATCGTCGCGGTGGTGTTCTCGGTCATGCTGATGCTGCAACTGCCGACCTCGTTCATCCCGCCGGACGACAACGGTCGGGTAACAGTTTCGGTGGAACTGCCGCCGGGCTCGACGCTGGATGACACATCCAAGGCCACCAGTGTGATCCATGACACGCTCAAGGACATCCCGCATGTCGATCAGATCGTGATCCTGGGTGGCTCCTCACCCACAGGCGATCTGGACGTGCGCCGTGCGACCGTCACGGTGCAATTGACCAAACTTGACCACCGCCTATCGCTGGCACTCAGCAAGCTTGTCTCAAAAATCCCCCTGATCGGCCCGCTTCTGCCCAAGATCGAAGATCAGGGCCGCCCGGTGCCGCAAAACATCATCAGCGCCGAGGTTTTCAAACGCCTAGCCACGATCCCCGATATCCGGGTCCAGAAGCTGGATGAACGCGGCTCGCGCGAGATCAGCTATTCCGTTCTGGCCGACAACGAAGCCGACCTTAACGCCGCGGTCAAAATGATCCTGGACGCCACGCGCGGCGAGCCGACCCTGGCCGACGTGTCCGCCGATGGTGCGCTACCCCGCCCCGAGGTGCAGATCACCATGCGTCCGGATGAAGCGGCACGCCTCGGCGTCACCGCGTCGCAGATCGCTTCTACGATCCGCGTGGCCACGATCGGCGATTTTGATACCTCGCTGGCCAAAGTGTCGATCGACAACCGGCTGATCCCGATCAGGGTCCGGCTGAACGATGCCAGCCGCGAGAACATCGCGATGTTGTCCAACCTCAAGATCACGACCAACTCGGGCAGTACTGTGCCCCTTTCCGCAGTCGCGGACATCAAGCTCGGCGAAGGCCCGGCCACGATCAAGCGCTACAACCGCGATAAACTGGCCACCATCGGCGCCAACCTGCCGGTGGGCGTGGCACTCGGTACAGCGACGGATCGGTTCAACGAGATCGTGTCCAACCTGACCCTGCCGGGAACGGCCAAGTTCCAGGCCTCCGGTGATGCGGAAGTTCAGACCGAATTGATAGCTTCGTTCGGCAAGGCGGCGATCTTGGGCCTGATGCTGATGTTGTCGGTGCTGATCCTCCTGTTCGGGTCGGCGATCCAGCCCTTCACTGTCCTGTTCTCGCTGCCGCTGTCCATCGGCGGCGTGGCGGTGGCCCTGCTTGTGACCGGCTCTGCCATATCAATGCCGGTCTTCATCGGCCTCTTGATGCTTATGGGGGTCGTGGCCAAGAACGCCATCCTCTTGATCGACTTCGCCATCGAGATGCGCCGCCGCGGCTTTGCCCGGGCCGCCGCCGTGGTCGAGGCCGGTCACAAGCGGGCGCGCCCCATCGTGATGACCTCCATCGCGATGTCGGCTGGCATGCTGCCCTCGGCGCTCGGCGTGGGTGAGGGCGGCTCGTTCCGCGCGCCGATGGCGACCGCAGTGATAGGCGGCATCATCGTCTCGACCGTGCTCAGCCTCGTTGTGGTGCCATCGTTCTACATGATCATGGACGACCTCTCGTGGGTGCTGGGCAAGATCTTCGGCCGACTGGTCGGCCAGAAGGAAGTCGAACCGGACGCGCCCGGCGCCGACGTTCTGGCCGAGCGCATCGCGCTGATCGCCGCAGACCAATCTGACCTCCGCGACAAGATGCGCGGAATGGAAGGCGGGCGCGGCGGGCCGAAACTCGCGACCGCAGCCGAGTAGGACAACGCCTGGTAAACCAGGAACGCCCCGCGTCGCCGGGGCGTTTTCCTTTCGATGCGTCGTTATGTCGTCGACGCGAATGCAGAGAACGGGCAGAAAAATTCCGGGGCGTCGTGATTTTTAGGACGAAAAACCATTGATTTCAACGGGCTTACGTCTTGTCCCCGCAGGAACACCTGGTAGACACTCGCAATCTTTAAAACCGCTGCCGCGCAATGATCCCCAATACCGAGGCCAGGATCTGCGCCGCCAACAGCGCGCCCTGCCCGTCGATATCCCGTTCGGGCATCAGCTCCACCATGTCAAAGCCGACGATCCGCGCCTTCTCTGCGACGCCGCCGATCAACTCCAGCACCTGCCAATAGCTGAGACCCCCCGCCGTGCGCCCGATCACCGCCGGCATCACCCCGGGGTCCAGCGCATCCACATCCAGACAAACCACGACATCCGACCCCGCCGGGATCAGGTCAATCGCCCGCCAGACCCCCTCCCGCGCCACCTCTCCCCCCGGCACGAACCCGACGCCCCAGGCCACCGCCTCGTGCCAGTCGCTCATCCGCGCCGACCCGATGCCCCGCTGGCCGACCTGCACGATCTGCGCCACATGGCGCATCTCGGACGCCCGCCGCATGGTCGAGGACAACCCCAGCCGTTCGCCCTGCACCTCGTCGCGCCAGTCGATATGTGCGTCGATCTGCAAGATCACCACCGGGCTGGCGCGACCGCCAAACGCTTCCAGCATCGGGATCGGCAGACTGTCATCGCCGCCGATCAAGACCGGCACCGCCCCCTTGTCCAGCACCGCGCTGACCGCCCCGAATATCCGCGCCCGGTTGCCGGCAGCATCACCCAGCACTTGCGGCAAGTCGCCCGCATCGACCGCCCGCACGCCATCCGGCAACACCGGCCCGCCCAGATCGAAGTTCGCATGGCCCAGATTCTGCCCGTAAGCCACCCCTGCCGCCCGGATCGCTGCTGGTCCGCCTGCGCAGTAAAACCCGACCGGGCCGTAAGGCGTGCACCCCGCCGCCCCGATCAGCACGATGTCGGCGGTCTCCCGCGCCAAATCCCGCGCGCGCGGCAGGCCCAGAAAAGTGCCGCTGCCCGCCCCGGCCCCGAACATCTCCTCCAGACTGGCCACCCATCCCCCCTCAACCTCACCCGCGGCAGGTTGCCTGAAACCGAAGGAAATACAAAGGCGCTTCGCAAGCCGTTCCTGTCCGCTGCCGTGCCGCGCCCCTTTCGTCCCCACTTGGAGGTTTCACGCCCCGAAGTCCCCCAAGTTTGCACGGCATTCATCGCCCCGCGAGAGGTTTGCGGACCGTGATCTGCCGCACGATCTCCCCCAACTGCATCCAACTCGCAAATGTCCCGGCGTCTCGGGACAGCGCCTCAACGGCACCCCAAAATGCAAAAGGCACCCCGAAGGGTGCCCGTCGCATGACCTGTGGTCCTAAAACTCAGACAGCGCCGGTGATGAACTTCACCGCATCGCCGAAGGTCTGGATCGTTTCCGCCGCGTCATCGGGGATTTCGATGCCGAATTCTTCTTCGAACGCCATGACCAGCTCGACCGTGTCGAGTGAATCCGCGCCCAGATCGTCGATGAACGAGGCGTTCTCGGTCACCTTTTCGGCTTCAACGCCGAGGTGGTCCACGACGATCTTCTTCACGCGGTCCGCGATGTCGCTCATCTCAATTCCTCTCAAAGGGGTCCTGGCCCCGTTTTCGTCCCTGCCCTCGAAGGGGCGCACGGTGCCAAAAGGCGTGCCGCCACCGGTCCCCCGGCTTTCGACGCCGCCTATACCAAGGCTCCAAGTCCAAGGCAAACGCTTTCGCGCCCGGCCCGCTCCATCAAATCATGGCCATGCCGCCGTTCACATGCAAGACCGCTCCGGTGACATATCCTGCCTCGGGGCTGGACAGATACAGCACCGCCGCCGCGATATCGCCCGGATCGCCCATCCGCCCCGCCGGAACCTGCGTCACAATGCGCGCCTTCTGCTCGTCGTTCAGCTTGTCCGTCATCGCCGTTGCGATGAACCCCGGCGCCACGCAGTTCACCGTGATGTTGCGACTGGCCACCTCGGCGGCAAGGCTTTTCGTCATCCCCACCATCCCGGCCTTGGACGCGGCGTAGTTCGCCTGCCCCGGATTGCCCGTCGCCCCCACAACGGACGAGATGTTCACGATCCGCCCCCACCGCGCCTTCATCATGCCGCGCAACACCCCCCGGCACAGCCGAAAGGTCGAGGTCAGGTTGATGTCGATGACACTGGCCCATTCCTCATCCGACATCCGCATGAACAGGTTGTCCTTGGTGACGCCAGCATTGTTCACCAGAATGTCGATGCTTCCGAGGATGGCGATCGCCGCTTTCGGCAAAGCCTCCACCGCCACCGCATCGGCCAGGTTGCAAGGCAGCACGAACGCCCCCTCGCCCAGTTCGGCCCGCAGCGCCTCCAAAGGCTCCACCCGCGTCCCGGACAGCCCGACCTTGGCCCCCGCCCCGTGCAGGACCCGCGCAATCTGTGCCCCGATCCCGCCCGAGGCCCCCGTCACCAGCGCCGCTTTTCCCGCAAGATCAAACATGCCGCTCTCCATAGCTGGCCCCAAGGGCCATTCATCCTGGTCCAAACACTTATCCGGGTTTGGGGGCGTCGTTTGGGCGCCCCCCAATTCCAACTCAGCCCTTCAGCGCCGCGATATCCTCGGGCGCGCCAATCGCGCGGGACCCCGCCTCCTTGGCGATCCGCCGGATCATCCCGGACAGTGCCTTGCCCGCGCCAATCTCCA
>Ga0105047_10017974_pt1 | contig 10985 bp, 8 predicted proteins | sample MAT04_FD_78384 | JGI IMG/M metagenome (GOLD analysis project Ga0105047, IMG submission 78384) | Freshwater microbial communities from Lake Fryxell liftoff mats and glacier meltwater in Antarctica - MAT-04 (megahit assembly) | ecosystem: Environmental > Aquatic > Freshwater > Ice > Liftoff...
TATTTAAGTTACCTTTAGCCTAAAATGGCTTCTTCAATTGTTGTGTGCGTACAACTTCTTTTTTTTCATAGTGTTATGAAATTTATTGTTTAAGTAATTTAGATTTTTCTTCCAATTTTATTTTTCAAATATTAATGTAACATGCAAATTATGTCCTGTATTAAAAATGTTGAAAAGCAAGTCAGGATTTCAAAGTGAAATTATTACAACCTGTTTTGTATATCTGAACTGCTATATTTTCTTTGTTTTATTGAAATCGGTGCACCAAAATTGAAATTCAAGCTTAAATTTAAAATGCGATATGAATAATGATTATCATATTCCATTTCCATGCCATTGGAATTAACAAACCCACTATACTTTGTAGATAGTAGGTTGTAAACATTCAACCCAATGTTTAAATTCCCTTTATATAAGGAATAAGCAAGTCCAGCATCTAAATCATAATAAGCATTAGTAGTTGTTGGAGCAGTATATTGTCTTGATGTGTATGTTGCAGAAAGTTGCCCTACAAACGTTTTACTTTTATTTAAATAAAAATTATTTCTTATACTTGCCGTATATACAAATCCACTTTGTTGCTTGATTGTATATACCGAATTAGATATAGATTTTAAATAATAAACACCTTGCTGAAGATAGGTTTGAAGCCAAATTAGCTTATTGAAGGAATAGGAATTGGTTATTCCAACAGCATGTGAAGTTAAAAAGTTATCCCATCTTGTGTTTGAAATATTTGTTAGAGAATCCATTTCTATCAATTGAGTAAACAAATCATTTTTATAGGTGTAATACATATCAGTATTAAAATTATTCTTGAATGTATGACCCAAATTAAGCGTATAAATTGTGGCAGGTTTTAAATTAGCTTTACCTGTTATGAAGGAAAATTGATTTTCATATAATTTGAAAGGATTCACCCTATTGAAACCTGGACGAGAAATCCTGCTAGAAAGGCTAAAATTAAATTTTTGATTTTCATTTAGGGAATAACCAAAATAGAATGTAGGGAAAAATTTGACATATGAATCTTCTTGTGAACTCTCAGTGAGTTTCGAATAGCCTTTTGTTTGTGTGTATTCCATTCTTAAACCTAATTTAAGTGATAAAGCTTTATTTAGTTTTGTATTGAAATCTGTATAAAGAGATGAAATGTTTTCTTCATAAATAAATATATCATTTTGATCATTTAAAAAAGTTTGATTATAATAGTATATTTTACTTTTTGTATCTGAAATAGTTGTTTTTGCCCCCATACTTAAAGTAAACTTTTCAAAAGGAAAGAGAAAATCCAATGAGGAGGAAAGTGCCTGCAGATTAATAGAGTTTTCATCTTGAAATTTAAACTCGTTATTGACAAAAATAATTCCTGCTTTGCTATATGTGTTTGAATTAAATTCTTCATTTTTAACAGATTTAGAATATAAATAGTCAATATCAAAACGAATCATTTTCCCACCTTTACCTATTTTTTTATCTAAATGAAGATTTAATGTACTCCTCTTAATTAGTTTTCCTATCTGATTAGTTGAACGTAAAGAAGAATCTGCTAAATATTTGTTTTCAGAAAAAATAAATGTTACATTATCCAGCTTTTGATCTGGTACACTTTGCATAACTGAAGTGTGAACACCTATATTTAATCCTCCCTTGAACAGGTAATCTAAACCAAATCTCATGCTTCCGTATTTAATTATATTTTCGATATCTGTTGAGCTGTTCCATCTTCTTAAAGGATAATATTTGATATTTGATTCTTGATATATTGAAGTCCCAAGCCCTCCTGATAGATTTAAAAAAGATGTAATGTTATTTTTATTGTATGAAACACTACCTCCAAATTCACCATAATTATACGTAGAGAAACTATGTGCATATGATATATTTCCACCTAAATAATCATTTTTAGCTTTTTTCAATATAATATTAAGTATTCCTGCGTCTCCCTCAGCATCATATTTTGCCGGTGGCGTGGTAATTACTTCTATCTTGCTTAAATCATTAGCTCTATATGTTTTGAGTATATTCATCATATCACTACCTGACATTTTTAACTCTCTGTCATTGATTAAAACTTTTACTTCACCTTTCCCTATAATTAAAATTTGATCATTAGTCACTATGAGACCTGGTACATTTCTTAAAACATCCACTACATTATTACCTGCAATTGCAACACTTCCTGCATCAAAAACCAGTCGGTCTATTTCTCTTTTTACCAAAGGCTTTACTGAAGTGATTGTAACACCACTAATATTTATATTGTTGATACCAAGGATTATATCACCAATATTTTCATCTTTTAAGAGTATGATTGATTTATTTATGCATTCGCGCCCTATCATTTTTATTTGAAGCATATAATTTCCTGAAAGAGTAGAAATAGTAAAAAATCCTAAAGAGTCGGTTATAGCACCATTAATATAGATGCTATCTGTTTTAAGTAAAATAGCATTTGCAAATTCTATCGCTTTATTATTTTCATCTAAGACTTTGCCTACTAATTTAAAGGACTGAGAAAAACTTATACTTATAGAACAATAATAAACTATCAAAATAACTAAAATGAATTTCTGACTATATATAAAATGATTCATGGAATTTTTATTAATTAATCGTTTTGAAATAGAGCAAAAATATAGGTGTAAAAGTATAGTGTAAATTTTTAAAAATCAACTACCCAAAAGGGTAGTTTTTCTAATAAAATTTAGGCTAAAATGCTACTTTTGGCCTTATTGCATGTAAAAAAATCCTGCCTGTTCCCATTTCATTATCAGATCGGCCTCATTTATCAGCTGATGATAAAATTTTAACAGGCAGGGAATTACAGTAATATTCAGATTCCGAAAATTAACCTAATGAAAGGAAGTAAAATTCGGGCAATGTCAAAATTTTATTTCCTACAGCATAATCGAATGCAATCCTGGTACAAATACCTGCAGTGATCCAGGAAGCCACTGCTAATTGCGGTGGGGAGGAAACAGCGGTTTCCTGTTCAAACTCATTTAGCGCTTGATATAGCCATTCTGTATTTTGGTTTTTAGTATTTGATAGAATAAAGCGTACAATTGCCTTTTCAGCACCTCCAGATATCCCAGTAATATCTGCAAGATTTTTACTGCTATTATCAATTGTAAAAACGCAACCTGCCCAACCAAGATTAAACGGATGAAGAACTAACTTTTCCTGATTGAGACAAAATTCATCAAAAAGAAAAGGGGCATCTGAAGTAAAATCTATTGTATTGATAGCAACATCAAAATCTGTGACATACTGATCAAGGTTACTCTTCCCCAAACAAACAGAGTGATAATTAATAGTTGCATCAGGATTTATTGATTTAAGCCTTTTGGCAATTGCTTCCACTTTTAGTTTCCCTACATCATGCTGAACATAGTTTTGTCTGTTCAGGTTTGATAATTCAACAAGGTCATAATCAATGATCGTTATGTGTTCAAATCCCAGGCGAAGAGCACATTCACTAATTACACTTCCTAAACCTGCACCTGCAATAAGCAATCTGCATTTTTTTATTTTTTGCTGATTGGCATCATTTATGTAAATTCTGTTTTTACTATACATAACAAAGTTCTTTATTTGATTCGACAAATTCTTTAACACCAGCAGATGTATTGTAAATTGGCACTGTTAATGAGCCAAAATATGTTTTAGGTTCACCTAATGTTTCTGAGCATATTTTGAACAACCTAAGTTTTTCAAAAAGTTTAAAATCACATTCAGCGATCGCAATACTATCTTTATCATCGGATACATGTTTAAATGCACAATACAACAAAAGTTTGAGAATTGTAATCCTTCTACTTTTAAGGCATTGATCGGAAACCATTTCTTCCTGATCAATCGCAAAACGACCAATATGCCATACTTTGCTTGGGAAAACTGATAAATGTGAAAGAAAATCTGTCATATTTACATTGAAATCTAATTCTATTGGCAATATATCTTTCCAATTCCATTCCATAGCGCGAATAACTCCTATAAGCTTGCTTTTACGGTTATAGATGGCATAACAATAGGAACATTCTGAATAAATCATATCGTCTTTCAACGCTTTTGAAAACTCGCCATAGGGGAATTTATTTTGATTCATGTGATGCTGATAGTTAACTTTCAGCACAAATTTTGTGGCATTTCTGATGTTTTTTTTTCATCGATTTTCCATAAGGAAAAATCCGAAAAGTCTTTAATTAACTTGTTCATAATTCGTTATTTTAGGATTAGTTTAAAAAGTAAAGGTATATTTGCCACAAACACCAAACAACTACCCAAAAGGGTAGTATTCTGTTTTTTTTTGAAAAACATAAGTTTATGACTTTAATAACAGATTTCTTTAAACCGATTGACCCGATTGAGGATATAAGCGAAGCTGAATACGAATTACTGAGTAACCATGTAAAGTCTTTAGAAGCGATATCACGAATGATCGATTTGAGCTATTACATTATTGATTATAAAAAGCAGGGATTTGTTTATGTGTCAGGTCATCCTTTATTTCTGGCAGGATATGGCCGGGAGCAAGTTGAGAAATTGGGATATGATTTTTTTGCCAAGGTTGTACCAGAGGAAGACTTACGAATGCTACTCGAAATAAACGAAAAGGGTTTTGAGTTTTATTATAACCTTCCACAGGAAAGGCGGCCTAAAGGTTATGTTTCTTATGATTTCAGGATAAAAAACCAAAACGGCAGTATCATTCTTATTAATCACAAACTCACCCCTTTGATATTGAATAAGGAGGGAAATCTTTGGATTTCATTGTGTTTGGTTACTTTGTCAAATGATAAAGAGTCTGGTAATTTTTATATTCAGATGCAAGATGAAGGGGTGAAATATAAATATGATTTTAGAACTAAACAGTTTTTGCAAGTAAAAAGCAAAAGCCTTACTCCAAATGAAAACAAAATTATTCAACTATTAGCATTAGGACATTCAACAGAAAAAATATCCGGAATGTTAAATATTTCAATAAACACGGTGAAGTTTCATAAACGGAATATTTTCAAGAAACTTGATGTTAAAAATAGTAATGAAGCAGTTTATTTTGCTACTATGCAGAAATTTGAGAAATAAGCTATCGGTAGTAATATCAAGGTTCACATTGTCCCAGGATGCATCTTTAAGTGATGCCGGTAAAGCTACCAAAGAAAGTCCTTTTTGTAAATGAGGTAAAGCTTCGGAGATGGTTGAACTCCAATGATTGCAGGTAAAGGCAAGTAAGACAATTACTGTTTTAACAATTTTTTGCCCTTTTCTGTCAGGCGATACTTTTGGTACTTACTAAATCGTTTATCAGCAAAAGTCCATTCAATCATTCCAATATCCATAAATGGTTTGATATAATTGTTGTAATTCGCAGTCTTATTAGCCAAACCAATTCCCTGAAGAAGCTCTTGCCTTGTTTTTATTCCTTCTCCCAGCAAGTCTATTATCTTAATTAGTTTTGACCCTCTATTGGACTTAATTGTATGCTCTATCTTAGCCCCCTTCTTAGTACCTATCTTAGTACCTGTCTTAGTCCCTGATTTAATTATTTGCTCTCTTATGTAGTTCGTTAACTCTGAAATATTATTATTCAACAAATTGCTTACTAATTGAAAATCAAAACCTTCTGCAAAAACAAAATCTATATCATCACGAGTTAACTTATTCGTTGACTTAGGTTCCATCTTAGTCTCTGGCTTAGTTACTTTCAACTCAGGATGGCAGGGGAGAGTGACCATAAATAAGACCTGATCTTCATCAGTGAAAAAAACCGGAGGCGGATTACCATTGGATGCCATGGCATCACGAATAATCGGGAAGCCGGTAGATTTGCCTTCGGTGAGGTCAAGCTCTTTGAGGAAATCCCCGATGCGCCTATTTCGATAAGCACGTGCAACGACGCTCCTTTGCTGCAAATCATAATTTTTGATTGGAGGCATTGGCCCTGGATAGCTCAGAACAGTAATTTTATCAGGAAATACCTGTATTTCGATAGGAGCTTCATCAGCATAGCCTTTGTGATAAACAGCATTGCTTATCGCTTCTTCGAGTGCATTGAAAGGATAATTACTAATGGTTGTGCTTTCGGCCTGACCTGTAATTTTACGGACTTCGGTACGGATCACCTCCTTGCTGAGATAATCAAGGCAGTGGCGGATTTGATGATGAAGTGGTCCCTTGAATGTTTCCGTTATAAAATTACGGCCAGTGTCGTCAGGATGTATGGCTAACTCAATCCAGGCACGGTTAAAATATTTATGGGGTTCGCGGTTGAAAAACATCAGGCCCACGTTTACGGGACGTAAATACTCAACAGGGCCACGGGCAATTTGCATCTGCCGACATAATTCCGGAAATGGAATATTTACACTCTCGTCAAATAAATCGCTCCTGACTTCCTGTAAAAACTCACGGATCAATCCCAAATCCAGATCGTTGATTTGAGCCTGTTGGTTTATCCGATCGTCGAAAGGTACCTTAGCAGTGAGTTCCAGCAAGCGGGTAAGGTTTGCCCCCTGCGCAACAATACTGCGGGACCCAACACGAATGTAATATTGACGGCGTGCATCATCGCCCAAGGTCGAAGGGCCGGAATAAGGACGCATATCACCGGCAGGAGCCCAAATTACAAGTATGTGTTTATCGTCAATAAGATATGGCTGAGTTACAGGCAAGTAATTAGGCTGTATTTTATAACAGATATTGATCAACTCACCTTGTATATCATCGAGTTTATTTAGCGCAAGGCCTTTGGGCGGAAATTGTGGTACTCCATCAACCGCTGCGATGCCTACTGTGATGTAACCACCACCCCAATTATTTATATCATTGGCAAAGGCACAAATTGAATGAAGGATATCCTCAGGGTTCCAACCGGCTTTAAATTCCAGCCGTTCCCATTCCACCACTTTGCCGTGAATCAGTTCTGCTATGTTGATTGGTAGTGCCATGATAAATGATTTCAAAAAATTAACTCTTTTAATGTTTTGTCAAATGTATGAAAACTGAGTGGGAATAAAGGAAGAAAAGCGGAAAATATGGAGTAAATATGGTCATACTAAACAACAAACTTAATGATTCACTTACAACTTTTAAGGTGTTAGCATTATTTGGCACTGAAAGTGATTATTTTACTCAGTGCAGGCAGTGTAGGCACTTTTGAGTAAAAGATTTTTAATTTTTATAGAATTATTCGCTGTGCCCTTAGATGGGAAAGGGATTGCAAAGGAAAAAGTATTGTATTTATTGCAGCTTATTTTTTCGCTCTGTAAGCCTTGTCAGATAAAGGTTACAGAGGTTTTTTCTGAAAATATTTATTTTTTTTATCCTTATTTTGCCTACACTGCCTACACTGAGCAAAAGCGAATAAATGACAGCAAAAAAAGGACATCAAAATCTCAATTGCTTTCTTCATTCAGAAAAGGCAGATCGCTTTGAATCTGTATTGGTTTTACAGGAGTTGTTGTGGATGGTGTATTTTCTTTCGGGGGAATATTTTCTTCAGATACTTTGTTCCGGGCATCAATCTGTTCCCAGGAGAATTCACGCACAGCATAGGTAAGTTTTCCATTGCTACGGATACGGAAGTACTTATGCTTGTTTAATGCTTTACCTAATTTATTAACTGTAGCATCTGTGACGTTGATCTTTGCTTTGTCAGCTAATTTTGCCGCTATCTGAGAGGCATTAAGGAAAGCGTTTGCTTCCTCTTTGGTACAAACCTCGAACCAGGTAAGAAGCAATTCTTCTTCAGGAGAGCGAAGTTGATATTGCTCATTATTGGCGTTGATCAGAGCAATTTCATCCCGGTCGAACCAAAAGCGGAAGCCGTTTTTGAAAAGATGTATTGCCTGGGAGTAAACGTCGGCAAGTGCGACTTTGTGGTCGTACTTGATTTCGTTTACTTCAAAACTGAGGAAACGGCGGGAGCCGGTGGAGTCGTTAAGGAATTGGGCGGTGTTAACACTACCGGCGAAGCTGGCACAACGTGGAAGGGTTTCGTTGTTGTGTCCATAAGCACGGCGGATCCGGATGTGGGTTTTGGTGATCAGCTCTTTGAGACTTCCGATTTCAGTACGGTTTAGGTTTTCAAGTTCGTCAAGGTTGATGAGCATGCATTCAGCCAGGTGAACCAGAGTATCTTTATTGTTTGGGTTAATGGTGCCGGAGAACAGATACTGCTTTAGTTCATTTGGCACCAGCTTTTCCATCCAGGTGGTTTTACCCACACCCTGCTTGCCTGAAAAAGCTATAACGGTTTGGTTGATCGTATCTTCGTCCAGGACACATCCAACCATAGCGACAATCCATTTCTTAAAGCACGTGTGCCAAAGATCCTGCTGAGTGGTTGTAATAGTGTTGGCAAGCTGAGCTATATAATCAGTTTGCCCGTCCCAGGGAGGAAGGTTATTGAAATATGTTTCGAAGGGATTGAAAAGCTCACAGAAATCGGAATACAGCAAGTTACGTAAAGCAGAGATATTGGATTTTACCTTGCCTTTAAGAAGTTCCCGAAGCATCGAATTTTCTGTGTAGTCGTTCATTTTATGCCAGGAACGTTTTGTTATTAGGCGATATTCAAGGCTTCCGGTAATAGTGTTGTAGCGAAAGCGGTATTTGTTGAGAAGGAAGTTTTCGACTTTGTCGATGAGGGGGATGCGTTTGCGAGGGGGTTCGTCTTCTCCAAGGGCCTCATCCTCCGGCACCCTCTCCTCACTTCGGCTTCGCTCAGTGACCGTGAGAAGGGGTGACTTAACTTCCATGCTTTTACCGTGTTCGTTGGTGTTTTTGTAGGCGCTGTTTACTGCTGCCATTATTTCTTTATCATCGTAATTGTAATCGGCCAGGATATAGCCGAGAGCGACAGCGAACGGGACACCTTTTCGATTGAGGTTGCAGGCAAGCTGGTGGACGAAGTTGTTGCGGTTGCCGGTGGTGAAAGATTCTTTGTTTTCGGTGAGTTTGATGGCGGAGTGGTATTTAGCAAGGACCTCACTCTCCGGCTCCTTCTCTGACCTCATCCGCCCTTCGGGCACCTTCTCCTGAGAGGAGAAGGGAATAGGTATTTTTGCTTTTCCTGGAGAAGGGGATTGGTATTCTTGATTTTTTTTGAGAAGGGGGGACTCTTCGTTCAGGTTCGTGCTTGGTTGATGGCTTGTAAAAACCTGGGAGTTGGAATTGTGATAGGTATCCGGATCGTGAGACATAAAGCAAAGGCGGGTGAAGTCCTTGCCGGATTTGTCGATAGGTAAACCGGTGAGTTGTTCGTAATATGCCTGGACTTTCAGGAAGGTTTCTTTATGGGTTGCAGATGTTGTGTGGGTTTGAACAAATACTTTAAGTCCATTTCCGGAAGGACTTGTAAATAACGCGAGTGTGAAAGCGTCGTCCATTGCCGATTCACGACAGGATTTTAATTGTTCCGGACTGAGCTTGTCGAAGTCCAGGACAATTATACCGGAATATTTTTTCAAAGTTTCCTGGTTCCTGCCTCCCTCGAAAAGCCCGCTGGGAGTGAAAGCAAGTAATCCTTTCTTTGCTTTCTCGTACGATTCGAGTTTGTTTTCCTGGAGGCACTTGCGGATGTAGTTGACCGGTCCGCGATACTTGCCGATCTTAATGTCATTGAGAATTTCTTCGAAAGGTTTATTCTCGGTGATGGTAGTGAAGTTCTGGAATATGGATAGGTTCATGGAAATGCGGAGTTTCGATTGTGGATTTCGGAATGATGGTTCAGAAATTAGTTTGATTTAAGAATGGTGAAATCGCCTGACAGTAAAGCGGGAGACTTTCTGCCAGGCGGTTATAGCCCGGGACCATAAAATAATTCCAGAAAGCAACTCACCGGTTGGGCTGTTGCTTTATGAACCTGCTTTTGATGCGGGCTGCACTTCTATTCGCAAAAGCATCGTTGTAATGTTTTTTGAGAAACATTTCGATATCAGCTTGGGTGTAATAAATCTTAGCTCCGACCTGGGAGAATGAGATTTTGCCTTGGTCGCGCCAGCGCTGTGCCGTGCGTGATGCGATTTTCATAGTAGAGATGAAATCATCGTTGTCGATGATCATATCCCGTATGCTTTTGGTTGAGGGTTGCAGACGAAGATTGATTTCTTCGATTTTGTCCAGGAGTTTCTGGTACTGCTCGGGTGTCATGAAGATTGCTTCCATAGCTTTTGATTTTTTAAAAGTTCAGGAGGCAAAAGAATATACAAAAAATCGGTTACACTATTAAAATCGGGCCGCAAAAAAATATATTTCATAAGAATATTAAAATCAATAAGTTATAAGCTCTTCATAGTATGCAATTTTACAATTTTATGTAACTTTTGATTTTTCGAACGAAAATTACATAAATCCGGTGTAACTTTTATGTAATAATACGCAAATAATTATTAATATCAAGATTAATAGATTTAATGATTTTTTTATATTGCAGAATATCAATATTATATGCGATGTTATTGAAAGAAGATAAAAGTTAATTAACTTTTTGTAACTGTTACAAATCAAAACCATTCAAATTAATTTCATCATCTTCTTTAGGCCGGTTACCAAATTTTCCCGGGCTTAGATATGTCCGAACTGAGCCTTGATTGAATGGGAAACCATCCAAATCGCATAGAGTACTACAGATAAAATCTATAGTTTGGTTAGTTGTCCAGGGTAATAATGGCTTACGATTTTTACCTTTTTTTTGCCTCAATTGTGTAAAAGCAAAGCAGAGGGCCTTTAATTCTACATTCACCGGCAATCTTAAAGTGGTGTCAAATCGTGCCTGTTTTTGAGCTTCAACTTGTTGCATCAAGTCTACTTCATCTAAAAGGTGTTTAATCATAAATCTGCATTGCTCATCAAATTTCTCAAGCTGTTCACATACATAATCGGGAGGATGAAGCCGATAATCGGAGATCTGAGAGTTCAGATACAGGATCTTCTCCGCAGTGGTCTCCAGTGTCTGGAGATGAAGTAAAACAGATTCA
>Ga0105047_10017978_pt1 | contig 10984 bp, 7 predicted proteins | sample MAT04_FD_78384 | JGI IMG/M metagenome (GOLD analysis project Ga0105047, IMG submission 78384) | Freshwater microbial communities from Lake Fryxell liftoff mats and glacier meltwater in Antarctica - MAT-04 (megahit assembly) | ecosystem: Environmental > Aquatic > Freshwater > Ice > Liftoff...
ATAACCTCTTCCCCACGGAAATTGAGGGATTTGATTGCCTGGCTGAGCTGGCTCTCGATTTGCGCTGGTCGTGGAACCACGCAACCGACGAGGTGTGGCGGCAGCTCGATCCCAAACTCTGGGAAATTACGCATAACCCCTGGGTTGTTCTGCAGACTGTCTCGCGTGACCGAATTGAGGGCGTGTTGGCCGATCCCGTTTTTCGCCAAAACGTCGATGCCCTTGTACAGGAAAGAAGGCAGGAGATTGCAGCTCCGGCCTGGTTTCAGCAGCATCATGCTGGGAGTCCGCTCTCGTGCGTCGCCTATTTCTGCCTGGAATTCATGTTGAGTGAGGCCCTGCCCATCTACTCCGGCGGACTCGGCAATGTCGCCGGCGATCAGCTCAAGGCGGCAAGCGATCTGGGGGTGCCGGTGGTCGGCGTGGGACTTTTGTACCAGCAGGGTTATTTCCGCCAGGTGATCGACAAGGACGGCACGCAGCAGGCCCTTTTCCCGTATAACGATCCCGGTCAGTTGCCCATCAGTCCTCTACGGCAGCCGAACGGCGAGTGGTTGCGCCTCGAAATAGCCCTGCCGGGCTATTCGGTCTGGTTGCGGGCCTGGCAGGTCCAGGTCGGCAGGGTGAAGCTGTACCTGCTGGACAGCAACGATGCGGCCAACTACCCCGCGCATCGTGGGATTACCAGCGAGCTTTATGGCGGCGGGCCGGAGCTGCGTCTGAAGCAAGAAATGCTTCTCGGGATTGGTGGCTGGAGATTGCTTGCAGCCCTTGGCCTCAAGCCGGAAGTCTGTCAGCTCAATGAAGGACATGCTGCCTTTGCCATACTGGAGCGCGCCCAAAGTTACATGCAGGAGTCGGGTCAGCCCTTTGAGGTCGCCCTGGCCGCCACTAGGTCCGGCAACCTGTTCACCACCCATACGGCAGTGGCCGCGGGCTTTGACCGCTTCACGCCGGCCCTGATCGAGCAGTATCTCGGCGGATACGCCAAAGAAAAGCTGGGCATATCTCTCCACGATCTGCTGGCCCTGGGACGAAAGGACCCGAACGACGCCTCGGAGAATTTTAACATGGCCTACCTGGCAATCCGGGGGAGCGACTCGGTCAACGGTGTGAGCCGCCTGCACGGCAAGGTCAGCCGCCATCTCTTCGCGCCTCTCTTTCCCCAATGGCCTGTGGAGGAAGTGCCTGTCGGATACGTGACCAACGGCGTCCACATGCCGAGTTGGGATTCAGCCCCGGCTGATGATCTCTGGACGGAGGCCTGCGGCAAAGACCGTTGGCTGGGGACAATGGAAACCCTGGAACATGACATTCGCCGGGTCTCCGACGTAAAACTCTGGGATTTTCGTCTCGCCGCCGGCAAGTCTCTTGTTGCCTACGCCAGTGAGCGGTTGTCCCGACAGCTGGCCCTCGCCGGCATGTCTCTCAAGACCGCCGCCACGGCCAAACACCTCTTCGATCCGGGCACCTTGACCCTGGGCTTTGCCCGCCGATTTGCCACCTATAAGCGCCCGAACCTACTGCTGCACGACCCGGAAAGACTACTTCGACTGCTCACTCATCCCGAGCGGCCGGTGCAGCTGATCATTGCCGGCAAGGCCCATCCGGATGACCTGGACGGGCAGGCCCTGATCCGCGAATGGATACATTTCAACCGTCGTCCGGAGGTTCGACCGCATTTTATCTTTTTGAGTGACTACGACATGCTGTTGTCGGAGCAGCTGGTGCAGGGGGTGGATGTCTGGATCAACACGCCGCGCAGACCCTGGGAGGCATGCGGCACTAGCGGCATGAAGGTGCTCGTCAACGGTGGTCTCAACCTCTCCGAACTAGATGGCTGGTGGGCCGAGGCCTACACCCCCGAGGTGGGCTGGGCATTGGGAGATGGTCTTGAGCATGGCGACGATCCGGCCTGGGACGCCCTCGAGGCCGAAGCCCTCTACGACCTGCTCGAAGAGAAGGTGATCCCGGAATTCTACACCCGAGATGAAAATGGCATCCCCACAGCCTGGGTTTCGCGGATGCGGGAGAGCATGGCGCTTTTGACGCCACACTTCTCCGCCAACCGTGCGGTTCGTGAATACACTGAACAATACTATATCCCGGCCGCTGTCGCTTATCTTCTGCGCACTGCCGATAAAGGGGCGAGCAGCAGGCAAATGGTCGATTGGCGCCTGCGTTTGAAACAGAACTGGACCATGCTGCGCTTCGGCGAAGCGAAGGTCGAGACGCACGGTGAACAGCACCTCTTTCAGGTTCAGGTATTTCTTGGTGATCTCCATCCGGACGCTGTAGAGGTTGAGCTTTATGCGGATGGAAGAAACGGTGATACACCGGTACGGCAGCAGATGCAGCGTGTTCGCCAACTCGTTGGCGTAGTGGGAGGCTATACCTACAGCGCGGCTGTGTCCGCAAGCCGCCCGCAAACCGACTATACGGCTCGGATCGTACCGCGTTGTGAAGGTGTTTCGGTTCCTCTTGGGGACGCACATATCCTGTGGCAGAGGTGATTGAATCTTACAGGGAACTCACAGACACGAAAAACATCTCATTGAAATCATATGCAGGCAAATGAAATAAGGAGAAGTAAACCATGCAGACTGAAACCCTTTCCCCGGAACTGCTCGACAGAATGGATGCCTACTGGCGCGCCGCCAACTATCTGGCAATCGGCCAGATCTACCTCTACGACAATCCGTTGCTCAAAGAGCCCCTGCAACTTTCGCATGTAAAGCCGAAACTGCTCGGTCACTGGGGCACAACTCCCGGCCAGAATTTCATCTATGTGCATCTGAACCGGGTCATCACCAAGTACGACCTGGATATGATTTATATTTCAGGCCCAGGCCACGGCGGCCCAGCTCTCGTTGCCAACACCTACCTAGAAGGCACCTACAGCGAGATTTATCCGAACATCAGTCAGGATGAGGGTGGACTGAAAAAACTCTTTAAGCAATTTTCCTTTCCCGGCGGGATTCCCAGCCATGTCTCCCCTGAATGTCCGGGGTCGATTCATGAGGGCGGTGAGCTGGGATATTCCCTCAGCCATGCCTTCGGTGCCGTGTTCGATAACCCGGACCTGATCGTCGCCTGTGTCGTCGGCGACGGGGAGGCGGAAACAGGTCCTTTAGCCACGGCCTGGCACTCCAATAAATTTTTGAATCCGATCACCGACGGCGCCGTGCTGCCCATCTTGCATCTCAACGGCTACAAGATAGCCAACCCGACCGTGCTGGCCCGCATCAGCCATGAGGAACTGGATCAGCTGCTTCGCGGTTACGGCTGGACGCCTTACTTTGTCGAAGGCGATGAGCCGGAGAAGATGCATCAGCTCATGGCTGCCACTCTGGACAAGGCCATTGAGGGAATACGGCATATTCAGAGCAATGCCCGGAAGAAAAACGATGCCGCACGACCCCGTTGGCCGATGATTGTTTTCAATTCTCCCAAAGGATGGACGGGACCGAAGGAGGTCGACGGCGTGCAGATAGAGGGCACCTTCCGGGCGCACCAGGTGCCGCTCCTGGTCGATTCGGCACATCCCGAACATCTGCTGCAACTGGTAAGCTGGATGAGAAGCTACAGGCCGGAAGAACTCTTCGATAAAAACGGCCGGCTGCTGCCGGAACTGGCAGCTCTTGCGCCAAAAGGGAAGAGGCGGATGGGTGACAACCCGCACGCCAACGGCGGCATCCTGCTGCACGACCTGATAATGCCCGACTTCCGGGATTATGCGGTGCAGGTGCCGACACCGGGCTCGGTTCAGGCCGCCGATACGCATGTACTGGGAGAATTCCTGCGCGATGTAGTCAAACTCAATAAGGAGTCGCGCAATTTCAGGATTTTCGGCCCCGACGAGACACTCTCCAACCGGCTGAACGCCGTTTTTGAGGTCACCGATCGGCAGTGGGCAGCACGGACCCAGGACAACGATGAGTTTCTAGCAACAGAAGGCCGGGTCATGGAGATGCTCTCCGAGCACCAGTGTCAAGGCTGGCTTGAAGGCTATCTCCTCACCGGTCGCCACGGGCTTCTCAACAGCTACGAGGCCTTCATTCATATCATCGATTCGATGTTCAACCAGCACGCCAAGTGGTTGAAGGTGACCGCACAGTTGCCGTGGCGGCGCGAAATCGCCTCGCTCAATTACCTGCTCGCCTCCCATGTTTGGCAGCAGGCCCATAACGGTTTCACCCATCAAGACCCCGGCTTCATCGACCATGTCGTCAACAAAAAGGCCTCCATCGTCCGCGTCTACCTGCCGCCCGACGCCAACTGCCTGCTGTCGGTCTGGGACCATTGCCTGAGGAGTCGGGATTACGTCAACGTCGTCATCGCCGGCAAGTACCAGGCGCCCCAATGGCTGACCATGGAAGAAGCGGTTACCCATTGCCGCCAGGGCATCGGCGTCTGGCACTGGGCCGGTACCTGCCAGGAGGCAGAACCGGACGTGGTGATGGCCTGCTGCGGCGACGTGCCAACATTGGAGACGCTGGCCGCCGTGTCCATTCTCCGTGCGCATCTGCCCAATCTAAGAATTAGGGTGGTCAATGTCGTCGATCTGATGAAGCTGCAACCTCCGATCGAACACCCGCATGGGTTGAGCGATGAGGACTTCGATGCGCTTTTCACCAAGGATAAGCCCATCGTCTTTGCCTTCCACGGTTACCCGTGGCTGATTCATCGGTTGACCTACCGCCGCACCAATCACCATAACATGCATGTCCGCGGATATAAAGAGGAAGGCACCATCACGACGACCTTTGATATGACGGTCTTAAACGATCTGGATCGCTTTCACCTGGCGCTGGATGTGCTCCATCGACTGCCGCACCAAGGCGCCGGTATCACGTTGAAACAGATACTGGAAGACAAGCTCGTTGAACACAAGCAGTACATCGACAAACACGGACTGGACATGCCGGAAATATTGAACTGGAAATGGAACGTGGCATGATCTCCTCCCCTCTGCACCTTTACCTTATCCGGCACGGCGAGACCGAATGGGCCCTCACCAGTCGGCATACCGGACGCACGGACATTGCCTTGACCCAAAACGGCGAGGACGAGGCACGAAAGCTTGGCCGCCATCTTCGGGATATCCAGTTTGCCCATGTGCTGACTAGCCCGCTCAAGCGGGCCCGGCGGACCTGTGAATTGGTCGGCCTGGAGGGGATTCCGGAGATTGAACCGGATCTTTCGGAATGGAACTACGGCGATTACGAAGGGAGGCGATCTGTTGATATCCGCAAGGAGGAGCCGAACTGGAACGTTTTTCGGGACGGCTGCCCGCACGGCGAAATGCCCGCTGAAGTTTCGGGGCGGGCCGACCGGCTCATCGCCCGTCTTCGCACTATGGACGGGAAAATTGCCCTCTTTTCGCACGGCCAGTTCGGTGCAGTGCTGGCCACACGGTGGATTGGATTGCCCTTGGCTGAAGCGCGACATTTCCCTCTTGCGACGGCATCGCTCAGCATCCTGGCCTTTAATCCCGACCATCCGGAAGTGCCCGTTATCGCCTTGTGGAATGCTGCCTCGTGCGACCTTTTCAAAGAAGTCTCACCTGACACCTCAAAAAACAAAAGGACACCTATTATGCTCATCAAATTTTCCACTGACAAAACCGTGACCGAAGTTGCGAAAGCCCTAGAGATTGCCGTCCCTGCCAACCATTTCGGCATCATGCAGATTCACGACCTCAAGGAGACCATGACAAAAAAGGGCGTGGATTTCACCCGTCAATGTAAGGTCTTCGAGGTTTGTCAGCCGCAACAGGCCAAGAAGGTTCTCGAACAAAACATGAGTATCTCCACCGCCCTGCCTTGTCGGATCTCAGTTTACGAGGAGGACGGCAAGACCGTCCTGGCTACCCTGAAACCGACCACGCTTCTGGCGATGTTCAATGCGCCGCAGTTGGCAGGAACAGCCCAGGAAGTGGAGACAGCGATTGTAAAAATCATGCAGGATGCGATATCTGGTTGAGCGGCTGGACCAATGAACATTCCGGCAATGAGAAATGCGGACCAGAGGCAGGAGCAGCAGCAGCAAGGCAGAGGGGGGGAAGAAAGTCCAGATACAAACAGATACCAACAAGGGAGTTGATCATGAAAATAGAGACGGAAGATTTCCGGGTACTACCCGGAGATAAGGTTGACCTCGACAAACGACCGACAAACGTGAAACCCATTTATAAATCGAAGAAGCAGTACCATAAGCTTCTGGAAGCATATATCGAGGAATTGAGCGAACTGCAGCGCCTTCACTATGCCTCCAACCGTTATGCGGTGCTGGTGATTTTTCAGGCAATGGACGCAGCCGGCAAGGACGGCGCCATCCGGCACGTCATGTCCGGGGTCAACCCGCAGGGCTGTCAGGTGTTCAGTTTCCAACAGCCGAGCACCCAAGAGCTGGAGCACGATTTTCTCTGGCGCACGACCAAACGTCTGCCGGAGCGGGGGCGGATAGGTATTTTCAACCGATCCTACTACGAGGAGGTGCTCATTGTCCGGGTACATCCCGAGATCCTCCGTGACCAGGGACTCCCTGATGAGCTGGTCGATGAAAAGACCATCTGGCAGGAACGGTTTACCTCAATCGTGGACTTTGAGAAGCATCTCCACCACAACGGCACCCGGATCATCAAAATTTTTCTGCACCTGTCCAAGGATGAACAGCGAAACCGTTTCCAGGCTCGCATCGACGAGCCGGAAAAAAACTGGAAGTTCAGCCTCGCCGACCTCCATGAGAGGACCTTCTGGCCGCAATACATGGATGCCTATGCGGCCTGCCTGAGCGAGACCAGTAACCGGTACGCACTCTGGCACGTCGTTCCGGCAGATGACAAAAAGAATGCGCGGTTGATCGTCTCGCAGATCATACTCGATGTATTCAAAGACCTGAAGATGGAATATCCCAAGACCACAGCAAAGCGCCGCCGGGAATTAAAATCAATCCGTAAGCTGCTCTGAACTTGAAGGCAAAACCATGATAGACACAACACAACTCGACCAGCTTTGTATCAATACCATGCGCACCCTGTCCATCGATGCGATTGAGAAAGCCCAATCCGGTCATCCCGGTACCCCAATGGGCGCAGCCCCAACGGTGTACTGCCTGTGGCAGCGTTTTCTCCGCTACGATCCTGACGACCCGAATTGGCCTAACCGAGACCGTTTCGTGCTCTCGGTCGGCCACGCCTCGATGCTGCTCTACAGTCTCTTGTATCTCTGTAAAGTCAAGGCAATGAATCCAAGCTACCAACGATCCGAGTGCTATGCCGTGAGCCTTAATGATATCAAAGGATTTCGTCAGAGGGGCAGCCGTTGTACCGGCCATCCGGAATACGGCTGGACTTCGGGTGTAGAGACAACCACCGGACCGCTTGGACAAGGCGTGGCGACAAGCGTCGGCATGGCAATAGCGGAACGCTGGATGGCGGCCACCTTTAATCGTCCCGGCTATGCTCTGTTCGACCATAATGTTTATGCCTTGTGTGGCGATGGTGACATGATGGAAGGGATGAGCAGTGAGGCGGCGTCAATAGCCGGGCATCTTCAACTTTCCAATCTCTGCTGGATCTACGACGATAATCACATCACCATCGAGGGCTCGACCAACATCACCTTTAACGAAGATGTGGCAGGACGTTTTCTCAGTTACGGATGGAATGTTGTCCGGGTCAGCGACGCCAACGATTTAACGTTACTGGCTGCCGGCTATAAGGCCTTTCTCAACACATCTGATCATCCCACCCTGATCATCGTTGAAAGTCATATCGGCTATGGCGCTCCACACAAACAGGATACCCGCGAGGCCCACGGTGAACCTCTTGGAACCGATGAGGCTCGTCAGGCAAAAGAATTCTACGGTTGGGACCCAAATGCTCAGTTCCATGTGCCTGACGGCGTCATTGGCCATTTCAGCGATCACTTAGGATCTCGCGGTGCAACTGGTCACGCCGCCTGGAAAAAATTATTTGCCGCGTACCGTGAACAGTTTCCAGATCTTGCCGAGCAGGTCGATTGCATGCAAGGCGGTGAATTACCTGAAAGCTGGGACGAAAGTTTATCCGCCTTCCCTGCCGATGTGAAAGGCATGGCGACGCGGGATGCGTCGGGCAAGGTACTGAACGCCATAGCCGAAAAGGTACCTTGGCTGCTGGGCGGTGCCGCTGACCTTGCTCCATCGACGAAAACTCATTTGCATTTCGACTTTGCCGGAGAGTTTCAGGCGCCGGGCACGGAAGGTGACTACCGCGGACGAAATCTTCATTTCGGCATTCGCGAGCATGCGATGTGCGCTATCGCCAATGGCCTCTGTCTGTCGAAGTTGCGCCCCTACGCCGCGAGTTTTTTGATTTTCACCGATTATTGCCGCGGCGCGCTGCGCCTCAGTGCAATGATGGATCTCCCGATTATCTACATCTGGACGTACGACTCGATCGCCATGGGCGAAGACGGCCCGACACATCAGCCCATTGAACAACTCGCCTCATTTCGTGCGATGCCCGGCATGATCGTGTTGCGACCGGCTGATGCCAACGAGACAGCCGTTGCCTGGCGCATAGCGATGGAAACTCGCCGGCATCCGGTAGCATTGGTATTGACCCGCCAAATTGTCCCCACCCTTGATCGCACGGAATATGCTTCTGCGGAAGGGGTGCGCCATGGAGCGTATATCTTAGCTGATGCGCCGCAAGCCAATCCTGACTTGATTCTGATTGCCACCGGTTCAGAGGTAAGCCTGATCATCGCTGCGAAACATGCATTGGAGGATATGAAAATCCTGGTGAGGGTGGTTTCGATGCCTAGCTGGGAATTATTTGAAGAACAATCCGATGAATATAAAAAAGAAGTGTTTCCACCCGGTATTCACGCTCGGCTTGCGGTCGAGGCAGGGTCCACTCTGGGCTGGCACCGCTACGTGGGCGACAAGGGAGACGTGATTGGCGTGGACTGCTTTGGTGCTTCCGCTCCCGGGTCGGTTGTGATGCGTGAATACGGGTTCACAGTGGAGAATGTATACCGACGGGCGTTGGCGTTACTAGGGAGGGGGCTACTATGATTGACAGGGAAAGCATATCACCGGAAACACTCAAACGCATCGGCATCGCCGCTGATCATGGGGGATTTGCATTAAAAGAACCGTTGATGAAAATTTTGCGGGAGGCCCGGTACGAAGTCGTGGATTTCGGCAATTTTCACCTTGCGCCGGACGACGACTATCCTGATTTTGTTACGCCTCTGGCACGAGCAATCACAAGTGGCGACATCATTCGCGGTGTGGCCCTTTGCGGTAGCGGTGTCGGCGCCTGTATTGTCGCAAACAAGGTGCCGGGAGTACGGGCATCTTTAATACATGAAAAGTTTTCTGCGCAGCAAGGTGTGGAAGACGACGACATGAACCTGATTTGTTTGGGCGGCCGCGTGATTGATCTCCAGTTGGCCTGGGAACTGATTGCAATCTTTCTCAATGCGCAATTCAGCGGAGTCGAGCGGCATTGCCGACGGCTGGCTAAAATTGCCGAGTTGGAAAAGCAACCCGGGATTCGGTCCGAGACAAACGTGAAGGAAAAACCATGAACAGCAGGGAGCTAGTCTCTGAAGCTGAGTTGGAAACCCTTCAGCACAAATCATTCAGCTACTTTCTGCATGAGAGCAATCCGGACAACGGGCTAATGATCGACAAGACCGCGGCAAATTGGCCTGCCAGTATTGCCCGCCACCGGCCTCGCGTTGGCGGCTTACCCTGTGGCTGTCGAGCGCGGATTTATGCCCCGTGCCACGGCGGTGGAACGAACGTTGACCACGCTGCGTTTTTTCTGGAATAGCCCGCAAGGTCCCGAACCCGACGCCACCGGCTACCAGGGCTTTTATTATCATTTTCTCGACATGCGGACCGGCCGGCGCGCCTGGCAATGCGAACTGTCAACGGTAGACAGTGCTTTTCTGCTGGCGGGTGCGTTGACCGCGGGAATTTATTTTGACGCGGATACCGCCGATGAGATTGAAATCCGCACCCTCGACAACACGCTCTATCGCCGCGCGGATTGGCAATGGGCGCGCGGCATTCAGGACGCCTTTATGTGCGGCAAGGGCATCGACTATTTCGAGAACAGCCGTCGTGCTACCTATGTGCAACAACAGTACGCGATGGACAATCCGCTCAAGTTCGCACGCTATGGCAGCCATTGCTGGGGAATTACCGCAAGCGACGGCCCCGGCCCCGACACCATAAAGGTGAGCGGCATCGAGCGCCAATTCTTCGATTATCTGGGTCGCGGCGTGCCTTACGGGCCCGACGGCGGCACCATCGCGCCGTGGGCGGTGGTGACGTCGCTGCCGTTCGCGCCCGAGATCGTGCTGCCGGCGATCGACTACTATATTCATCAGGTTGAATTGACAAAACACAACCCCTACGGGTTCAAAGCGACTTTTAATCCGACCTACCCGGTAAAATCCGCCAATCCCTATGGATGGGTATCACCATACCATTACGGACTCAATCAAGGACCGATTGTTTTGATGATCGAAAACTATCGTACCGGCTTGTTGTGGCGATTGATGCGAGACTGCCCTTATATCGCCGACGGCTTGCGGCGAGCGGGCTTTAGCGGGGGTTGGTTCCTTTTGTGACATGGGACAAGTACGTTGACACCGCCAAACTGGCCAAGATTAACAGCGAGCACTTTAGCGAAGAGATAACTGTTAATGAGAAGGAATACAGTCTCTTCGAGGGGGAGAAGGAATTTTCCTGTACACTTGAAACATCCGGCAATGAAGGCGATAACCAACCCCTTGAGTTTAATGTGAGACGAATTTACATCTGGAACTATAAGAAATTTTCAAAGGTGAAGAGTGTCTTCAATAAAGATGGAACGTCTCGTCAGAATAGCATCAAAGAGACACTCAAAGTTGAAATCGCAACCCTTGAAGCTGAGGTTGAAACGATAAGACAAATAAAAGACGGCTTACCCGAAAAA
>Ga0105047_10017979_pt1 | contig 10982 bp, 10 predicted proteins | sample MAT04_FD_78384 | JGI IMG/M metagenome (GOLD analysis project Ga0105047, IMG submission 78384) | Freshwater microbial communities from Lake Fryxell liftoff mats and glacier meltwater in Antarctica - MAT-04 (megahit assembly) | ecosystem: Environmental > Aquatic > Freshwater > Ice > Liftoff...
CGGAAGATATCGTACTGGGGAGCATATCCCAGAAGGCTGCGCGCTTTTGCGGTGCTATGGTGAATTCGGAGCGACGGGCCTGGGAGACACACATCAACCACCGGGAAGCCGGTCTTCTCGGCCAGATAAGGGATTGCTTGATCGTACGAGAATGGCGAGGGGCCACTCAAGTTGAATGCCTCGCCAACCGCCGCCGGATGTTCGAGCATAAGCAACAGGCCGTGGACGATATCGCGAACATCGACGCAGTGAAACAAATACGGAAGCCCGTTTGCATCCCGCGCCAGCAACAGAGTGTTGTCACCCTGCATCTGTGCCTTGAGCGCGATTGCTGCCTCGGCGCCGGCGCGAGACTCCACCATCGGTAGCATTGAACCGACGAAGAGAAATCTGCCCAACCAACCGTCCCGGCTTGTCGTCTCCCATGGCTCGATCACGAGGGCAAATCGCGCGATTGAAATCGGAAGCGAGTGGGCCCTGTGGTAGTAGTGCAACGTCTGTTCGCCGGCCAGTTTGGTGAGTCCGTAGAAACTGTATGGAAGTGTCGGATGGTTTTCGTCGATCGGGAGATATCGTGCCTGCAGTGAAGGATAAACTTCGTCACTACTCGCAAAGAGAAAGCGATCGACACCCTTCATCGCGGCGGCATGGGCCAGATTGAAGGTGCCTCGCAAGTTGTCTTCGAAGAGCACCGGATCGTGTTCTGCTCCGCCCCAAAGCATCATCGCGCCGAGGTGAATAACGGCATCGACACCAGTCACCGCGGCGACCGCAGTTTCCGGATCGCGCAGATTCCCAATAAGACACTCGACCCCGGCAGCCTTCGCGCGATCGATACCAGGATCGTCCGGCAGCACAATTCCGCGCACACTGTCGCCACGTTCGATCAGGGCCTCGGCAACATTGCGGCCAACTCGACCGGTGACGCCGGTAATCAGAACTTTCATTCTCGATCTCTCACTTTCTCGATTGCGCCGAGTTACGTTGACCTGAGTCTTGGGTCAAGTACGTCCCGGAGACCGTCTCCGAGCAAATTCAATCCGAGTACCGTGATGAAGATCGCGGAGCCTGCCGCGATCGAATACCAGAGATTCTGATCGACAAAATTGCGACCATCGTTCAGCATCGCACCCCACGAAGCGGTTGGTGGTTGAGTTCCCAGACCCAGGAAGCTCAACGCTGCTTCAACGATGATCGCGTTGGCAAACCCGATGGACGAGTGCACCAGCAGCGGCGAAACGCAGTTGGGGAAAATCGATTTTCTCATGATATAGGCAGGTGACGCGCCACTGGCCCTGGCTGCTTCAACGTACTCGCTCTGTTTCACCGCGAGAACGCTTCCGCGCATGACTCGGGCGAAGGCGGGGATGTATACAACGCCGATTGCGATCATGGCATTGCGAATGCCCGGACCCAGCGCGGAGAGAATGCCAAGGGCGAGCAGGACAGCCGGGAACGCCGCGAGGGCGTCCATCGTACGCATAATGACGCTGCTTGACCATCCTCCGTAGAACCCACTGATCATGCCGAGGATGATGCCGGAGAACAGGGCGATTGTAATCGCAATCACACTGACCGCAATCGAAACGCGCGCTCCGAAGATGATGCGAGTCAGGACGTCCCGCCCAAGTTCATCTGTACCCAACCAGTGATCCATGGAAGGAGGGTGAAGGATGATCTTTGGAGCAATTTTGATCGGATCGTAGGGAGCGATGACCGGAGCAAAAATCGCCGCGAGAACGACGATCGTGTAAAGCACAAATCCAATTGCCGACGCTTTGCGACTGAGCAGGAGACGAAGAGTGCTCTTACGACTTCTCAATTTCGGTTCGATGTCGAGCGTTCGGGCTGTAGATGCTTTCATTGTCACTCTGCACGAATCCTGGGATCGAGAAGAACGTAACTAATGTCGACCAGAAGATTCATCACCAAAAAACCAACTGCTCCCACGAGAACTGCGCCCTGTACGACGGCGTAGTCGCGTGATGTGATCGACTGATAGGTGAGCCAACCGATACCCGGCCAGCTAAAGATCTGCTCGACCACAACGGATCCTCCCAGCAGGAAGCCAATTTGAAGACCGGTGATGGTCAAAAAAGGGATGAGCGCATTTTTGAGGGCATGACGGATAACGACACTGCGCCCGCCAAGACCCTTTGCGCGGGCCGTTCGGATGTAATCCTGGTGAATCACGTCCAGCATGCTCGCTCGCAGGAAGCGCATTTGTTCGGCCGCAATCGGGAGTCCCATCGTTACCGCGGGCAGAATCAAATACCTGAAATGGGCAACCGGGTCTTCACGTAGGGGTTTGTAACCCGCGGGTGGAAGCCAATCGAGTTTGAGTGAAAAGACGATGACCAGGAGGATCGCGAGCCAGTAATTTGGAACTGAGAAGCCGAAAAGACTGATCACTCGTGCGCCGATATCGACCCAGGAATCACGTTTGAGCGCGGAGATAATCCCCGCCGGGATGCCGATGACGCAGCCGATCACCATCGCCAGAGCAGCGAGTTCAAGTGTGACCGGAAACTTTTCGAGAATGAGCGAGACGACTGACTGGTCATTAATGCGCGACGATCCAAGATCACCTTGAACGGCGTCACCAAGCCATTTCAAGAACTGAATCGGCAATGGTTGATCGAGCCCAAACTTGTGCCGCAGTGCAGCGAGCGAATCTGGATCGGGATTCGCGCCGAGGATCAACTGGGCCGGATCTCCCGGCACCAGGCGGAAAATCACGAAAACCAATGCGAGGACCAGTACCAGAACTGGAATCATCTGCAGAAGACGGCGGGCAATGAACGCAGTCACAACTGTAGGACTCCGGCGATGAACGATGGCGATGTCCTGCCTGGATCAAACGGGGGCAGAACGAGGACGGGTGAGATTGATTGGATCAGGCGCGACCCGGTTCGGATTGCTCTGCCGGGTCGCGCCTGTTGCGTTACTCCTTGATCCAGGTCTTGTGGTAGAGCTGGAATGCGCGGTTGTGTTGGATGAGACCCTGCACCTTCGCTGATGCTGCGGCGAAGATTGGAGCCTCGTTGAGCACAGTGCCCGGGCAATCGGTCAGACCGATTTGCTGGCACTCGAAGTAGGCGGTCGTTCTCGCTGCCTCATCGGCGGTTGCGGCCCCAGCGGTAAACGCGGCATCGAATGCCTCGTTCACCCAGAGCAGCGAGGCACCATCGTCAGTCTTGTAGGCGTTGCCGATCTGGTCACTTGGGTCCCAGCGAGGTACGAGGGCGGTCAGCGCCATCTCGTAATCGAGATCGTTCTGAATCGACTTCACCCACTGGCCGATCTCGAGCAACTGAAGTTCGACCTCGATACCGATTTCCGCGAGGTTCGCCTGAACGATCTGGGCGATCTGCGGCATCTGGGACCACTCTTTCCAGTACTTGAGTGTGGTCTTGAATGCGGTTTCACCGGCCGTATAGCCAGCCTCAACCATCAGCGCCTGAGCCTTTTCGAGATCGACCGCGTCGTAGGCCGGTGCCTCGGGGTTAAATGCCCAGCTTCCCTTTGCCACAGGATTCGAGCGGACAGCACCGTAGCCAAGGGTGGCGGCAAGCATAGCTTCTCGATCGACTGCGTAGTTCAGCGCCTGACGAACCTTCGGGTTATCCCAGGGCGCAGTGTCTGTCTTGGTCAGCAAGAAGTGATAGGCAAGGCGATAGGGTTCCGGAACCTGGATCATCTGAATGTCGGCATTCGAAGAGAGCGACTCGACCTTCGGGAAGTCGACACTGGCAATCGCCTGAAGTTCTCCAGTGGTGAGCAGATTGATTGCAGTGTCCTGATCGGGGACCATGCGGATCGTCAGCTCGTCCAGGTAGGGAAGACCTGTCTTCCAGTAGGTCGGATTCTTCTTGTACTTGATGTGCTGATTTCGCTGCCACTCGACGAACGAGAAAGCGCCAGTGCCGATCGGATTCGCATTGTCAAAGTCTGCGGTTCGCGACAGCCAGTGTGATGAAAAGTCGTCCAGCAAAGCGGCATTGGGCGCTCCGAGGACAAGCTTGACAGTCGCATCATCGACCGCTTCATAGGTTGCGCCGTCGAATGTCGCCTTCTTCTCAGAGCCCGCACCGGAATCCGGTTGCAGAATCGTGTCGAAATACTCGACGAAGTGCTTCGCTACGAGGGGCTGGCCGTCATGCCAGGTTACTCCCGGTCTCACCGCGAAGGTCCAGTTGATCGCGTCATCGGTCACCCATGACTCGAAGAGGCCGCCGACGATCGTGTAGGTCTCGTCGTACTCGACCAGGGTGTCGAAGACTGCGCTCCATGAACCAGAGTCGGCAGCGGTCGAAGCCTGCCAGGTTATGAACCCAGAGATGTCGCTAACGGAAACGGTTGCGGTCATAGAGCCACCCGCGACCGGCGTATCTTGGGCGGATGACTTGAACCGTCGTGCCAGGTTCCCCGACGCAGCGCTCGCGTCGCCAGCACCTTGAGAGAGCAGCACAGCACCCGCAGTTCCGACTGCGGCTGTTTGCAATAGTGAACGCCTGGAAACCCGTCCTGGGTCAGACATCGTGGTCCTCCTGATAGCTATCCTGCTGAAACAAACTTTCGTTGTTTTCTCGGTTACTTCACGTTAGCATGTGCTTATCGCGCACGCAACAGGGAATTTGGTGCACGATGCGAACAGATGATGATCACTCCGCTATCGGGGATCGATCTGCTGATCAGTCGGCAGTTCTTTCAGTGGCGAAAGCGATGGCGATAGTTGAAATGCTCATGCGGACAGGTGCTCCCATAGCGGCGCGTGCTATCGCCGATGAACTCGCCCTCAACCGAACAACCGTGCACAGACTCCTGCGATCACTTGCCCAGCAGGGTCGGGTTGAAAAACCTCCGGGCACAGCGTCATATCGCCTGGGGATTCGGTTCCTTGCGCTGGCGCACGTTGCCACCCAGAGTCGGAGTTTCCTGGACGAAGTGCGGGTCGAACTTGAAGGACTCTCGCAACTCACGCGAGAGACGATCCATGTCGGATTCGGGATGGGTTCGAAGTGCTTCACATTGACCGGATTGACAGTCCCGAGCGGGTCGGGGTGGCGTCGAAACTCGGCGGGCGGGCGACGCTTCATACCACAGGTTTGGGTATGGCCATCCTCGCGGCATCGGACGACGTATTCCTGAACGAGTTTATCTCCTACGTTGAACGCGAAGGGGTAATTCCTCGCGTTGACACCGAAATGCTCCGGTTCGAGATCGACCTCACCAGGAGGCGGGGTTATCGCATCAACGACGAGGATGATTCCGTCGGAGTTCGCTGTCTAGGGGTGGCGGTTCTCGGCGCGGGAGGAACCCCGCTCTTTGCAGTCAGCATTACCGGTCCCTCGCCAAGATTCACTCGCGAGCATGTGCTGCGGTACGCGCCGGCCGCGAAAGAGACGGCTCGAATGCTCTCCCGAAATCTTGGCTGGGAGGGCCAGGAAGAGTCATCACCAGACGAAGAGGCACCATCCTAAATCGCCGCGGAAGCTGCACCATCGACATAGAGCGCGTGACCAGTGATCGCGCTGGCCTCGTCGGAAGCGAGGAAGAGCACCGAGTAGCCAATTTCGCGAGTGGAGATCATGCGAGGCAGGGGTTGCTGTTTTTTGATGATCGGGATGAGTTTGTCCATGCCACCGACTTCCTCTGCCAATTGTTGGTTCATCGGCGTATCGACCCAACCCGGGCAGATGCAGTTCACGCGAATTCCCCGCTCGGCATATGAAACTGCGAGAGCCTTCGTCAGTCCAATAATGCCCGCTTTGGAGGTCGTGTAGGCCTCGTAACCCGGTTCTGTCAGAGTTGCCATAACGGAAGAGGTGTTGACGATCGCACCTTTGCCCTGGGCAAGCATGACCGGAAGGGCAGCACGGCAAAAGAGGTAAATTCCGCGGAGGTTGATATTGAGCACATTATCCCAGGCGGTTTCATCGACCGTGCCAAAGTCCGCTGGGGTCATGATGCCGGCATTGTTGAAGAGAATATCGAGCTGACCGAATTGATCGGTCGCTGCTTTGACTGCGCGTTCGGCAGTATCTCGCAGTGCGACATCCCCTGCAATCGTTCGCAGTTCAGCGCCGGTTGCGGTCAGTTTTTCGGCAACCAATGCCATTCCGCCTTCGTCCCGGTCGACAAGTACGAGCCTTGCACCCTCCTCGGCAAAGAGTTCTGCCGTTCCAGCTCCTATGCCCGCAGCGGCTCCAGTGATAATCGCGACTTTGCCCGCCAGTCTCTGCATGATCACCACCTCAATTCGCGAAGTGCGCGGCCATATCGGCATTTTCCGGAATGGCCAGGATCTCGTCGAGCAACAATTTCGCCTGTTTGATCGAAGTCGTCCACGGGTCCATCTGGATCAGTTCCAGCAAACGCTGCTTGTTCCCGGTCACGTAGGACTCGATTTCGAGTTCAACCGTGGCCACCCGGTCGCGCAAAATGTGGGAGATCGCAGCTTGAGGAAGCGGCAGCGTGCGGATCCCTTCAATGCCGCGCTTACTGACGAGCAGGGGTATTTCGACGGCAAAATCGCGAGGTACGCCCGGCACGAAGTCACCGTGGTTGGCGATGTTGCCAATCAGGACGCGATGAATGTCATTCGCCAGCGCGTCGATCATCGGCACCATTACTTCGCCAGAGTGTTTGGGCGGAAAGATTTCGGAGACGGGTCGGGACTGATCATGCGCGGCGCGGTTGATTTCCGCGACCTTGTCCAATCCTTTGGAGAAGTAGCGTTCCCACCAGGCGGTAGGGTCCTCTTTCCACTTCTTCTCCGTCGCGGCATCCGTGTGATACCACCAGGGCCACGAACCGCCTCCGGAAGTAACGGTGTCGCCGACCGGAAAGACTCCGAACCGTTTGTAGACGTCGATCGCCTGCGGCCCCATATCCTCGCTTAGCCCGCTCGTTTGCCAGTAGGTTTCGGACTCTTCTTCGATCCACCTGTCCAGCATCGGAAAGACATCATTTCCATCGTGGTAGCAGTGTGTCAGGAAGACCGTGTGGTTGACACCCGGAATCTCGAAGGTGAGTTTGTCGTGGCTCATTCCAAGAAGATCGGCGAGTTCGTAGACTCCAGCGTACCCGTGACAAAGACCGACCATTTTCGCCTGTGGATATTTCCGGGAGAAGTAGGTCATTCCTTCGAGGACAGGGTTGGCGACCTGCAAATACCATGCGTCCGGACAAATCTCAAGCACCTCGGCGATCACCTGATCGAAAAACCGCATCTGGGCAAAATTTACCCAGAACGCTTCGTCATGCATGATATGGAGACTTCCGCCAAACCGGTAATCGTGCTTCTGCGCGATTTTCCACCCTTTGCGCAGCAGATCGTAGTTTCCAACCAGTGCAGTGTTGATGACGAAATCGGCACCCTGGAGCGCGTCGCGGCGATCCATTGTAGTGCGCGTTTTGATATCGATCCTCATCTCCGCGGCGTATCGGGTGCAAAGCAGATTGATGCTTTCCAGACGATCCGGATCGATATCCATGAGGGTCAGGTTGCTACCATTGAGCGTCGGAGTCAGGCAAAGATCCCGGATCAGGCTGAGTGAAAAGACAGCACTTCCGGCCCCAATGATCGTTATGTTCGCTCCCAAAATGAACTCCTTTTGGATTTGCATACACCTTCGAACAATTGTGTGAACGCCCTAGCGGACGGCGCCGATCACGAGACCGCGACGAATGATTCTTTGCAACGCCAGATAGACGACAAGTGGTGGCAGGCACGAAAGCAAGAGACCGGTAATGAGCAGCGGTATGTCGGTGCTGAAGCGACCGACGACAGTCGAAACTCCGACAGTGACCGTCATTTTGTCGTTTGCCTGCAGGAAGATGAGCGGAATCAGGAGATCATTCCACCAGGTCGTCACGTTGAAAATCGACACCGTCACGATTCCCGGCGCTGATAATGGAATCACCGCTCGCCGCATCGTTTCCCAATACCCTGCGCCATCGATTTTCGCGGCTTCCAGAATGTCATTGGGTATGCCTCGCATGAGCGAACTTAGAAGAAAGACGTTGCTGGGAACGGTCGTTGCGGCCCAAAGCAAGATAACAACGCGATAAGTGCTGATCAAATCGAGTTTCGCCATCATTACATAGGCGGGCACGATGAAGGTGATAGCGGGCACGATGAGCGTCGCGATCATTGCCATACGGAGGAATCCGCGAAAAGGGAAACTGATTTTTGCGAAGGCGAATGACGCCGGGATCGAAAGTGACAATGTCAAAATCGATGCACCTACGATGCAGATGAACGTGTTCCAAAAGTAGCGCGGTATCCCGAACTCCGTGAACATCGCCTTGTAATTTTCGAAGTAAGTCCAACTATTTGGGAGCCCAATCGGGTCCTTGATGTACTGAGTCGCCGTCTTGATGCTGCTCATCGCCATGAAGAAGAGTGGGTAGAGCGCGATCGTCGCTAGAAAAGCGAGAACTCCGAATATCACCCATCGCGCGACGAACCCGACCGGCTGCACTTTCATAACGTCATCTATTCCGTGCTCCGGCGATCGAAAAAGCGAAGCTGGACGGCCGAAATGAAGAGCACGATGATAAACAGCATGACCGAAAGCGCTGAGGCATACCCGAGATCTCCCGACTCGAATGCCTTCCGGTAGATCAGCAAGTCGATTGGAGTGGTCGAGAAGCCGGGGCCACCATTCGTCACGGTGTAGACGAGCGCAAAGAGCCCCACAAAGCAGTAGACCGCATTGAAAATGAAGAAGAATCCGATCGTCGGCATTAGCAGCGGAATCAAAATCTGGGTGAGACGTTGCCACCAGTTGGCGCCATCGAGACGGGCGGCCTCGATCAAATCGGTGGAAATCGAGGCAAGCCCGGAGAGGAAGATCAGCACTCCCTGACCAAGTGTCTGCCAGTAGAAGATGAAGATGAGCACCACAAAGGCAGTTGAGGTAGTGCCGAGCCAGTTACGGCTGAGTCCGTCGAATCCTGCCGCTTTGAGCAGTCCATTAACAGCACCGCGCGGGGAAAACATGACTCGCATCAGCATGCCAACGATGGCCGTCGAAAGGATTGTCGGGATGTAATAGACGGAGCGGAAGAAGCGCCAGCCCGGAGTTTCTTCGAAGAGAAGCACGGAAACCACCAGGCTGATGAGCAGAATTCCAGGAATCGAGAGGAAGAAGACAAAATTCGTCTTGAGTGGAGTCCAAAAATCGCCGCGTTCGAAAATGTTGCGGTAGTTGTCGAGTCCAATCCAGTTGGCTTTGGCTCCGTTCCAGTCGGTAAAGCTGTACCGGAACGAGCGCGCGATTGGCCACCAGACAACGATTCCGACCAGCAGAAAAGCCGGTAGGATCGAGAGCAGTCCGGTGATTTGCTCCCGTCGTTTCAATGAAATTTTGGGTTGGGGGCGGGTGAATACGGGCCGAGATTCTCTCTCACCCATAGTCACCCGCGATTCACGATTCGGATCGCGCACGCCTGGCGCCGGACTATTTGTCGCAGACATGACTGTCACTCAGTTCAACCTGCGGTCAGGCGCCGAGAAGTTCGTCGCGCTTTGCGTCGAGTGCGGACAAGAATTCTTCAGCCGAAATCTGGCCCGTCCAGGCGAGTTGCCCCTGGGCATTGATTTCGGTGGTGAGATCAGCCGGTAGGGTGTTGTCGGGCCAGAAAATGGTGCTCGGTTCGTTCGACCATGTCTGCTGCGTTTTCAGGAGTTCATCCACGTAATACTGCGTGCCGTCCACATCGGTGACGTTCAGCAGTGTGCTCTGACCGGATTGGGCTTTGAAAACCTGTTCCTCTGGGCTCATCAGGAACTTGATGAACGCGACCGCTTCAGCCTTGTGCTCGGAATAGTTAGAGACGAAGAGCGCGTGCCCTGGACCGCCGATGCCGCCATTTTGGATCGGGGCATCGGTACTGAAGTTCGGAATCTTTATCATGCCAAGATTGTCGCCCATGACCGGCCGTGTGTCGTTTGCGATCCAGATTCCGCCGGTTGTTAGAACCGACTCATTGTTAAGGAGTAACTGCTCAGAATCGCTGATCTGCATGGATTCGGCGCCTTCGGCTGAGTAAGCAGTCAGTCCCTGCCATTTGGCCACAATGTCGACCAGGACAGGATCGTTGAATTTGCGTGTGCCATTGCCGAGTTCGCCAATGCCGGCCGAACCCCCAACTGTCTGGGCGATCCAGTACATCAGAATGTGCCAGAGATAGCCGTAACTCTCCAGTCCGAGCGGAGTTGTGCCCGCGGTTTTGATCTGCTCGAGCAGCGAAACGAATCCCTCGAAATCGGTCGGCCAGTTGGTCGCGGGATCGACGCCGACCTCTGCCATCAGTTCTTTGTTGTAAAAGAAACAGACCGTTCCATCTGAACCCGAGGGGACACCATAGATATCAGGTGAATTGGGGTCAAAGTTTTCCACCACGGCTTCCCAGCCAAGGATTCGCGCCTTTTCCTCAGGCGTGAAATAGGTTGCGAGTGGCTCGATGAAGTCCTTGAGACTCAGGAAGTAGGTACCAGACCACATCGATGCAATGTCAGGTCCATTCGAGGCTACGCTTGCCGTGCGGTACTTCACGAACATTGTCGGATCCTGGGCCAGATTCTCAAGTTCGACCTTGATGCCCGGGTTGGCGACCTGGAAGCGATCGATTGCCTGATAAATATAAAACTCGCTCTTGTCTTTCGTTTTGTCGGTCGGATCCTGGAAGGTATATGTGCCGCTCCAGAACGTAAGTGTGACCTCATCTTGCGCATTGGCGGCGAATCCGGTCGGAAGAAGTGCGGCCCCAGCCGCGACTCCGCCAATTTTCAACGTATCGCGGCGTGACAATTTTCGAGTGATCATCGACTGACCCCCTTCGATGTTGAAGAGTCACGACGGCAAAGGGCGCCGCCAGCCACCAATTCGTCAGTTTTCCGCATACACGACTGCTATCACGGACTGTTTTCGCTCGTTTGTTGACCTCGGTGCATGCAATCTAACAGCGTC
>Ga0105047_10017980_pt1 | contig 10982 bp, 10 predicted proteins | sample MAT04_FD_78384 | JGI IMG/M metagenome (GOLD analysis project Ga0105047, IMG submission 78384) | Freshwater microbial communities from Lake Fryxell liftoff mats and glacier meltwater in Antarctica - MAT-04 (megahit assembly) | ecosystem: Environmental > Aquatic > Freshwater > Ice > Liftoff...
CGGTCGAGAACAATTGACCAGTCGCCGTTCGATGGGTAATTGAATCGCCCGACAAGTTGAACGCCGTATGTCGGACACTTGAGGAGCCCACCTTGTAATCGTACGATGCTATCTCTTAGTCGTTTGCGGCTGCGGCCTTACGAGGGAGCGGCTTCGGCACTGGCTGCCACATTTGCATCCACTCCAACCGGTGGTCGTCTGTCAGCACGGGCCGTAGGACTCTCTCTGGACCCAGCCGCGCCGCGATGCGCTCCAAGACCAGTTGCAAGGACTCCCCGGCCTGGGTCTCATCGGGGAGCAGCGACTCGCTCCTCTCGTTGAGGGCCACCACTTCGGTGGCCACCATCTGGAGGTCACCCACCGGCGCCTCGAGCTCAACCTTGGCCAGATGCTCGGCAAGCAGCCTGCACAGGTGCTCGAGGTTCCGACTGGGAGCCGCGGTTCGGATGGTCAGCTCGCCTCCGTCACCCACCTCTTTGGAGCGCATCGAATCGTGTGCCCACTTGAGGGTGAAGGCCGTGGTTCCGCTGTGTCGCGCAGCGAGCCACCCACACATCTGAAGCAGAAGCCGTCGGGCGCCGAAAAGCAGCGCCGGCGCCATCTCGACCCGCGACATCAGCTCCAGCTTGGCCTCGAAGTCGTCGGGCATCTGGACCCAGGTATGACCATCTGGCTGCAGGCCGTATGCGCGGTCGATGGCGCCGAGGAGGTCCTTGTCGAAGCGCCGGCTGATGCCACCGCGGGGCAGGCGACGCACATCCCCCAAAGTGCGGCACCCCAGCTTCGAGAGGGTGCTGTGGTGCGGGCCGACCGCGGACAACACCCCCATCGGAAGGCCATCCAGCAGGTCGTCTAGCGGCCGCTTGAATCCGTTCTCGATGCCAGCCCGAGCGAGGGCGTGGGCTGCCAGGCTGTTCGTCGCCCAGGCGAACGACTTCACCCCGAGGTCGGCACCCTCTTGGACGACGCGGTCACGCAGGGCGCGCTTCCCCCCGAACAGGCGCACGCTGGCCTCGACCTCGAAGAGGACTGCTTCTTCGGAGACAGCGACTCGGGGCGTGAACTGCAGCGCCCAGGTTGCGACTCCTCGAAGCGCCTCATCCGGCGGTAGCGTGCCGGCCGAGCCGAGAGGAAGCAGCAGGGCCGCCCAGAGCATGGACAGGACCTTGGTGGGTGCGCTGTCGCGAGGGTGCGCGAGCCGCGATGAGTTCGCTGGGCACCAACAGGCGTGGCGTCAGGACGGAATCAAGACCGCCTGGGAAAGACCGGAGGTGAATCAGCCCATCGTGAGCCGGACCTCTGCGTTTGACGACATGGACACGAACTTCCCAGTCGACGCCGAAGGTGGCAACGACGCGCAACGACGCGGCAGAGGACTCGTGCTGCGCTGCCGCTGGTCGGAACAGAAACGTCGGCCCGTCACAGGCCTGGGCGCAGACCTGCAGCCGCCGAATCTGCTCAGGGCGCGCCTGCGGCAGCCAAGCGACAATGGCCCCGCACGAGCCGGACTTCACGAGTTGCTCCGTGCACCAGAGCCGCTCGGCGGGTGCCTCGGCCTGGACCCAGACCAAGTGCTTCTCGTCGATGCCGGTGTGGTGCAAGCCAGGCAAATGCGGGGTTTTCGGGGGGCCAACAACCACCACGTTCCCGCCGCGACTCACGACATCGCGCAGCGCGGGGCCGATAAGGCGCCACTCTAGGACTGATTGCTGCGGGCTCAGCACCTCGGAAAGCGCCTGGCAGGGCCAGCCTCCGCCCGGCAGCTCGGCGTCCAGCGCAGCGAAACCGCTGGAGACCACCGTCCCACCTTGGCTACCGAAATCGCAGCCCCGCCAGAGCGCCTGCTCGACCTCAGGCGGCAGCTCACCCGGCTGGGAACGCCGGGTGCGCGAGCGGGCCGTGGAGGTGAGACCGAGGGCCGGCAGCGCGTCCTCGTCGCCGGCCCATGACAGAACAGCGGACATTAAGCACAACCGATACTGTATGGACATCCAGTATCGCACCAACCGGGCCGACTTGCCAACGGAGTCTGCGTGACGCCTTTGGCGCGTGGCGGGACCGGCACCGACGGTCTTCGTACACTGGGCCTGGGCAGGGACCGAGGAGCGAACACATGTGCTACAGCGCGATGGTCAAGGCGGACTTCAAGAAGTACCAGCAGATGTTCGGCGCGACCATGGGCATCGCCGAGTTCCATGACCTGTTCTTCCGCCGCGCTGAGGGCGCGAAGCTCAAAGTCCCAAAGGCGGTGGAGGCCGCCTTCGACAGCCCCCGGACCGAGAGCGAGCGCAGAATCAAGGAACTCATCGACCGCTACAACGCTCAGCAGGCAACGGCATACGAACAAGAGATGTTCAAGCAGCGCAAGCGGCTGGCAGATGCCGTACGCGCCCTGCAGACCAAGACCACTAAGAAGGCCCTGGACGACCAGCGAATCTCGACAGACAAGGTCAAGCAGCTGCGTGGCCGCCTGTCAGACATCACGCGGACCGAACTGCTCGACCGCGACAGCCGCATGTTCCCGGGATACCACGTGCCCGTGATGGTTTCTGAAGGCGGCCAGCGTATCGTCAAGCTGATGCGCTACCAGTGCCGCCTTGCCGGCAAACCGGCGTTTTATGACGTCAAGTATCCCGGCACCTACAACGCCCGCCGCGACAACCTCGAAGGCTTCTGGAAAGACCAGTTCGGCTTCACGCACGGCATCATGGTGGTCAACGCCTTTTACGAGAACGTCAACAAGCACAAGGCAGAGGGCCGCGAGCTCCTGCCGGGCGAGGAACCGGAGAACACCGTGCTCGAGTTTCGGCCCAAGCCGACGCAGGAATTGCTGGTTGCCTGCCTGTGGTCACGATGGTTAGCGCCGGGAGAGCCCGACCTGCTGTCCTTCGCCGCCATCACTGATGAGCCGCCTCCCGAGGTTGCAGCAGCCGGCCATGACCGCTGCATCGTTTCCATCAGGCCGGAGAACATCGACGCATGGCTGAACCCGAATCCGAAGGACCTGGGCGCGTTGCACGCCATCCTCGATGACCGTGCGCGGCCCTACTACGAGCATCGGATGGCGGCCTGAAAGCAACCGGAAACAGAGATGCTGTTGGATTCGAAGGTCGTCTCGCAAGCTCTCGCAGTGCAGGCAGAGGTCGTCTAACACTTCGCCCGTCGCATGGAAAACCTGCCGCAGTGGGCATCAGGTCTTGCCTCGGGCGTTCGCCATGAGAACGGGGCCTGGTAAACGGAGTCACCAATGGGCCGGGTTGCAGTTGCCATGGCAAAAAGGAATCCCTTTGAGGTGCTGGGCCATGACGTCGCCCTGCCCGACGGCACGGTCGTTCATAACGCGTTTCGGGTGTCCCCCTGTGGGGACGGCTGCCTGCCCACGTTCGTGGCCGTGCGTCAGCCGGGTGTTGGCCCGGAGCAGTTCGCCAACGATGTGGCTCACGTTCATCGAGACCTTCGTGCGCTCAAGCGATTGCTGGAGGGATGGCGCATTTTTGCAAGCGCGAGCGCCCGCCGAGACCATGACGGCCATGTCCACGCCCTGCCCAATCACGCCTGATGGGCGCTACTTTGCCGTGCGGGGGCGTTTGTGGCGCTGCTCAAATCCATCTCTCCCTGTTGAAGACAGGGCGTTGCTCGTAAAGAAGTTGATGGACGCCAGGCGGGCGCTCCGCGGCAAGGGCGACCTTGAGCAACGCTCCGCAGCACGCGCGACCGTCGACGCGACAAAAACCGCGCTCGGTGAGCGCGGGCCGGTGTGGTGGTCAGACGGGACACCCGACTACAACCGCAAGCTGGCTAAGAACACGCCTTACGCGGGCTGGTACCAAGCCTTGACGGCGACCTCCGCACCCCTGGAAGGCAACCAGTCAGCCGGTGGCTGACTGGCAGGATGCCGCCCTCCCCGTGAGGCTTGATGCCGTGAACAATAGGGGCCCTTCCACAGACAAGCCCTTGCGGGTGCCCATTGACGCGTCGAGCTCAGTCTCGGCGCTTTTGCGTGTGCCAGCACAAGCCAAGGCTTGCTACGTCCTTGCGCATGGAGCCGGTGCAGGGATGGCGCACCCCTTCATGCAAGCCATTGCAGAGGGCCTGGCCGACCGCGGGATGGCCACCTTGCGGTTCCAGTTTCCGTTCATGGAACTGGGGTCAAAGCGAACGGACAGACCCGCGGTCGCACATGCGGCTATTCGTGCAGCATGCCAGGTGGCCCGAAAGAAGACAGGCGTTCCCCTCATTGCAGGCGGGAAGTCGTTCGGCGGACGCATGACGTCGCAGGCCCAAGCGCTCGAACCCCTGGCTCATGTCGCTGGCCTGGCCTTCCTGGGCTTTCCTCTTCACATGCCCGACAAGCCTTCCAGCGAACGAGCACTCCACTTGGATGATGTCAAGGTGCCGATGCTCTTCATCCAGGGGACCAGGGACAAACTGGCAGAGTTCCAGCGCATATCAGACCTCGCCGTTCACCTCGGCAAGCGCGCGACACTGCTGCCGATTGAGCATGCCGACCATGGGTTCGATGTCCTGGTGCGCTCAGGGCGCAAGCCGGAAGAGGTGTTGAGGGAGGTCCTTGATGGGCTGACAAGTTGGATTGTTACGCTGGCAAAGTGAGTTTGTAACGTCGAACCCTGCGTTGGCGAGTGCCGAAGGCTGCTGTGGCGCTTGCAACGCTGTGGCGCCGGCGCAGCCCGTGGGCCAGCCCAACGACCTGCACTCCGGTGCCCTGAGACAGTCGCTACGTGCTTTCGGTCATTTCCGACCGCTCTGCTGCTTTGGCGCCGTGGTGGACTGTTGTTCATTCCCAGGCTGCTGTTGCTGGTGCGGCGGCTGCACTTGGTGCGGCTGCTGCTCCTCTGCCTTTTGGGATTGCTGTCCTTTATCGCCCTTGCTCTGGCCTTGCTTGCTCATGTGGTCTCCTGGACTTTCAACGGCAGGACGCCGTGGCTTGAACGGGCAGAAATCGTTCCCGCTCGGCTCTCCCTGAAAGGCGTCGCAACGTTCATGACGTCCCCTGGCGCGGCCCGCCTCAAGCGACCTCTCATGCTGCATTGCGAACTGCCTTGACAGGCATGCCCAGGACCTTCATCGCAGAGGCCAGCGGCTGCTTGGTCTTCCAGTAGTCTTTCCACGGGTCTTCCTTCTGGAAGGACACGTACTCCCTGGCAGTTGCAATCGTCCACTGAGCGCCGCTCTTCAACGCCGACAGCTGGTCCCAAGAAACGGGCATCGACACGCCGAGACCAGGTCTGGCACGGGCACTGAACGCAGCCGCCGTCGTTTGCCCGTGGCCGTTGCGCAGGTAGTCGATGAAGATTTTGCCGACCCGGTTTCCTCCCCCCGCCACTGCGACGAACCGCGACGGTATGGTTTTCGCCATGTGCCTGACGGCGGCCTGCGAGAACGCCTTAACCGTCTCGTAGTCCAGTTTGGGAGCCAGGGGCACGACGACATGCAGCCCCTTCCCGCCGCTGGTCTTCAACCAAGCCTTGAGCCCGATTTGCTCAAGCAACGCGTTCATGAGCAAGGCCGACTCCTGGACCATCTTCCACGTGACGCCCTCGCCAGGGTCCAGGTCGAAGATGACGCGGTCCGGCTTGTCAATGTCCTTGGCCAGCGAGTTCCATGTGTGAAACTCGACTACGTTCATTTGTGCCGCTGAAATCAGCGCCTGCACGCTGTCGACAGACAAGAGCGGCTCGTGCCCAGGCCACAAACTTGCGTCCAGCTGGGTGAGGCCGGGCAGCTTGCTCTCGTCGTGCTTCTGGAAAAACAACTTTCCAGCAATGCCGTCCGGGGCGCGAACCAGTGACGCGGGCCGCCCCTGCAGGTGAGGCAGGATGAACTCCGCAATGGACTCGTAGTACCGCACCAGGTCGACCTTCTTGAACCCCGCCGACGTGTCGATGACGCGTTCGGGGTTAGTTACCTTGACGCTGGTCGTGCGCGCCGGCGGTGCGGCGGGGCCTGACGCACGCTCGCGAGTGATGGCCTTGGCCGGCTTGTCTGTACGTACGCCTTTGAAGACAGCATGCCTGATATTGCCGTCGGGTGTCCACTCGCCGAACGCCACTTCAACGACCATGGTCGGCTTGACCCAATGCTCGCTACCGGCAACGCGCTTTGACCACCGGCCGGGGACGACGGTGCTGCGGTCCACCACCGGCTCCGTCGTCTTAATACTTGAGAGAGCGGCGTGTAGCTCGCGCCCCGTCTGTGCGTTCCATCCAGTGCCAACCGACCCGCCTGAGCGCAGCGTCCCATCGTCGCCGTGGTATCCCAGCAGCAGTCCGCCGACTTCGCCCTTTGCGCCTGCACGGTCGGTGAATCCGATGACGACGAACTCCTGCCCTTGGCTGCACTTCAGCTTCAACCACGTCTCGGTCCTCGAAGACACATACGGCGCGTCAGGGCGCTTCGCGATGACGCCTTCCATGCCCATCTCGCAGGCGGCCGCGAGCATCCAGGCCGGTGCGACGTCGAAGGACTCGCTGAATCGGACGGCCTCGGCCGCTCCGGTTGCCAGCAAGCGCTGAAGGCGCGCTCGGCGCGCAACCAAAGGGATTGAGAAACCGCGAGCTTCACTGAGGTAGAACAGGTCATTTCACCTTTCCGTTCTGGGCCACCTCTTGTATGAGACATCCAAGCCTAGGCCTGTTTAAGTCGGTGGCTATACCTCAATATCAGCAAAAACATCACTCGACTCCATGAGCACGACGCCCCGCAAAGTACGAACCGCCTTCCAACTGGCCCACCTACCGGCACAGCTCTTTCGCATTCATTGCCGCGCAGGCTATTCATTGGTGTGCTGCATGGCAAGCCAGCGCCGCGCAGACCCAGTCGTCATGCTTGACCACGCGGACAGCGCGGCCAATCTCGCTCTTGAGCTGAGGCTGGCCTACCCGCGGTTCGCGGGCCCGCTTCCAAGCATGAGAGGCTAGTTTGCGGCACGAGAGCTGCCAGTCCAAAGGTCACCTTGGTCATCTTTGGAGTGGGCCGTTGCGCCAGTCTGGCCAACCTCTGCCCGCACATAAATCATCGGGACGGCGATTGCGCGAACGCTGTCTCCGCAGAGCCGAGGCGTGGCCTCACGTGCACCCGGGATTCGGCGCATGACGCTGGCGTGCCCACCGTTGGAAAACTTCGAGTCCTTGAACATCTTCCGGATGCCCTCCCCACTTGCAGTAGCAGCAATCAGCAACTCGTCGCCATGCTGACTCAGCTTCAACCCGCACCGCTCAAGCAGCCGTCCCGCCTCTTTGCGCCCACTACCGGCCGCCTCCACGAGCTCGCTGACGGTCATCTCCAAACTCTTGCCGTCTACTGCAAACCTGACCAAGTGGCCAAGCATCCAACTCACGCACTCACGCTCATCGGTGGACTCCGTGACGCGCTGACGATGCGGGCTCACTGACAGCCTGTCCAGCAGGGTCCGGGCATCAAGCTCGGTCATGACTCGGCGCTCGACGAGCAACCATCCGCCCACAAGCAGAGTGCCAAATGTTCCAATGAACCGCCCGTCGTCCCCTCTGGACAGCATCAAGTCTTTCAGCGTCCGCATTGAAGGGGCGAAGTTACGGTACTGGTCAACGGCGAGTCGCCGAAGCCGCTCGCCAAGCAATTTCACCTGTTGGGTATCGGTTGCCAGCGTGGGGACACGTTCCCCCTTGGCGAGCGTCCCGAGCCGGATGGCGGCGATGCGGCTCTCATCTGCCGATTCAAGCTTGGGCGGAACCACCATGGACAACAGCGCGCAGGTGCGTATGGAGTAGCTCAAGGCCCGTCCGTCGACCGACCCACGCAGAAGGCCGGCACTGACCTCGCGTGTTGAGTATGACGAGCGGAACATGTCGATGACATCCGCAACCCGTTGTGCACCACGCTCCGAAGCACCAGCGCTTTCGAACTCGTCGATGACAATTGCAAGAGCGTCGCTTCCAAGTGATTGGCGGATTCCGGCTGCCGTGGACTTGCCGTCAGCGGCAATGGCACTTCCGCCGAGAAGCCCTGCGAGTAGGTACTGGAGTTCGGTCTTTCCGCACCCCTTGGCGCCGGTCAAGATGATGTTGGACCGTTGCTCAAGACTCCCGACGAGTGTTGCGACGAACAACCAACCCATGAGCAACCAGCGGTCGTCGGGGTTGAGAAAGTTCCATCCCATGAGCGCGGTTTGAATCGCTTCCACGTCGGCGCCCGTCGCCAGTTCGGTCGATGGGCCGAATCCGAGCTTGCGCCCAGCAGGATAGACACGTCCGTCGGTGACTCGGCAGACCGAATGCCCATCACTGTGCCAAACCGAACTCCCGGAGTTCACCACCAACCCGTCCTCAGCCACCCAGACGCCGGCACCGCGCACTGACCGTTCGTCGTAGTGGCCCTGCAGCTGACAGGCATCGAGCAATTCCTGCTTGAGGCTCGAGACGTCGACGCGTCGTGCCCCCGCTTCCGTCACCAGCGAATAGTGCTCGAGGGCCCAGCTGGCTCCGACGGCGACCATCAGGTTGTTTTCGTTCAGGTCCTTCGGAGCAAATCTCATGATGCACTGACGCGCGTGAGACCAGAGCACGCTGTCGATACCGCAATAGCCGAGCGGCGCATAGCCCCCGATTGAGATGCTGCGCTCTGGAATGCCGTCGAAAGCGGCTTGCAGCTGTGTCAGAACCCCGCCTCGACCGATGCGTACGAGCCAATCGTCCAGACCAGTCTTGGCCTTCTTGCCCGTCTCGTCCGCAACAGCCGGGACGGCGAAATAAGTCGCGCGCGCTGAAGTCTGCTTGTGGATGGCCCGGGCCAGCTTGCTCATCGCCTTGCGCACTTGCGGATTGGAGCGTGCATCGCTGTCGGCGACAACCAACACCCTTTGCACCTGCAGGAGGCTCAAGACCTGCAACAGGACAGGGTGAAGCGCCGTGTCCTCAGACAGCGGTTCGTCGATGTCATCCGCTTTCGTGGCTTGTCGGGTCAGCGGATTCGCCCACTGCGTGACCCCTGGTATCGCCACTGCAAAGCGGCCTTCCTGGGTGACGGCTAAAGCCTTTTTTTCACCCTCGGTGACAATCAATTCAGGTACTGCGGTTCCCGCCCTCGCAGCCTGCCGAACGGCAGCCGGGATGTAGATGCCGGCGCTTGAACCAACGGCGGCTCGGTACTTCGGTGGTGACTTACCGCCTGGTTCGCGAAAGACATCCAACGCAGCTCCGTAGAGCCGCACCCTCTGCAATCCGATGCCGCGGCCATCAGGCTGTGGGCTGCCATCGATGGCAAAGTACGTGATGACCAGACCTTCGCCGGGCACGAATTCCGTGCCTTCGGGCTGGCCTAGGAACTTACCCAGCGCCGTGCCGCGGGTAGTCCACAGTTCATTCTCCGCAATGGTCTTCGCCGTCAATCCGGAGCAGGCGAGGTCGGCGATGGCAGAACCATCGAGTCTCGGCCAAGGGTGTGCCTCAAGTTGTGCCTTGAGCAGGGTCGGGCCTTCCTCCGCAGCATGGCGTCGATGTTCGGCGCCAGACTTGTCGATGATGATGGACTTGAGGGTTGACATGATGGGTATGCGGTCGAGTTGTGATACCCCAGTCAAGAACCCCCAGTTTAGATTTGCGATGAACCGCCACTTGACGCAGCACTCTTTGGCAGTGGACGTAGCGAGATTCTCTAATGTCCATGCGCCCTAACGCCCAGTGCTACAAGTGCTACAGAAGAATTTGGAGAGATGCGTAGAGAAGCGAGTTGCGGTAAGACGGTCGCGAATAGTCCTCCATCGATGACGAGCCTTTGTTCGGAGCGTTGCAGCGTGGCATCTGCCCGAAAGCCGCGCCAATCCTTGCATTAGCCGCTACAGGGGCTGCAGCCCGACGCGGACGCAGCGTGGCAGAGCGGTCGCGGAGGCGCTGCTCTTGCGCTGGGCGCCGGGCGCCGGGCGCCGCAGAAGATGATGAGAAGACCACTGCCGGCCTGATTTAAAACACTTTGCTTCACTGGGCATCACCTGCAAAAGAGGTTGCCCAGATGCACCAGTCACAACTGAAAGAGGCTTTCCGGCCAAACCGAAGCGACCGCCACGCCGGAACCGCCGGGGACTCGCACGTACCACCGGTTCCATCACCCGACTTAGGAGAACTGGTACTCATCCGCGGACTGCCCGGCAGTGGAAAGTCGACCATGGCAAAAGAGATGGTCGCCAACGGCTTTGTTCACTTCGAAGCGGACATGTTCTTCACCGTCGATGGCACCTACGCCTACAACCCCGTACGTATCCAGGAGGCTCACGCCTGGTGCCAGCGGATGACCCGCCAAGCGCTCAAGGAGGGCCGGCGAGTCGTGGTCAGCAACACGTTCACACGGTTGCGGGAGATGGAGCCCTATCAATGCATGGTTGACAGGATTCGCGTGCTGGAGGCTTGTGGGCGCTGGCAAAACACCCACGGCGTCCCAGCCGAGATGGTTGACAGGATGGCGCAGCGCTGGGAGCGACTGCCTCCGAAAGACTAGGTCCGAACTAGCTCGGCAGACTACCAGAGCCAACCGGGCTACGCGCTGGGCCACACTGGTTCACGACCATTCGACTCTGCTGCCGCGAGCATTTCGGTTCCGGCCGGCTGGCCAGCCAGGTAGCAGTCATCCCGCTCGAAGATACAACGGCAGTCCTCAGTACACGCTGCCTGGTGCGCCAGACGCGCGCACTACTGACAAATCGGGGGCCGCCACAGGGAGCGGTGCCATCGGCAAGCTAGACCAGTTCGATACGAGCCCATTGGCCCAAAGCGCATGCAACCTCGGGCTCGTGGGGTCACAACCACGCAACTACGCGAGCAGGTCCTGCGGAGTCTTGCCAGCGGCGAGGGCCGCCTTGAACCAGTCCGGGCGCTTGCCGATTCCGCTCCAGGTCTTGCCTTGGCCATCCTTGAATTTCGCGGGCCTGGCCGGCTTCTTCCCAGCAGCGTTCTTGCGCGCCTTCTTGATGGGCGCGCCGACTGGCGCTTTGC
>Ga0105047_10017981_pt1 | contig 10982 bp, 10 predicted proteins | sample MAT04_FD_78384 | JGI IMG/M metagenome (GOLD analysis project Ga0105047, IMG submission 78384) | Freshwater microbial communities from Lake Fryxell liftoff mats and glacier meltwater in Antarctica - MAT-04 (megahit assembly) | ecosystem: Environmental > Aquatic > Freshwater > Ice > Liftoff...
CGGGCGAGTTTACCGTCGGGTTCAACTGGTCGTCATAAAGGTCGCCGCCAAAGGACCAGACCAGCGTCATCCACCACCAGCTGGAGTTGGGTCCCCAGCCGAACATCGCGCCATCGCCTTTGCCGGCCTCTTTGACCGCCTTGGCGTTGGCCATGTATTCGTCCCAGGTCGCTGCCGGTTTCAGACCCAGATCGGCATAGATGTCGGTCCGGTACCACTGGATCATCGGCTCGGTCGACAGCGTCAGGCCAAGGGTCTGACCGTCATACTTGCCGTAATCCTGCTGGCCGGTCGCAAAATCAGCGATATCGTATTCGGCCGACGCCCCGATCCAGGCATCCAGCGGCTGCATCGTGCCTGCAGCGCCGTATGGGGCGAGGAACGTATTATCGAACTGCGCCACGTCATATTGGCCCTGGCCCTGCTGGACCGTGAGCAGCAGTTTCTGGTGTGCCTCTCCGTAAGGCACTTCCGTCACGTTCACCGTGATCCCGGTCTTTTCGGTGAAGGCCGGAATGAACGACTGGATTGCCGCCGAGGACGGACTGGGGATCAGATAAAGGTTCAGCTCTTCGGCCAACACGGGCGTGCCGAGGGTCGCGGCAAGCACGGCTGCGCTGAGCAGACGCTTGGACAAGGTCATTTGGGCTCCTCCCGCTGGGTCTCCTGGCTGCGGCAGGTCTGTTGAGAACCAGCCGCTCGCAGGGATATTGGTTGGCGAGTACCCCTAATTGTCAACCATTTTGTCGCCTTTTCCAACCATTCCTTGCTGAGGAAGCCCGGGACGGATGCTTTTCAGAGCGGAAGGGATGAGGCTCGACTGCCCTTATTGACAGCCGCAAGCCAATTCGCCAGTTTCGCCTGAAATGGTTGGCCATTCGGCCGCAAAGGTTATGCAGGATGGCCGGAGTGAGGCTGGAGGGGATTTGCAAGACCTACGGCACCCTCGCCGTGGTGCATGACATCGACCTGACCATAGCCGAGGGCGAGTTCGTTGTGCTGGTCGGTCCTTCGGGCTGCGGCAAATCCACCATCCTGCGGATGATCGCGGGGCTGGAGGACATCACCGGCGGCACCCTGTCCATCGGCGGCAAGGTGATGAACGAGGTTGGCGCCAAAGACCGCAATCTTGCCATGGTGTTTCAGGATTACGCGCTTTACCCGCATATGACCGTGGCCGCGAATATCGGCTTCGGGCTGCGGATGAACGGCGTTCCCACTGCCGAACGCGAGTCCCGCGTGCGTGAGGTGGCCGAGCTTTTGCAACTGACCCCTTACCTTGACCGAAAACCCAAGGCGCTGTCGGGTGGTCAGCGCCAACGGGTTGCCATGGGCCGCGCTCTGGCCCGGTCGGCGCAATTGTTCCTTTTCGACGAACCGTTGTCGAACCTCGACGCACAACTGCGTCTGGAGGTGCGAACCCAGATCAAGCTCTTGCATCAGAAGCTTGGCATGACCTCGATCTTCGTCACCCATGACCAGACCGAAGCGATGACCCTGGCCGACCGCATCGTGTGTCTTGATGCGGGACGCATCGCGCAGATCGGCACGCCGGATGAGGTGTACAACAGTCCCGAGAACCTGTTCGTCGCAGGCTTCATCGGCTCGCCCCCCATCAATCTGTTGACCGCCACTGCCGAAGGTCGCGTCCTGCACTTGGCAGATGGCCAGAACCTGACCCTGCCCGACACCGCCCCCGCCTTCGCCAAACCGCGCAGCGTGGCACTTGGCTTGCGGCCCGAAGACCTGAGCGACGCCAGCCGCCTTGGCAGATCGGCTGCCGCGCAGGGGCTGACGATGGATTACATTCTGTCGGAAACGCTGGGGTCGGACACTTACCTTATAGGTGATATCGCGGGCACGCGCGTGACCGCCCGCTGCGCCCCCGGTACCCGCCCGGCACCGGGCAGCAAGGTTTTCCTCTTTGCCGATGCGACCCGGCTGCGCCTTTTTGATCCCGAAACCCGAAAGCGCCTGTGACATGCCGATCCGCCCCGAAGACATCAAGGCCTTCCCCACCGCCTATGGGCGCAACCTTCTGGCCGAAGTGCCGAATTTCGTGGCGGGACCGTATCTTGTCGTGACGATGGAAGACCTTTGGCCGGATTTGAAGACGCATCTGCCCCAGGGGACCCCGGTCTATTTCGTCAAGTCGATGGAGCGTGCCGATCTTGAGGCGGACCTTGGCCGGACGTCGACCTATGCTTCCTTCATCGGTCTGGGCGGCGGGCAGGCCATCGACGCCGCCAAGTATTTCGCCTGGCGGCACGGGGCAAAGCTGCACCAGTTCCCGACATCGCTTTCAGTCGATGCCATGTATGGCCAGCGCGCAGGCGTGCGCGAAAACCGCAACGTGCGCTATGTCGGCTGGGCCATCCCGGAATGCGTCTATTTCGATTACGGCATCCTTGAGGCCGCACCCAGGCACATCAACCGCGCCGGGATCGGTGATGTGTTTTGCTTCTTCACCGGGGTCTGGGACTGGGAGTATGCCCACCGCACCGGAAAGTGCGAGGCGAAATGGCCCTATGATCCCGCCCTTGCGGCCCATTCCCTGAAACTGGCCGAGGCGGCACTGGCCGGGCGCGACCAGATCCGCGACCTGACGCCCGAAGGCATCGGGCTGATGGTCGAGGCGTTCAAATGGGGCGGCGCATCCTACCACGGGGCCGGCTGGTGCCCGCGCCACATCGAAGGGGTCGAGCATTTCATCTTCTACGCACTTGAAACACGGACAGGGGTGAAGTTCCTGCACGGTCAGGCCGTCTGCCTTGGCCTGATTGCGGGTGCCCTGATGCACAACCGTCGGGCCGAAGAACTGCGGGCGGCGGTTCGCGAGATCGGTGTCGATATCCGCCCCGACAGGATGGGCATCACCTGGGATGACGTGGACGCAAGCCTGCGGCACTTGCGCGATTTCGTGCGGGACGCGGGCCTGCCCTACGGCATCGCCCATGACTTCGCGGTGGATGACGCGTTTCTGATCAGGTTGCGGCAGATGGTGAACGGCAATGGCTGATGCAGGACCCCACCCTTCCATCGAGGACCGCATCGCAGCCCTGGGGCTGGTGCTGCCGGTCGTGCCAAAGCCTGTCGGGCTTTTTCAACTGGCCCGGATCGAGGGCGGGTTGCTGTTCCTGTCGGGTCAGGGCCCGGTCATGCCCGATGGCAGTCTGGCCACCGGCAAAGTCGGGCGCGACGTCACGGCCGAAGCCGCGCGCGAACACGCCATGCGCACCGGACTCGCCCTGTTGGCAGCGGCCCGGCAGTTCCTTGGCGGGCTTGACCGCATTTCAGGGGTCACGAAGGTTCTTGGCTTCGTCAACGCCGTCGAGGACTTCGACCTCCACCCTTTCGTGATCGACGGGTGTTCCGAACTGTTGCAAAAGGTTCTGGGGCCGGGTGCGAAACATGCGCGTTCGGCGATCGGTGTGGCTTCGCTACCCGGTCGGATAACGGTCGAGATCGAGGCGATCTTTTGCCTGTCCGAAGAGCGGTTCTGAACCCCGCGGTCCAGACCGCACCACAACGGCAGCCATACGGTGCGGTTTGGCCACCGGGCCAGAGAAACCCGCCGGCAGCCAGCAGGTGCGGCCCAACTCGCGCGTGGGGGCGGTAAAGATTGCCAGCGCCGCAGCGGTCCACCCGAGCGCTGGCAATCCCAGCCCCAGCCCCAGCCCCAGCCCCAGCCCCAGCCCCACCGGGATCAGGATGTCGGAAATGCGGTCGGGAAATTCGTTCCAGAACGGGTCATCCGGCGCCTGCCTGCTAGCTTATATCGCAACCAGCCCGTCCATTATGTTGCAGAGCAGGCGCACCTGACAGCCAAGGCCCGCCACCAGCAACAGCTCGGTCCGCAACGCGCCATCGAAAGACCACATAGCCCAGAACGCACCACCCGCGCGCCCGCCGCGACAATGCCGGCGATGGAAATCTGGTTCGGTGTCACAGAGGTCGACGCCAGCCAGCGGGTCAGCCTGCTTGCCCAAAGGGTCTCACGGCTGGAGATCGGGCGGCGATCAGGCGAAGGGGACATGGCGGCTCCGGTCGGTCCACAGGGCGTGCGTTTAAAGCGTGGCATAGGTTGTCGAAACCATCACGGGCACGGCGATGGTGGTCAGCAGTTCGGGTGTTCCGGCAATGCCGCGAATGATCACGAGCAGCCCGACCGAGACCGCAGCACAGGCCAGCGGCGGCAGGACCCGCGACGCGATTCCGTCCAGCCGTCGCACAAGCGCCTCGTTCAGGCGTTTCATAAACAGGGCAATCAGTGCCGAAAGGCCGCCCTGTCTCAGCCCGCTGATCCCAATCGCCGGCAAGGGATGCGCGCAGTTGGCAAACATCGCCCAACGGCCCAACGCGAAAAAGGCAACCGCGAGATGGAGCCAGCCCTGCCGCAGCGCGCCAATCATGTCGTCGACCACCCGTACCGCGTCAGGTGACAAAAGATCGGCGCCGAAAAGATGGCCGAATCCAGCCGGTCAAAGAAACCGCCGTGGCCGATCTTGAGCCGGTCTGGCAACCCGCTTTCTCTGATTGGAGCAGAGGCTGAACGGCATCGCAACACCGGCTTGCGACGGTTCTTGCGACGGCCTGCACGACGGGTTGCACGACGGGTTGCGCTGGTGGCCGGAACAGTCAGAAAGGTCATCGGGGAACTCCGTACCGAGGGACAGGGACGAACCGACAAGACGCTTTCGCGACGCCTTTCCGGCCTGCCCTTCGCAGACCCTCCTTTGCCTTTCAGATCCGGGTATCCGAGATATGCGGTTTGGATAAACTCCTGTGCCGTACTGTGACATCTTGAAATGGACGCAATGACGAAGTCGTCGATCGGTTCGGTTTTCAGATCAGGTGCAGTCGGGTATCGGCTTGGGCATGCGCCGCACATCGTATACCGTGTCTTTGATCACCCGGTCGGAGGAATAGCTGCGCCAATGATCCGGCCCAAATCAAACAACAGATCCTCGCGGAACTGGTCGGCCACCAGTTGCACGCCGACAGGTGTGGTTCCCTTGGCCCCCGTTGTCACCGAAAGGCCAGGCAAGCCCAGCAGCGGCAGGCCGATTTGCGGGGTCTGGGCCTCGATCACGGCATCGAAATCGGCTTGCGATGCGACGTCACGATGGTTGGCGAAAGGCAACTCGCCGGACACCGGGCAAAGCAGCACAGGGTGGGAGGCGAAAAACGCGCGCCACAGACGGACGAGGCGCGCGCGTGCCGGGAAGATGTCCATGAACCCGTTCAGATCGGTTTCTGGCGCATGACGGCCCAGATTCTCATAGACAAAAATCGCATCGGGATCGCCTTCGGCATAGATCGCAGCCCCCCCAGTGCGCCGCATTTCTGCCAGCCACAGGCGCAACTGCAGCGCGACGGCCTCGCGCAGGGGCGGAATCTGCATCTCGTCGACCTGCCAGCCAGCGGCGGCGGCCAGGTCTGCGGCACCGTGCAGCGCGGATTTGAGTGCCGGGTCCACGACCATCCCTTCGGGCTCCAGACACAGCGCCAGTCGGCGCGGCACGACCGGTCCCTCCAGCGGCACAGGCATCCACCACTGATCGCGGGTGTCGCGCGCGGCCATCGCGTGCAGCGCCAGCCGCAGATCGGGGATCGAGCGAGCAATCGGGCCTGAAACCGCCATCAGTTGCGCCCCGATCATCCGGTCCGGGCCAGAGGCGTTGAACGCAGGCACCCGGCCAAGCGACGGACGCAAGCCATGCACACCGCAGGCAAAGGCAGGATAACGGATGGAGCCCGCAATATCGGTACCATGGCCGATCGGTCCCATGCCGGTCGCCACCGCAACGGCAGCCCCACCCGAAGATCCGCCGGGGGTCAAAGCAGGATCGCGCGGGTTGACCGTTTCACCATGCACCAGATTTCGCGTGAACCAGCGCAATGAAAAGGCCGGGGTATTGGTGCGGCCAATGATGATGGCCCCGGCGCGGCGCAGATTGGCAACCACCGGGCTGTCGTCGGTTGCGATCAGGTCGCGTTGCAGGCGCAGACCGTTGGTGGTGGCAAAGCCGGCCTGATCGGCATTGACCTTGACCGTCACCGGTATCCCCGCCATTGGACCGGGATCCTGCCCCTTGGCCAAGGCCTGATCCACCGCGTCGGCTGCGGCAAGCGCCTGTTCATCGCAACGTTGCACGATGGCGTTGAGCGACGGGTTAAGGTGGTCCACCCGGCGCAGGGCCGCTGTGACCAATGCACGCGCACTCGTTTCGCCAGCGGCGAGGGCCGCGCGCATTTCCGTGGCGGTCAGTGTGTAAAGCTCTGGCATGGCGGCACCTTTTCTCAATCAGGCCGTGCAATCGTTGGGGATGCGCAACCCTGCCCTGACGCCCCCTGCATGGCCAGCCTGCATCGCCTCGCCATTCGCATTCTACCGGGTTACGTTCGTTTTCCGACGCTCTCAGGCAGTCATCATCCCCAGATCGGCGGCAAACCGGCGGGTCATCGCCAGACCGGCCTCGTTGGGGCGCAAGGCCGGGGCGCGATCGTGGATCTCAAGACCAGCGCGCAGGCCGAAAAGACGTTTGCCGTAGCAGATCAGATTCTCCAGCCCCTGCATGGTAAAAACCACGGCAGGTAGCATCCGGCGATACGCAGCCTCGGCCCCCGCTTCGTCGCCACTTCGCCAGGCCTCATAGGCGCGCACGGCATGGTCGATGCAGTCTGGTGCCAGGATCAACCCCTTGCAGCCGATGCGGAAGTTGTCGACCAACTCCATCCCCGCGCGTCCGTTAAAGACCGGAAGCCGTCCTTCGGTAGCCGCAATCAGGCCCGCGATGTCGGCAACCGGACCTTCGCCCTTGACCAGCCGGATATTGGGGTGCTGCCGGATCAGATCCGCGATGTCGGCGGACGACAGCCCCCGCCCCATGAAGGCAGGCGCGTTCTGGATCGCGACGGGCAGGCTGGTCGTCTCGGCCACCCGGCCGAAGAAGCGGATGTATTCCGCCGCCCCGTAGGTGCCGACCATCGGTGGCTGCAGGATCACCCAATCAGCCCCCACGCTTTCGGCATGTCGCACCTGTGCCGTCTGCTCGGCCACCGAAGCGCCGCAGATCGTCAGCGCCAGCGGCACCCGGCCTGCGGTATCCTCGGCCGCCCAGTCCATGATCCAGCGCCGCTCGCCTTCGGACAACTTGTTGACCTCGGTCGCAAGCCCAAGGGCCGCCATGCCATGCACGCCCGCCGCCAGACAAATATCGACCTGGCGGCGCATCGCGTCGCGGTCCAGCCGTTCGTGCACGTCGAACAAGGCGTAAAGGATGGCGTGAATGCCATGAAAATCCGTCATCTTGTTTACCAATCCGCTATGGAGCCGTCGGCATGGCGCCAGACCGGCGCCCGCCAGGTGTGACCGATTTTTGCACGTTCCTCGATCACGGCCTCGTCCAATGTAATGCCAAGGCCCGGCCCGTCGGGAATCGGCAGGAACCCACCTTCCACCCGGAAGCGGCTTTCCGGCATCAGGTAGTCGTTCAGATCACCACCCTGATTATAGTGGATGCCAAGGCTTTGTTCCTGAATGATAGCGTTGTAGCAGATCGCATCGACCTGCAGGCAGGCAGCCAGCGCAACCGGCCCCAGCGGGCAATGCGGAGCCATACCGATGTCATAGGCCTCGGCCATGTGACCGATGCGGACCATCTCGGAAATCCCGCCGACATGGGCGGTATCTGGGTTGATCAGCCCCGCCGCCCGCTTTTCGAACACCGCGCGGAAGTCATAGCGCGAATGCAGCCGCTCACCGATGCAGAGCGTGATCGAGGTGGCGCGTTGCAGATCGGCCATCGCATCGACATGGGCCGACACCACTGCATCCTCGACAAACATGGGGCGCAGCGGCTCCATCTCTTTGAGCAGCACTCGCGCCATCGGCAGATGCACCCTGCCGTGGAAGTCAAAAGCAAGATCCATCGTGGTGCCAACGGCCTCGCGCAGCGCGAACACCTGCCGCAGGATGCCGTCCACCTTGCGGTAAGTGTCGATGTATTGCAGCTCCTCGGTGACGTTGAACTTGCAGGCGTCGTAACCCGCGCCGATCAGCGCCCGCGCGTCGGCAATCAGGTTCGCAGGCCGGTCGCCCCCGATCCAGCGATAGCTGCGCACCCGGTCGCGCACCTTGCCGCCGAGGAGCGCGTGGATCGGCTGGCCGTAAGCCTTGCCCTTGATATCCCACAGCGCCATGTCGATGCCCGACATCGCACTCATCAAGACCGGCCCGCCGCGATAGCAGCCGTTGCGATAGATCATCTGCCAGGTGTCTTCGATCAGCATCGGATCGCGCCCGATCAGAAAGCCTTCCAACTCGCGGATCTTGGCGGCCAGCGTTTCGGCGTGACCCTCCAGCACCGGCTCACCCCAGCCTGAGATGCCTTCGTCGGTTTCGACCTTCAGAAACAGCCAGCGCGGCGGCACGATGAAGGTCTTGAGTGCGGTGATCTTCATATCGGTTTCCTTCAGCCGTGTTGCAGGTTGCTGAGGCCGCCATCCACCACAAGGCAGGCCGCATTCATGAAAGGCGTCTCGTCCGAGATCATGAAGACCGCGGCCTTGGCGATTTCGGCGGGTTGGGAAATCCGCCCGGCGGGGTGCAGCGCCATGGTGGCGGCACGGGCCTTGACCGGGTCAGGAAAGCTGTTCCATCAATCGACGTTCTTTTGCGTCTCGACATAGCCCGGCGCCAGCGCATTCACCCGCACCCCTTGGGCTGCATATTCCAGCGCCAGCGATCTTGTCAGACCCAACAGCGCGTGTTTGGCCAGCGGATACGGGAAGGTATGCGGGATGATCGTGAAACTGTGGGTCGAGGTGATGTTCAAAATCACCCCGCCGCCCTGTTCGATCAGCCCCGGCAGGACAGCCCGGCAGCAATTCCAGGCGCCCTTCAGGTTCACATTGAAACAGCGTTCCCAGTCGTCGTCGGTGGATTCAAGCGGCGCTCTGAACACATTGATCCCGGCATTGTTGATCAGCGCATTGATCGGGCCGATACTGTCACGGGCCGCATCAACCGCCCGGGCGATGGCGGCCCCGTCCGATATATCGGCGACCGCGTGTCCGATGTGGGGGCCGGCATTCAACCGCTTGACCGTCTCGGCCAGAAGCGGCCTGTCCACGTCGACAAGAAACAACGACGCCGCCTCGGCGAGGCAGGCTTCTGCGATGGCAAGGCCGATCCCCTGCGCCGCCCCCGTCAGGAAGATGCGTTTTCCGGTCAGTCTGTCGGTCATGGCTGCGGCTGTGCAACGATGGGGCAGGTCCGGATCGTCCCGGACAAGCCGGGGAGCTGGGTCGTCATCTCCATTCTGGCCTTTCAAGATCTGGTCCTTCAAGAATTGCCACGACATCACGCCATGGCGATCCGGCAAACTCTAGGCGGCATCGGCCGCTTTGTCCCGCATGGCAATCCTCACCCGCGCCGTTTGGCGGCCTCTCTTGCCAATTCGATTTGGTGGTTCAATCGGGTCTGGTCTGACAGGGCTGCTGGTCGTGCCCGTCTCGGTGGCGTTCGCGGTTCCGGGTCTGGCGCCGCTGCTTGAGCCGTCTTGCGGCACTCCGGAAGCTGCGGCGGCAGCGAGCCGGGGCGGCACCGACCGGCATCTCCCCGGTGCTGCCGGCACGGGCCCATGGGGCTTGCGGTTTCGCTCTGGCTGGATTGGCGGGCGGGGAAGGCGTGACGCAGAACTGATCCGCACTCTGGCCTTGCGTCACAGGTGCTGCGCGTTGGCAGGGCCAAGCCTGGACTTCTGCCCGAGATGTCCGCCGCGCCAGAGATAAAGCGCGATCAACGGGTCCTTCCCGGTGCACATTGCAGGCGGGGTCCAGCTTTGATGATGGATCACGCCCAGAGGCGCACGCTGCGTCCAGGCGCTGTCCCCCATCCTTCACTGGCGGCTCCGTCGTTTGCCCACCGAAGCTTGCTCCACCAAAGGCTCCCGCACAAGCCGCCCCCCCCGCAAATGCAGATGGGCGGCCCCTTGGGACCGCCCATTGTACCTGGGTCAGAGATGTTTTCGCTCAGGCCGCGCGACGGCTGCGGCGAACCGCTGCGAGACCGCCGAGGGCGCCAAGCAGCATCAGGCCCGCAGCGGGAATGGGGACGGCGGCGACGGTGATCGAGTCGATGTAGAATTCGTCAGTGGAGGAAACCTGACTCACCGGCACATACTGGAAGCTCCAGATGACGGACTGCCCGAGTGACGCAAGCGCGGCTGCAGTCAGCGTCGAGTAATCCCCGCCCACACCCGCGAAAGCACCCGGCCCGAAGTTCGTTCCGTTGATACTTACGGTGCCACCAAAGAGCCCATGCCCCTCACCGGCCAGATTGAGGGCCGAGATGGCCACTCTGGTGCTGAATGTCAGGATCAGCGTCTCGAAGCTCAGGCCTGCGGAATTGTTGGTTCCACCCATCGATCCGACGTTGTCATCGTTGCTGGGGTTGCACTGTGCGCCCGCCGTAAGGGTGCCGCAGACACCGAGGCCCGCACTGCCGCGATCAAAATACGCGTTGAGGGTCGAGGTCCCGCCCAACCCGTTGTTGCCGGTTCCCCCGGCAACCACCGAAATACCACCCGAGACGATGCCGGTGGTCGCGGCACCGACAATCGAGGCCCAACTGCCCTCGGCACCGGCCGGAACAGGCCCGCCCGTCGTATTGAACGCGGCACCGTCAGCGATGGCCTGAAAGTCGAAGGTCGCAGCGCTGACCGTTCCTGCAGAAAGGGCCACAGCAAGTGCGCCTGCGGCTACGCGTTTCGTCGAGCACATCATTAAAATAGCCTCCATATTTACACCGGTACAGTCGTGTACCTGCGCGCAGATCCGCGGAGCTTCGGCCAAACAATCGCCATATTTCTGAAGTGGTGTGGGCTTTGTTGCACAAATCCCATGAGGGATTCATCTTGCGAATCCAGTGTGGTAGCTGGGCTGCATGAGCAAACCCACATCTCCCGCCTACAAGA
>Ga0105047_10017984_pt1 | contig 10979 bp, 7 predicted proteins | sample MAT04_FD_78384 | JGI IMG/M metagenome (GOLD analysis project Ga0105047, IMG submission 78384) | Freshwater microbial communities from Lake Fryxell liftoff mats and glacier meltwater in Antarctica - MAT-04 (megahit assembly) | ecosystem: Environmental > Aquatic > Freshwater > Ice > Liftoff...
AAGTGTGGAGTGTGTACCTGATCGGACTAGCATTGGATAAGGTTCCTAACACACTACAACGTTGCAAATAACCACCTAAATAATAGCACTTCTTTGAAAAAAAGTAAATTCGGTAAATTCAGAAATCAAGTTCCGGGGACACCTTATTAACTCCAGACTCAAGACGGTGGCCCGCAAACTGGGCGTGCGCTGCGCGTCGTTGGGTGCGCTGTCTGGGTCATTTCGACACCCTAAAAGTGGTGCGCAACAGTCTACGCACCATTTTAATTTTTCTATTCCTTCGCGGCAAAAGACTTAGTCAAAAGTGAACGCACCACAATAAGCATAGGTAGAGGGTTTAAGTTCTACGACGGAAACTTCACGCCAGCAGCTTTTGAACGATCTCGCCGTGAACGTCGGTGAGCCGGAAGTCGCGGCCCTGGAATTTGTATGTCAGCTTGGTGTGATCGAAGCCAAGCAGGTGCATGATCGTGGCGTGCAGGTCGTGGACGTGGACTTTGTCTTCGATGGCGTTGAAGCCGAAGTCGTCCGACTTGCCGAGCGTGATGCCCTTCTTGATGCCGCCGCCGGCCAGCCACATCGTGAAGGCGTTGGGATGATGGTCGCGCCCGTCGTTGCCGCCCTGCACCATCGGCGTGCGGCCGAATTCGCCGCCCCAGATGACCAGCGTCTCATCGAGCAGCCCGCGCGCTTTCAAGTCACGCACCAGCGCCGCGCTGGCTTGATCGGTTTTTTTGCATTGCTCTTTCAAGCCGCTGACCAGGCCGCCGTGATGGTCCCAGGCTTCATGGAAAATCTGGACGAAGCGCACGCCGCGTTCGACCAGCCGCCGCGCCAGCAGACACGAATTTGCATAGGACGCCTTGCCGGGTTCGGCGCCGTACATCGCCAGCGTCTCCTTCGATTCTTTCGCCAGATCCATCAGCTCCGGCGCGCTGGACTGCATGCGGTACGCCATCTCAAAGGAGTTGATGCGCGTGGCAATCTCCGGGTCTCCGACCTGATCGAGATGCTGCTGATTCAAATCTTTGATCGCGTCGAGCGCGTCGCGCTGCGCCTGCGCGTTGACGCCGGCGGGATTGGAAAGGAAGAGCACCGGGTCACCCTGCCCGCGAAACGGAACGCCCTGGTAGAGCGTGGGAAGAAAACCGCAGCCCCAGTTTGCCACGCCGCCGCTGGTGCCCTTCTGCCCGGTGCTGAAGACGACGAAGCCGGGCAGATCCTGCGACTCGCTGCCCAGTCCGTAGGTGCTCCACGCGCCCATGCTGGGCCGCCCGAACTGCTGCGAGCCGGTGTTCATAAAAATCTGCGCCGGCGCGTGATTGAAGGCATCGGTCTGCATCGATTTAATAATCGCGATGTCATCGGCAATCGTGGCCGTGTGCGGGAGCAACTCGGAGAATTCCGCGCCGCACTGTCCGTGCTTTGCAAATTTAAACTTCGGACCGAGCAGCGTGGAATTCGGATTGATGAACGCCGCGCGGTAACCTTTCAAAAGCTCCGCGGGCGGCAACTTCCCGTTCCATTTGGCAAGCTCAGGCTTGTTGTCGAAAAGCTCGAGATGGCTTGGCGCGCCGGCCTGAAAAAGGAAGATGACATGTTTTGCCTTGGGCGCGAAGTGCGGCGCCTTGGGCGTCAGTGCGGTCGCGTTCCCTTCAGCGGCGGCGGCGTTTCCGCCCATTAAGGAGCGCAGCGCAATCGCGCCCAACCCAACGCCGCATTCTTTGAAGAACCAGCGGCGCGTGACGTCGCTGCGGCATGCGTCATGGATGTGCTGTTGAACGGATTTCATAAGTCCCCTCGCTCTCTTTATTCGCTCAATCCAGCCGGGCAAAGAGCGAACTGAGGCCTACGCTGAAATTCGGGATGACTTCCCCGCCGACCAGTGATTGTGTCGCATCCAGATGTGTTTTGTTTTCCAACGACGTGTAGACGATTGCGCTGCGCTTTTCCAGGTTGATTTCCCAGACCAGCCGAACGCCCGCGCGAAAATACTCTTCGCGCTTGCGATCCATTTCACCTGCAGTATTGCTGGCACTGATCACTTCCACGGCGAGATCGGGAACCAGATGGGGCACGGGTTCCAACGGTACTTTTCCGCCCGGCAATCGACTTAGAGAGACAAACGCGACGTCCGGCATGCGAACCATGCCCGTAAAAATTTGCACCATTCCATCGGCGCCGGCCACAACACCGAGTTTCTTTTCTGTAACAAAGGCTTCAAGATAGCGTGCCAGCGCAATGGCTACGATCGATTCGCGAAAACCCATTACCTTCTCCACCAGAACGCCGTCAATAAGTTCGAAAAGCCGGTTCTCGTTCCGTTCAATGGCCACGACATCGTCCACGGTCGCAGTGCCGGGATACGGGCGCATGCGAACACGGCCCGCGGGAATATCGCCGAGGCTGTGAAGCAAGTCGCCAATTGAATCTGTAAGCACCGTCATGAAAAACCACCCATACTGCTCAGTCTACTTTTCTCGCCACTAACGGCAATTCATTCCTTGAGGCAATTCGAACTTACTCCTTCGTAATCGTCTCATCCAGATTGAGCAGCACGCGCGAGACGGTTGTGTAGGCAGCGAAGTCGGCGGGCGTTGTTCCGGCCGGCAGATTTTCCGGCGGATTGCCCGCGCCTTCGACTTTTGCGGCACGCTGTTTTTCGAGCAGTGCCTGCAAACGCTTGAGTTCGTTATCCGTGGGCAGCCGACTCAGCGTCCGGCGGAAAGCGTAGTTGATGCGGTCGGTGTCGCTGGTGCCGCCCTCTTCGAGAATCCGCCGCGCCAGTCCCTGCGCGCTCTCCACATAAAGCGTTTCATTGAGCGTCATCAGCGCCTGGAGCGGCGTGTTCGAACGGCCGCGCCGCACGCAGGATGTCGTGCCTTCGGGCGCATCGAATGTCTGCAGGAGGGGATACGGCGTGGAGCGGCGGCGATAGGTGTAGATGGCGCGGCGATACCGCTCGGGGCCGATTTCGTCAACCCACGGGAAAGGCGCGTAGCTTGCCGGCGGTTGAAAGAGGAAGGCTGGGGCGGGCGGCATCACGCTGCGTCCGCCGACTGCGGGATTGAGCAGTCCGCTGACGGCCAGCGAAATATCGCGCACGATCTCGCCTTCGACGCGCAGCCGCGCGCTTCGCGCCAGCAGGCGGTTGTACTGATCTTTCGAATACAGTTCCGGCGTCACTTTCGAGGATTGTTTGTATGTCGCGGAATTGACGATCAGGCGGTGCATCTCTTTGAGGCTCCAGCCCTTCTCCATGAAATCGCAGGCCAGCCAATCGAGCAGCTCCGGATGCGAGGGCGGCTCGCACTGCGTCCCAAAGTCTTCACTGGTGGCGACGATGCCGATGCCAAAATAATTCTGCCACATACGGTTCACCATCGACCGCGCCGCGGTGGGCGATTTGGGATCGACCAGCCACCTGGCAAACGTCAGGCGCGTGGGCGGCGCATTGGCGGGCAGCGGATGGAGAAACGCGGGGACGCCGGGGCTGACGGGCTTGGCCGGCTTCAGCCAGTCGCCGCGCTTGAGCACGCTTGTCAGGCGCATCTCATCGCGCGCCTCCAGCACCATCTGCGTGGTGCCTTCCGGGTGAGCCTTCCAGAACTGATCGATCTTTGTGTTCGCTTCTTTCCACTCCGGCTGCGTCGTGCGCCAATATGCAAAGACCGCCGCAACCTGCGCCGGCGAGCGTTTGTCGCGCGGTACGGCCAGAATCTGGCGCACATTCGGCGGTATGACATCGGCTCCGGCATTCTCCGCGGTGGTGATCGAGAGCCGGAAGCGGCCGAGGTTGTTCGCATGCAGATCGTCGGAATTCCAGCCGCCATGATTCTGCGTCAGGCGAATCGTGAGTTCTGTTCCGCCCTCATGCTCGATCGGTTTTTCGGCATTGAAGACGGCGGTGCAATCGCGATTGCGACGGCCGGGCCCCAGATCGTTCGACCACGCGGTGTTCGCCTTGGCATCGATGGCGTAACTCGCCGGACCGATGAAGCGCTTGACGGGCTTCTTCTCATTAAAGAGCAGGTTGATCGGCGTCTCGGGCGGGGGCTCCAGGTCGGAACTCGCTTTGTTGAATTTCACTGCCTGCCGTTTACCGGGCTCTTTCGCCGAAGCGGCTTCGACTTTGAATTCGGTCAGCGCAAAGGAGCCGAACTTGGAGCGGCCCGGGCCGTGTGCGGGCAGGTTGGAATCGTTCATGCATTCTAGGCGGAAGGCGGTGATGTTTTTGACGTCCGTCGTGATCGTCATTTTCACGTCATGCTTGGTGGGCTGATATCCGCCGGCGAAGAACGAGCCGTCCTTCTGGGGAATGTAGCGCTGGCCGCCGGTGGAGATGTCTTCGACGACCGGCTGAATCACTTTCCATTCGATCTTCGGCCTGGCCTGCCACTCCTCTTCCCACTTTGCCATGCGCGATTCCCAGTCTGGATTTTTGTGCTTCAAGTCGGCTTCGGTTTCCGAGACCTGGCGCAGCACATCGGCGCGCATGCGCAGCTCGCCGGGCGTGTAGACCATGGGCTGCGCTTCGTGATCGTTATTCAGAAACGCGAAGAGGCGGTAATACTCGTCATGCGTGATCGGATCGTATTTATGCGTGTGGCACTGGCAGCATTGCACCGTCAGTCCAAGCACGCTCTTGCCGATCGCTTCCATGCGGTCGAACATGGCTTCCATGCGGAACTGCTCGGGATCGACGCCGCCTTCTTCATTAATCATGGAGTTGCGTAGAAAACCCGTCGCCACAATCTGTTCCTGCGTCGGATTGGCAAGCTGGTCGCCGGCGATCTGTTCGATCACGAATTGATCGTAGGGCAGATCGCGGTTGACCGCGTTGATGACCCAGTCGCGGTACGGCCATGCGGAGCGCGGTTTGTCTTTCTCGAAACCGTCGGAGTCCGCATAGCGCGCGCCGTCCAGCCAGTGCCGGCCCCAGCGCTCGCCGTAGTGCGGCGAGGCGAGCAGGCGCTCGATCTGCTTCTGATACGCGTCGGGCGACTGATCCGCGAGGTAGGCCTCGACGTCCTTTATTGAAGGCGGCAGACCGATCAGATCCAGCGAGATGCGCCGCAGCAGCGTGATCTTTTCAGCTTCAGCGGAGGGCTTGAGCCCCTCTTTTTCAAGCCGTGCAAGAATGAAATTATCGATCGCGTTCTTCGGCCAGGTTTTATCCTGAACCACGGGCGGCGCAGGCTTGATGGGCGCTTTGAACGCCCAGTGATCGGTCTTATTTTTCAGCGCGACGGAGGCGCTCTCCGGCCATTGCGCGCCTTGATCGATCCATGCGCGCAGCACGCCGACCTGCTCTGCGCTGAGGCGCTCGCCTTTCTTGGGCATGAATTCATCTTTGAGCAACCCCGAGACGAGATGAATCAGCAGGCTCTCGGTGCTCTTGCCGGGAATGATCGCGACGCCGCGTTCTCCGCCTTTGAGCGCCGTCGGCTTATGATCCAGGCGCAGCGCGGCCTCCTGCTTCTTCGGACCGTGGCAGCCATAGCAGGCGGAAACAAAGATGGGTTGAACGTCTTTGACAAAATCGATCTTGCGATCTGCGGGCTTGGGCAACAAGGCCAGCGCGGCTTTGCTCAGTTCCTCGGTCGCCGGCGGCTCGACAAGCTTCACGCTGTCGGGCCATTTCGCGCCTTGATCGATCCAGGAGCGGAGCACTCCAATTTGCTGCGCGGTCAGAGCCTCGCCCTTGCCTTTGGGCGGCATCTCCATGTCCTCGACCAAGCGTGCGGCAAAGTGAATCATTGGGCTTTTTTCGCTGTCGCCTTCGACGATCGCCTTGCCTTCATGCCCTCCTTTAAGGAGCGCCGCGCGGCTGTCGATGCGGAATTCGCCCTTCTGCTTGCCGGCGCCGTGGCACTTGACGCACGAGGCCTCGAGCAGCGGCTTGATGTCTTTGATGAAATCGTGAGACGCGGCGGCGGGCGGAAGCTTTTTCAGGTCAAGATCGGCAGCGCGCAAAGCTGCGGCGCCTAGCAGTAGAACAAGCAACGCGAAAATCCGCGTGATTGAATGGCGAGACGGCATTTCACACTCCCCGATGGATTCGACAAAGGTCTCTAAAGAGCATACCCCTGCGGAGTGTTTTTCGTTACGCGCAAAAAGCCTTTTTGAGTCAAAGTCGAGGTCGGAGATCAGATGGGCGAGGCATTCGACAATCCTTCGCGTGGCGCGCCTTCCTACAGCACTTTCTGCAACAGCGCATTCAACTGTTTACGCTCGGCCGCCTCGAGTGGTGCGAGAAAATCGGACTGCACTTTGGAGATGATCCCCGCCGCCTCCGTCAGCGCGCGCTTTCCTTTCTCCGTCAAATTGATCGCATACGCGCGCCGGTCGCCTGGATGCGTGACGCGCTTGGCGAATTTCAATCGCTCCAAATCGTCGATCACGCTCACCATAGTGGTGCGGTCGCAGCGCAGGCGCGCGCCGATCGTCTGCTGTGAAAGCGGGCCGCACTCATGTACCAGAGCCATGACCCCGAAATGGCGCACGCTGATCCTCAGCGGCGCCAGCGCCGCCTCACCTGATTCCCGCACGCGCTGAGCGGCCTTATTGATCACAAATCCAATGTGCTGCAGCAGCACCGGAGGCAGCTCCGCCGCAGGCGCGTAAGTCTGCTCTGGCCTTTTTTTCTGTTCCCTCTGCACAGTTACGTCCTCTTAAAACGTTTTCTGATCTGACGATCACCTCTATTGACAGTCAGTATAACTGATGATAATATCCAGTCAAGTAAGGGGCCTGGGGTCATGCATTAAAATGTTCTTTGTCGCGCTCCGCATGCTGATGGGAGACACTACCAAGTACCTCGCTCTCGTCTGCGGACTGGCCTTCTCGACCACGCTGGTCGTGCAGCAGGGCTCTATTTTCACGGGCCTGATGCGCCGCACGGCCGGCGGCGTCGAGGCCATTCCACAGGCGCAGATCTGGGTCATGCACCCCGCGACGCGCTACTTCGAAGAACGCAAGCCGATCGAAGACACCGCGCTGCAGCGCGTGCGCAGCGTTGAAGGCGTCGATTGGGCGCAGCGCCTCTTCGTCGGGATGGGCTCCGCCAGACTGCCCGATGGCACCTACGCCGCCGTTCAAATCATCGGTGTCGAACGCCTCTCCAAAGTAGGTCTGCCGACCCAATTTGACTTCGGCAGACCATCAGATATCGAACAACCCGACGCGGTGGCATGGGACCACATCAATCTACCGCTCTACAAAAAAGTCAAACCCGGCGACGTCCTCGAAATCAACGACCGCCGTGCGCGCGTCGTCGCCCTGGCGGCGGCGCCGCGTTCGTTCATCTCCAGTCCCGCCGTCTTCACCACCTACGAACGCGCGCTCGAATATGCGCCCGGCGAACGCAAGCGTCTGACCTTCATCATCGCCAGCCCCAAGCTCGGCTACACGGCCGAGGATGTCGCGCGCCGCATCGAACGGGCCACCGGATTGGGCGCCAAGACCTCCGATGAATTCTTCTGGTCGACGCTGAACTTCTTCCTGAAAAACACCGGCATCGCGATCAACTTCGGCGTGACAGTCCTGCTCGGCCTGATCGTCGGCGTCGCCATCGCCGGACAGACTTTTTTCACATTCACCGTTGAAAACACCCGCCACTTCGGCGCGCTCAAAGCGATGGGCCTATCAAACTGGAAACTCATTCAAATGGTGCTGCTGCAGGCGCTGGTCGTCGGATTGATCGGGTGGGGGATCGGCGTCGGCGCGGCCACGATCTTCGGTTACAACATCAACCAGCGCTCGGTCATCGCCTTTCAAATGACGCCACATCTACTGATCTTTTCGTTTGTCATCATGCTCGTCACGATTCTGCTCGCGGCGTTGATTAGCATCCGCCGCGTGATCATGATTGAGCCGGCGATTGTGTTCAGGTAACCAGCGATGAGCAAGATTGCAATCCAGAACGCCGTTTCCGTGCACGGCCTGAAGAAAGGGTTCGGGCATGGAGCCGCACGCGTCGACGTGCTTCACGGCATCGACCTCGAAGCCGCCGCCGGCGAGATGCTCTTCATCGTCGGGCCATCCGGCTGCGGAAAAACCACGCTGCTGACTCTGATCGCCGGCCTGCTCGATCCCGATGCCGGCGAAATTTCAGTGCTCAATCAAGATCTGAACGCTATGAGCGGCACGCAGAAGACACGCTTCCGCCGCGACAACGTCGGATTCATTTTTCAGCAGTTCAATCTCATTCCCACGCTGACCGCCGCCGAAAACGCCGCCGTGCCACTCTTGATTCGCGAGATACCCCGCAAGCAGGCCATTGAAGAGGCCAGCGAAGTTCTGCGCAGCGTGAAACTGGGCCATCGCCTGAACGCTTTTCCGACCAGCCTCTCGGGCGGCGAGCAGCAGCGCGTCTCCATCGCCCGTGCGTTGATCGCTCATCCGCGTCTGCTGCTCTGCGACGAACCGACCGCGTCGCTCGACGGCGAGACGGGTGCAAAACTGATGGAGACGTTACGCGCCTCGGCTTTAAAACAGGATCGCGCCATCCTGGTTGTCACGCACGACACTCGCATTTTTTCGTTCGCCGATTGCATCGCGCGAATGCTCGACGGCCGCATCGTCTCAGTAGAACGCAAATCCGGCATTCCAGCTTAAAGGACGCGACAGCAACGTATGTGGAAATATCTGATCATTGTTATTGCAGTCGTGGGCGCCGCGTTTGGAATCTACCGCACGCGCGCCACCAATATCGCGCCGCCGGTGCCGCCGCCGATCGCCGAGCCGATTCGCAATCCCTTTCCGCAGGGAATCTCGGGTGCAGGGCTGGTTGAACCATCCAGCGAAAGCGTCAGCATCGGCGTCAGCGATGCCGGCCTGGTGCTGAAAGTCTTCGTCAAGAAAAATCAGAAGGTGAATTCCGGCGATCCACTTTTCCAGATCGACTCCCGTCTGCTCGAATCAGAACTAATCACCGCGCGCGCCACGATCGCCACGGCCGAGGCAGATTTGCAGCGTGTCAAAGCCTATCGTCGTAAAGAAGACGAGCCGGGGCTGCGCGCCAAGGTCGCGCAATCCGAGGCCGGGCAGACCGAGGCCGTCAATGGAATTGCGCAAGCCGAGGCGCAACTTGTGGAGCGCAAATGGGCGCTCGACGATGCGCGCGATAAACTCAAGCGCTTGGAAGCTACCTCGCGCGATGCCACTCCCGAAGAACTAACGGCGCGGGCGCGTTTCCAAGTCGAAGCGGAGCAGGCAAAATTCAAAACGGCGCAGCCGACCATCGAGATGTCGCGCGCGCGGGAGAAGAGTGCCCAGGCCGCGCTCGAAAGTGCGCGCGCCGATCTAAATACATATCTGGCCGGCCCGTGGTCGCCGGACGTGACCAAGGCCGAAGCTTCAGTCTCCGAAGCGCGCGCGAAGGTTCAGCGCATCGAACGCGATATCGAGCGCCGCACCGTCCGCGCGCCGCTGGATGCGACGGTGCTCCGCCTGAATCTGCGCGAGGGCGAATACGCCACCGCGACCACCGCGCGCGCCGAGGAGGCGCCTATTGTGCTGGGACAGATTGTTCCGCTGCATATTCGAGTCGACGTCGACGAATTCGACGCGCAGAAGATCACCCCGGACCTGAAGGCCGTGGCGTTCTATAAAAGCGGCGGCGACGCGAAAATCCCGCTCGAGTACGTGCGCGTCGAACCGTTCATCGTGCCCAAGCGCGCACTGACCAACAGCCAGCGCGAACTGGTCGACACCCGCGTCTTGCAGGTGATCTTTAAGATCGCCGACCCCAAAGCCAACGTCTACGTCGGGCAACAGCTCGACGTCTTCATTGATCCATCGAAGTAACGCAAATTTGTAATTTGCGAGTTGAAAGTGAGAGATCAGGAACTCGCAAATTACAAATTTGCGTTACTTCTGCAGAATCTTTTTCTGAATCGAAGCCAGCGCCACCGCGCCATCAATCGCTTCGCGCGGCAGAACCCAGCGCCAATTCACATACTTCCCCGACCAGCAATTGAATTCCGGCTCGATGCTCTCGGTCCAGAGTTTCTTATCCACCGCGCTTGCTTGAATCTTCAGCTCGCGGTGCGAGAGCAGATGGCGGAACGAGCCGGCGGGCGTGCCGCGCTTTTCTTTTCCGGGTGCACGCGTCGCGGTCGGCACTTCCCACAGCCCGCCGAAGAGGCCGCCGGATTCGCGCTGCGCAAGAAGCACGCGGCCTTTGCTGTCAGAGACGATCCAGCTCAGCAACCGAAGTGTGGTGACGGCGGTCTTCTTCGTGGTCTCTGGAAATTCGCTTTGCTTGTCCTCGCGAAATGCGCCGCACTGTTTCTGCGCGGGGCATTGACCGCAGAGCGGCCCGCGCGGCGTGCAGACCGTGGCGCCCAGTTCCATCAGCGCCTGATTGAGGTCGCCGGGATCGATCTTCTTTTCGAGTGCTTCGAGATGAAGGGCGCGCGCAAGCTCCCACAGTTTTGCCTTCGTCGCGCTCTGCCGCCAGTCGCCGCCGATCAGCTTGATCCGCGAGAGCACCCGCGCGACGTTACCGTCAACGAGCGCCTCGGGCTTGCCGTGCGCAATGCTGAGCACCGCGCCGGCCGTGTACGGACCGATGCTCGGGATGCGCCGAATCTGCTCGAGCGTCTCCGGCATGCGTCCGCCGAAATCAGTGACGATCACCTGCGCGCCGCGATGCAGGCAGCGCGCCCGCGAATAATATCCCAGGCCGGCCCAGAGCTTAAGCACCTCGTCCAGATCGCCGGCCGCCAGTGCGTGCACCGTCGGAAATCGTTTGATGAATCGTTCGTAATACGCGATCACCGTCGCTACCTGCGTCTGCTGCAGCATCACTTCACTAAGCCAGATGGAGTATGGATCGCGCGTGTTGCGCCAAGGCATCGCGCGTTTGTTGATCGCAAACCAGCGCGTCAGCGCGGAGGGGAGATCGGTGGATGCATTCACGTCGATAGATGAATCCGAAACCACTTTCGCATGCCTGCAGCGTAGCATGAGTC